>JAEEGL014758211.1_pt1 | contig 10834 bp, 8 predicted proteins | sample 9134231 | NCBI WGS metagenome assembly JAEEGL01 (sample SAMN16246548, study PRJNA631951) | gut metagenome | biome: gut microbiome; feature: rumen; material: fiber-attached | host: Bos | place: Iran: Karaj | collected 2018-10
TAAAAATGCTTTTCTTATTTTTTTACCTTCTTCACTTCTAACAGGTATGTTTTGTAAATTAGGATCAGCAGAAGAAAGTCTTCCTGTTCTAGTACCTGTTTGTTTATATATAGTATGTATTTTTCCATCTTCTAAAATATAATCATTAAATGTATCTAAATATGTAGTAAGTAATTTATTTAGATTTCTATATTCTAGTATTTCATTAATAATTGGATGTTTATCTACATATTTAACTAATACTTCATGAGAAGTACTAGTAGCATTCTTACCTCTACCTCTAGGAAGACCTAACTTATCATAAAGAATGTATCCTAATTGTTTAGGACTAGATATATTAAACTCTTCTCCTGCATAGTTATAAATAGTATTAGATAGATTATCTACTTTTATCTTAATATCTTCTTTTAAATCATCTATAACACTACCATCTACTTTAATACCTTCTATTTCCATTGAAGCTAATACTTCTATTAAAGGATGTTCCATATCATAATATAAATCATATAATTCTTCACTCTTTAATTTATTATTAAATTCTTCATATGTATCATATAAGAATTTACTTTTCATAACTATAGCATTCATTATTTCTTCATTAGTTAAAGGTTTCTTTTTATTACTAATAGAATCATAATATGGTATTTCTATACCAAAAGTAGTACTTAAATAAGATACATCTTCTTTAACATTATAATTTAATAAATAAGCCGCTATCATAGTATCAAAACCAGCATTTATTTTAATATTATATTTATCTAAATAAACATTATTCTTTTTATTATCAAATGTTACTAATACATCTTTAAATAAATCTTTATTTAACATTAAAGATGCCTTATCAAAATAATATGATTTATTACCATCATAAATTGATGCTCCTAACATATCTGCTTTATGATAATTTGATTCATCAAGTTCTAAATAGAAACTAAATTTTGAATCAATATTTATTTTAGATTTAACTATTTCTATATCATTATTAACTTCTGTAGATACAGGTTTAATAGTTTTAAGAAATGAATTAAATTCTAATTCTTTATATTTTTCTATTAAATCATTAACTCTAGGACCATTATATTTTATATCTTCAAATGTATAATCAAAATCTATATCTTTATATATAGTAGCTAATTTATACGAAAAATATGCATTATCTTTATCATTAACTAGTTTTTCTTTGGTTTTACCACTTATTTCATCAATATGTTCATATACTCCATCTAAAGATCCATATTTTTGTAATAAAGTTAATGCTGTTTTTTCACCTATTCCTTTAACACCAGGAATATTATCTGATGAATCACCCATTAATGATTTAATATCTATCATTTTAATTGGTTCTAAACCATATGTTTCAAAGAAAGTTTGTTTATTCATCATAATATAATCTTTTTGTTTTAATAATTTAACATCTACTTCATCACTTATTAATTGTAAAAGATCTTTATCACTACTTATAATTGTTGCATTATAGTTTTTATCTTCATCTGCCATTTTAGCAAATGTACCAATTATATCATCAGCTTCATAATTATCAAGTTCAATATATTTAATACCCATTAAATCACATAATTCTTTAGCTATAGGAAATTGTACTTTTAAGTCATCAGGTGTCTCTATTCTTCCATCTTTATAATTTTCATATAAATCTTTTCTAAAATTATGACCTTTATCAAAAGCAATCATCATATATTCTGGCTTTTCTTCATTAATAATTTTATTAATCATATTAACAAAGCCATATAATCCATTAGTAGGTATACCTTTAGAATTCTTCATCAAATTACCAGTATATGCAGTAGCATAATAACTTCTAAATAATAAATTATTACCATCTACTAAAATTGCTCTTTTCTTCATAATATCACCTATAAATATTTTACAATATTTTATCAAAATAAAAAACACATAAGTGTTTTTATTTATTAATTAATTCTTCAAATAAAGGTACTATTCCTTCATCATTACCATTTATACCAAATAATGGTTGATATAAATCATGTGCCGGGAATTGATTCCCTTCAATAATAACAGGTTTATTTTCACCAACACATATATCCCATCCTACAAGTCTAATCTCTGGTACTACCATAGCAGCTTCTAAAACTAATTTTTGTATTTTATCCCACATCGGTATTTGAAATCCTTCTAATTTAACTTTAGTAGTTGGGTGTAATTCAAATATTTTACCCTCAGCATTAACAGCTGGAGAACATATTTTACCAGTTTCTAAATCAATCATAGCAGTAACTCCACCAGCATTGAAATTATCAACTACACTTTTACCACTACCAATTCTAACAACAGCAGTCGCAACATGAGGTTTACCACTATTACCAATAATAGTAACTATTCTAACTGTATTAACACTTTCTTTATGAAGTTTGTTCATTATTTCATTTTGTTTAGCAACTTCTTCAACTAAGAAAGTTTTGTTTTTAATACATCCTTCATATAATTTCTTAATATCTGTTTTAGATGTATCTACTTTAACAATACCTTTACCACAAGATAAATCATTTGGTTTTAACATAACAGTTTTATGTTTCATACAAAATGCAGTAAATTCTTTAAAATTATCTTCATCTATATACATCCATTCTCTATTAAGATATTTTTGAAACTTTTCATTAAATTCATTCTTATTATCAAATAAATGCCAATATTCTTTAGGATTTAATAAAGCAACATAATGATTACTTCTACCTCTTGTCATAATAGTTTTTCTTTGCTTTTCAGTTAAATCATACATTTTATAATATTCATAATCTATATAACCAGCACCATGTTTAAAACCACAATATATTACTGAAAAGAATAAACAAAATTTACTTCTTTTAGTTTTCTTATGCATTCTATCAATAGCTTTAAACATTTCGCTATAATCCATTTTAAATATTCTTTTAAATAAATATATAACTTTCTTCATAATTCCTCCTAACCATATTGACCCATATCAAATCTAACACCTGGTTTTTTGAAATGATCTCTACGTCTTTCATATGCATCCATAATATCTTTTTCCATAAACAAATCTTCTTTTAAACCAAGTTTTTTTAATATAAATTTAGTAAATAAAGGATTAAGTATTAAAAGAGGCCCTAATAAATATGTAGCATAAAAATTCTTATAATTAATTCCTTCATTATCACATTTTAAATCTATACCATATCCACCTAATTTATGAATAAATTTATTTTTAATATTATAACATTTAGCAAATTGATTTCTATGACCAACTATATCAATATTATTATATTCTCCTATAAACCATGAAGCATGTTTGTTCTTTAAATCTTTTTCAATATAATAATCAAATATATTAAGTCCATCTATCTTTTTACCATTAACTTCAATATATGAGGAGAATACTTCTAATGCATTACCTGTTATTAAGAATAATACATTATCATCTATAAGATCTTTTAAATCTTTTTTATATACACTTAATAATTTAATACATGATTCAATTTTTAAATCACTCATACTTCCCATATATATCATATCAACTTTATGTTTTAAGAAATATGGTTCATCACTAACATGAGTATAAATAACTTTAATATTTTTATTACACTTAGTTAAATATTCTATATTTTTTAAATCTGCATAAAGGTTAGAAAATTCTGGGTATAAAACTTCTATATATTTCACTTTTCTTCACCTTCAATTCTATTCTTAATCATATCGGCAACTTTTAATCCCTGAGGTCTATCATCTACTTCATATAAAACATATATATCAGATTTAGATTTTAAGTTTACTTCTTTATATGCTTCATTATAATCACTTATACATGCAAATTTCTTAGGATTAATTCCTGCCATTTCTAATCTAAGTTTATAATCATATTTTAATTTACTTGGTATAATTATTTTTTCAATACAATCATTATTTAAAAATTCATAATCTGTATCATAAAGCCAAGTTATTGTTTCTTCAGCATCAAGTTCAACATGAGATACATAATCTTCATCAAATATTAATATTAATTGTTTCTTTTTATTATCTTTAACTAAACTTTCAAATACTGATGAAGCAGCACTACCATTTTGTCCTTTAGCCATTCTAAGATATATATTATGTCCTTTAACTTCTATTTTATTTTCTCTACTAGCAGGTACTTTAATATCTTTAAACATATTACTTATTTTTTTAGTATCATAACCATATATTTGAAAGAATGCTACTCCCATAGCTTCATTATATACATTAAATATTGTATTAGATATTAAAGGATATGTAACTGAATCTATTTCTATAAAATGTTTATCATAATTAATTTTATTTACTTTATAATCAGCATCAATAGATTTAAATCCACAATCTAAACATTTAAATTTACCAATATGTCTATAATGTCTATATTCATATTTAATTTTACCATTACATTTAGGACAACAAGTAAAATCATTAGCATTATTTTCTTTAGCATCCTCTAAAAATTTATTAACACTTACATATACTCTTTTATTCTTTTTACCAATAAAACTACTTAATGGATCATCTGCATTTAATATAATAGTAGCATCAGGTATTAATTTAATAGCTTCATCAAGTGTATTAGAAATAAAATCAGGATATGCATTTCTTCTTATAGAATCTCTACATACATTAGTAATTATTAAATATTGAGGTTTAACTCTTTGTAATGTTTTACCTATTGTTAATTCATCACTTTCTAAAACAATAGCATCTTTAATAGATTTATTAAAAATATTAACAGTATCTAAAAAACATCTAATATGTCCACTATATAAATTAGCACCCCAATCATTATAAGCTACACTCATACCATTTAGTTTTAAACCTTGAGTTACTATACTAGTTGTTGTAGTTTTACCATTAGTGCCAGTAACACATACAACTAATTTTGGTTTTTTAACTTTATCTAAAAAATATGGGCATATTTTATCAACTAAAAATGCTACTTTATCACTTCTTTCATTATGAGTTAATTTAGCAAAGAATAAATATGTTTTTCCTGCTAATAAAGATAAATAAAATCTAAACATAATAACCTCCTATAAAAAATTAATTATTTTATTTCTTAATGTCATTGCTATTTTATAAGTACTATTGTCTTTATCCCTTAGAGCATTATATTCAACTAAATCCATAGTATTAATATCATTTCTATGTTTTAATACTTCATCCATTATTTTATATGCTTCATCATCTGTAATACCATTAATAGCTGGTACAGATACACCACAAGCTATTTTAGGATCTATTACATCTACATCAAAACTAACATGCACTTTATTCATACCATTTAATGCAATATCAAATGCTCTTTTCATTACTTCTTCTATACCTAAATTATGAATATCTTCAGTAGTAAATACAGTAACACCAGCATGTTTAATATTTTCATATTCTAAAGCATCTAAATCTCTAGCACCAACAATTACAGTATTTTTTGGATTAATGTATATTCCATTATGAAAATCACTTAATAATGATTTTTCATATCCATCTATTACTGCTAATGGAAGTCCATGAATATTACCAGTTATTGTTGTTTTAAATGTATTATAATCTCCATGAGAATCAATCCATATAATACCCATTTTATTTTCATTTTTAACTGAAGCTAAAACACTGGCAATAGCCATACTATGATCTCCACCAATAGTAAGTACTTTATTTCCTCTTATTAATTCATCATTTACTGTATTATATAATCTTTTATTAAATGAATTAACTTCATCTAAATTCTTTTTTAAATCATTTTTATCATGGCTTTTTTGAAATGCAACTTGTTCAACTTTAATTGCATAATTTAAACCATCACCTAGTCTTAAAGCACCAAGTGCAGCACCATCAACATGTACACCTGCATCTTCACAAGCTAGTACAACACTTAATTCTTTCATTTTATTTCCTTTCTAACATATTCAGAAGTCATAACTTTTAATAATGTCTCATAATCTGGAATAAACTCAATAACATCACCAAGTTTATATTCTTTTTTACTATGAGTAACATCTATTAAAAGATAATCACTACTTCCTTCTAGAATAAAGATGTCTTTATCAACTGGTTTAAGATTTAATCCAACATCTTGCTTTCCTATATTAACAATAGCTCTTGTTCTTAAACCAACATCTTCAAAATGAGGAACTACACCAAAAGAATTCTTAAGTATTTCTCCTCTTGGAACAGAATCTTTTGTTTCTAATTCTGATATTTGTGCTTTAATAATAAAATTATCATGATTTAAATCTTTAACTAAAACATCATACCCAGGAATATTACCAAGATAAACACTTTCTCCAAATCTAATATAATTTATTTTATCTTTTAATGTACCATCTTTTAATAAATTATATGAACTTGAGTTAGCTCCACTTATTATAGGTATTTTAATATTGTTTTCTACTTCAAGTGATTTAGTTACATCATATAATTCTTGAGTATTTTCTTTAGTAGGAGCACAACCTCCATAACAAGTTAAATTAGCCCCTATACCATATATTTCAATATTAGATAATTTCTTACATTCATTAACTATCATAGATAATTTAGAATAATCTACACCCTCTCTTAAATCACCTAATTCATACATTAAAATAACTTTATGTTTTTTATTTTGTTTAATAGCTTCTTTATTTAATAATGTTATTGTTTCTAAACTACTATTTAAACTAACATCACTATATTTAATAGTATCTTCTATTTCACTAAAAGAAGGCATTCTAATTAACCATTTTTCTTTTTTAATATCTTTATATTTCTTTAAATTATCTAATCTAGAATCAGATATAGAATCAACATTATTAAAATCAAGTTTACTTACTATATCAGAATTGCCTGCTAAAACTTTAGTAACGATACTAAACTTAATATTATTTTTATCACATAGTTTTTTAATAACATTTATATTTTCATTTATACCTTTTATATTTACTTCTACTTTTGGATACATTATTGCTCACTCCTTTTAAGATGTAATTTAATTAATAGTTTATTTACATAATCTCTTCCAAAAACATCAATAATATTACCATTTAAATACATAACAAATAGATATATACATAATCCAAATACACCATGTATTGCTAGTGATATAAATGATGTTAAATAATTATATTCAAATTTAATAAATATTTTAGATAACATAATTGGAACAAATAAACATATTAAAGGAATAATAGTTTTCTTTAATGTTTTAATAGTACTCTTATAACTAAAATGTAATTCTTTATATAAGTAAATTAATGACATACTAATAGATACTGTATATCCAATACATGTAGCACAAGCTGTTCCTATATATGCGGGTAAACCAAATTTATTTAATAATAATATCATTGGTATATCTAAACATGCATTTGTAAGTAAACCAATAAATGTATTTAAATAAATAGTTCTAAACTTTTTCATAGATTGTAAACTACTAGTTAAAACTGCATTAATAGCAAAAAATATATTTATAATCGCAGTCATTTTTAATATTAGTGATCCATAATCACTATTTCCATAGAATATAAAATATGCTTCATTTGATAGTAAGAACATTAATGCCGCTAAAGGTATAGTAATAATTAATACAGTTGATATAGCTTGATTTACTCTATCAATAACAGTTTTATAATCTTTACATACATAAGATGAAGTTACATGAGGAATAATATTTGTTGTTAAAGCAACTGATATAGCACCAATAATAGCGCATATTTTAGGAGCCCATGTAGATAAAATACTTGATATAGTTTCAGCTGTTAAAGTATTATATCCAACCATATTTAATCCCTTAATAATTAATTTAATATCTATTAAAGTATATAAATTATCTGTTACAGCAATAATAACTAAAGGTATACAATACATAAGTATCTTTTTAGCTAAAGTCATATTATTAACATTATTCTTTTTCTCGGATACAGGAAAAGATTTCTTATTATTAGCAATCTTTCTTCTAAGGAATATATATGCAAATAATCCTCCAAAGAATGTTCCAGATAATGCAACACTTACACCAATTGGAATACTACTTTTATATATTTTAATTGATACATAAGAACCAAAAATAACAATTATAATTCTCACTACTTGTTCTATTACTTGAGCAGCACTTGTTGGTGCTATAAACTTATGTCCTTGTAAGTATCCCCTTAAAACACTTAAGAAAGGTATAATTAATAAACAAAATGAAATAGATTTAATTACTAAAGAAACATCTTTAATACTATGACCATCATTTTGATTAGATAATATAAATCTAGCTAATATATCACTACCAAAGAATACAAAGCAAAAAGATATGATAGCCAAAATACATATCATATATTTACCAACTTTATAACTTCTTTCTTTAGCATCATACATTTCTAAAGCAAGATATTCACTAATAATCATACTCATAGCAACGGGAATACCAGCAGTACTAATATTTAAAAATAAATTATATATGTTATAAGCATAACTATATAAAGTACCACCATCTTCACCTACTATTTTATAAAAAGGTATTACATATAATGCTCCTAATATCTTAATAAATATAATAGCAGCACTAGCAATAAGAGTACCTTGAATAAAACTATTTTTCTTAAGTTTCTTTTCCATAATTAAATAACTCCATCATAGATTATTTTATCATATAATCACTATAAAATGAAGTTCTATTTTTTTAATACTCTTTCAAAATATATTTGATCATTTACTTCATCAATTAAATCTTCAAATTCAACATCTAATTCTTTTTCATATATTTCATAATGTCTATTCGATATATTTATTCCATGTACTAATCCTTGAATAAACTCAAGTAGTAATTCTCTATGCTTTTTTTCATCTATTAATCCCATATCTCTATGTCTTAATGATTTAATTAAGAATAATTTTAAATAAAATGCATTAATTCTTTTAATAGTTAAAACAGACTTTCTTGCTTTAAATTTATTTATATTTTGAGATTTTTCAGAATATAATGTTTCTTTTAAATAATCCATATCATTTAAAAATGTCATAATATCATTAATATTTGTATATTTTTTAATTCATCTACTACACTATATAAATCAGCATTATAATAACTTTTTCTTAAAAAATCTTCTCCCAAAATATACTCTAATAATTCACAATAATATGATAATAATCCATATCCATCTAAAACATTAAAATCACTAAAATTACGTTTAGTTTCTAATTGAGTATATCCTTCATTTAATCCTCTACCAATAATAGTATTATTTTTTTGTTGAAGAAATCCTGTATAAATAGTATTAACACTCACTTTAGTACTAGCTAAATGTGTAAGTTCATGAAATATTGTTTCTTTGTAGTCTTTTCCAATATAAATAATATTTCTTGGACTATATGCTCCCCTTACTACAGAATTATCATTTCTAGTGGTTCTAATTTTTAATCTATTAATATTATTATAAAAACACGTTAAATCTTCATCATCAACACAAGATATAATTCTATCTGTAAATATTTTTAAATATTCAAAAACTTCAGTATCTTTATATGAACTTATATCAATAATATCAAAATCTCTTTCCATTTTATATGGTAATTCTATATCTATAGAATCCGTAATTTCTTTAAGTTTTTTCTTCATAATAAAACCCCACAAAGTGGGATTTATTATAGCATAATTAATAATTCTATTCAATTATTATCTCTTCACTAATTTTATCTTTATAAGCAACTATTATAGGTATTTTTTTATCAATAGAATCTCTATTAACACTATATGCTAATTCATATGTATTATCATGATCAGATATATGCATTAAACAAATATATTTAGTTTTATCACCAACAAATCTATTTAAATACATAGCACATTCTTCATTAGATAAATGACCTTCATCACCTATATTTCTAATTTTAGTCATTTCATCTTTAGTACCATTCATTTCCATTTCAACATCATGATTACTTTCAAATAAATATACTTGTTTATTCATAAAATATTTATGATATTTAGAATGAATCATACCTGTATCAGTAATATATACTAATGAGTTTTTCTTAGTTTCAAATATAAAACCAAAACCTTTTCTATCATGACTAATAGGTATTTTAACAATATCTATTCCTTCAACATTATCTAAATCATCAATAAATTCATAGTTTTTTATTAAATCTGATTTAGAATATTCTTCCATTGTACCTTTAGAAATATATATTTTAGTATTATAAACTCTATTAAATGAATGAATACTTTTAACATGATCTGAGTGTGCATGAGTTACTAGAATAAAATCTAATTCATCACTTGAAACTCCAAGATCATATAATTTATTTTTAATATCATTAAAACCTAAACCAGCATCTATTAAAAACTTTTTATTAGATAGTTCTACATATGTAGAATTACCACTACTACTACTTCCTAGTACTACAATTCTCATAAAACCCCCTATAGATCAAATAGTGATAGTTGAGATGATTCACTCATTCCATCAAATATTCCCATACCTCTCATTTTATCAACTAATGTTTGAGATACTTTACATCTATTTTGGAAATCTTCAATACTAATAAATGGTTTCTTTTTAGCTTCATTTTCTATATTCATAGCAACTGTTTCACCAAGACCATCTATTGTAATAAATGGTGGAATTATTGAATTATCATCAGCAACCTCAAATGTTTTACCTTTACTCTTATATAAATCAAATGGTAATACTTTTATCTTACGAGCACTCATTTCAAGAGCAACATTTAAACATTCTCTAATTCCTTCTTCTTTATTAGTAGCATCATAACCTTTTTCTTTAATTTCAACTAATCTATTTTTAATAGAATCATATCCACCTATCATAGATTCAATATCAAAATCAGTAGCTTTTGTACTAAACCATGATGA
>JAEEGL010051309.1_pt1 | contig 10833 bp, 8 predicted proteins | sample 9134231 | NCBI WGS metagenome assembly JAEEGL01 (sample SAMN16246548, study PRJNA631951) | gut metagenome | biome: gut microbiome; feature: rumen; material: fiber-attached | host: Bos | place: Iran: Karaj | collected 2018-10
CCCCGCCATCGACGACGGCTTCTATTATGACATCGACTCCGAGACCGTGTTCACACCGGAGATCCTGGAGAAGATCGAAATCGAGATGCGGAAGATTATCAAGGAAGATCTGCCCGTCGTTCGCTTCGAAATGCCCCGTCCGGCAGCGCTGCAGTTCGTGGAGAGCATGAACGAGCCCTACAAGATGGAGCTCATCAACGATCTGCCGGAGGATGCCGTCATCAGCTTTTACAGCCAGGGGACCTTTACCGACCTCTGCGCCGGTCCGCACCTGGCAAGCACCGGCAAGCTGAAGGGCAACGGCCTTAAGCTCACCAGCTGCACCGGCGCTTATTGGCGCGGCGATTCCAGCCGCAAGATGCTGCAGCGTATTTACGGCACCTGCTTCCCCAAGAAGGAGGGGCTGGACGAATATCTCAAGCGCATCGAAGAAGCCAAGAAGCGGGATCACCGCAAGCTGGGCAAGGAGCTGGGCCTCTTTACCCTGATGGACGAAGGACCCGGGTTCCCCTTCTTCCTGCCCAAGGGCATGGTCCTGCGAAACACTCTGATCGAATACTGGCGACAGGTCCACAAGCGCTATGGCTATGTGGAGATCAGCACGCCCATGATTCTGAACCGGCAGCTTTGGGAACGCAGCGGTCACTGGGACCACTACAAAGCCAATATGTATACCACCGTCATCGACGAGGAAGACTTCGCCATCAAGCCCATGAACTGTCCCGGCGGCATGCTGGTGTACAAACTGGAACCGCACTCCTACCGGGATCTTCCCCTTCGCTGCGGCGAATTGGGCCTTGTGCACAGGCATGAGCTTTCCGGAGCGCTGCACGGTCTTTTCCGCGTTCGCTGCTTCACGCAGGACGACGCACATATCTTCATGACCCGGGAGCAGATGAAGGACGAGATCATGAATGTCGTCCGCCTTTTCGACGAGGTCTACTCCACCTTTGGACTCTCCTACGAGATCGAGCTTTCCACCATGCCCGAAGACCACATCGGCACCGTGGAAGAGTGGGAGGTGAACCAGGATATCCTGAAGGACGCCATCACCGCAATGGGCAAGACCTATGTCATCAATGAAGGAGACGGCGCGTTCTACGGTCCCAAGCTGGACTTCCATATCGAGGACTGCCTGGGCCGGACCTGGCAGTGCGGCACCATTCAGTTGGACAGCCAGCTGCCCGAGCGTTTCGAACTGGAGTATACCGGCGCGGACGGTGAGAAACATCGTCCGGTGATGATCCACCGCGTGGTCTTCGGCTCCATCGAACGTTTTATCGGCGTCATCACCGAGCATTTCGCAGGCGCTTTCCCGCTGTGGCTGAGCCCGGTGCAGATTAAAGTGATGCCCATTACGGACCGCACCCACGACCGCTGCGAGGAGCTGGTAAAACTGCTGGATGCCCGCGGCTTCCGCGCCGAGGCAGATTACCGCAACGAGAAGATCGGCTATAAGATCAGGGAAGCCCAAATGCAGAAGATCCCCTATATGCTGGTCATCGGCGATAAGGAAGCGGAAGACGGCTCCCTCAGCATCCGCACCCGCACCGGCGAGCAGTTCTCCATGTCTGTCGACGAGTTCCTGGACAAGATCCGTAAGGAAGTGGATGACAAAGTCATCTGATTTTTCCTGACATAGTTTTTCGGCTCCTTCGTACAATAATCGTACGGAGGAGCCGAATGATGAAAAAAGCAAAATTGACGGCGGCCCTGGCCGCTCTGTTTCTCGTGAATATCCTGCTGATAAGCTTCAGCCAGCATGCACAAGCGGCAGTTTATAAGCAAGGATCCAGCGGGAGCGTGGTCACCAGGATCCAGCAGGTTCTGAAAAACGCGGGTTATTATACCTATACGATCGACGGCATCTACGGAAGCCGCACGACGGCTGCGGTGAAAAAATACCAGCGAGCGGCGGGACTTGCCGTGGACGGGATCTGCGGCGCAAAAACGCTGGCGGCGATGGGGATCACGGTTCCGGCGGCATCTGCGGACCGGAATACCCGGGCGCTCCTGGCGCGGCTCATATCGGCGGAGGCCCGAGGGGAGCCCTATGTCGGGCAGGTGGCGGTCGGCGCGGTCGTGCTGAATCGGGTAAAGCACCCGTCCTTTCCCAATACCATCCCCGGGGTCATCTATCAATCCGGGGCGTTCAGCTGCATCGCAGACGGCCAGTTCAATCAGCCGGTGGCGGAAAGCGCCTACCGGGCTGCTGACGATGCACTGAACGGATGGGACCCCACCGGCGGCGCGATTTATTACTTCAATCCCAATACCGCCACCAGCGCCTGGATCTGGTCCAGACCGCTGATCCTCACGATCGGAAAGCATATGTTCTGCGCATGAAAAGCGGCAGCCCCTCGGGGCTGCCGTTTCCTATAGAGAATCAATACTTGCTGAGATAATCCAGCAAGTGGACGGAATAACGATATGTGAAGGCTACCGCGGCCGATTCCAGCAGTACGGCAAGCCACAGGGGACAGATGCCGAAAACCGTCAGAAGAAAAAGGAAAGCCTTTACGATGAGAGAGACAAGCAAAATGCCCTTCCGTCCGAGTCTGGCACAGCCCAACTGCTCCATCAGCGCGGCGACGCCTGCGCCTCCGCAGCGTTCCACCGTGATCTGGTCGAATCGATCGAGGATACCCGCAGCGGCGGACAGATCCTCCTTCTGACCGGAAATGGGCTCGGAGGCGGGCCGTACCAGAAGCAGCTTCTCGCCGGGCAGCCGTTTTTCTTCAGCTTCCGTTTCATCCCTGAAGCGGAAGAAGCCCTCGCTGTCCAGTTCCTTGTCGCAGTCTCCGGCCTGCTGCGGATCGGAAAAATCGATGCATCCCACATAGTGCCCGTTGACGCCCATGTGCAGGATCCGTTCATTTTCAGGGAAGGGAAGGACTGCCAGGCCGGAACGCTTCATGAATTCCGCGCTGCCGATCAATACGGCAATATCCTTTACCCGTGCGACGATCCCGAGTCCCGGCAAAACCTGCCGTTGGATCTCCGCGGAACTGGAGGTCTTGCTGACGGCAGCAAGCTTTTCCGCGGCGGCCATCTCCGTATCAGCACAGGCGGTGGCAGCCAAACGCAGCATAAGCTCCGCTCCAACGGCCTCCGGACGGGCAGGAAAGACGGCGGCGGTACCGATGACCACCGGTTCCTGAACCCTGGAGCAGACCAGCTTCAGTCCCATCAGCCGGGTCAGCGTGTCCCGCCGGAACAGGACGCCGGATTCGCCGGAGCACAGAGCGGCGGCGTAATCGCTGAGGGGGAAAGCGGCAAACAGAGGAAAGGTGCCGCTCAAAGCCAGCACGACCGCGGCCCGACTCAGCGCCTCGGTAATGGGCAGCTTGGCAGCAAGAACGGAAAAAACGGCGACAAGAGCGGCAAGCAGCACCATCAGGTAGGTGAGATAGCTGTTCAGCAGCTGCTCGTGGGGATGCACCAGAACGGTCTCCTTCTGCACGGCGGGCAGCTGCTCCTTCAGGGGGTTCAGACTGCGGCGCGTGTCCAGCAGCTCCAGTACACCTGTCCGGATCCGCGGCAGGATCAGTTCGGCAAGCAGTCGGATCAGCAGGGCAAGTGCGGCAAAGACCGCTTTGCCCGTGCAGGTGCAGATGATCGCGGCGGCGATCAGCAGCAGGAGGCCAGACCGGTAATCCTTTGTCCGGATCGCCTTCAGCAATTCGTTTCGCATGGCGAAGAGCGAGGCCAGACAGCTGAAAACGGCCAGGACAAGAGGGGCCGGTGCTTTTGCGCGGAATACCCCGGCGAGTACCAGGAGCACCAGCGCCGCCGCCAGGCAGATCAGCCTGTCCGCCCATCCTTTTTCCGCGGGATTTTTCTTGCGTTTCATAGTATCTCCTTTCCGCCTGAGGGTCAGGTGCCCATCAGAAATACGGAAGTATCGGTGACGAAGTCAGCCAGACTGTAGCTGATCAGGATCGCGTCGAAATCGCCCTCCAGGGCATAGTCGGAAACGTTTTGTCTGTAGTATCGGAGATCGAGTACGTGGATCTCGGAATAATGCGCAAAGAAGAAGGGGAGCTCGCAGTCGGCATAGGAGTCGCGGATCACCAGCAGCTTTCCGCCCGGACTGCCGGTTCGGATCACCAGTCTGGAGGTGTTGCCGCCGAGGAACATGCTGTATTTGTCCTTGGTTTCCAGCTTGCTCCGGTCATATACGGGGCTGACAGTCCCTTGCGCAGTGTCGTAGCGGATCAGCTCCGCATCTCCTTCGGGCACATAGATCTCAATACTGTCCGGCTTCACCCAGCGGACGCCGGAGGAAGAGTAGACGGTGCCGTAAAAAGAGTCGCTGACCGTCTGCGGCCGGAACCGACTCAGTTCCTGAGGCGTCAGCCCGAGGGCCTCTGCCGTGGCGGCGTAGCCGTAATAAGCGCCCAGCGTGGTCCAGTGGTGGTCCGTTCGATAGTAGATCGGCTCATCGGCGTGACTGCGCAGAGCGGACAGCACGTCGGCCGCTGCCGCGTCCACTGAAGCATAGATCTGCGCGATTAGGGCCGTCTGATCGGCGGAATCGGCGTTGGCAGGCAGCCTGTCCGCCCAGATCTCCGCAGCCGAGGGGATCAGCGCCAGAGTGACCGGCAGGCCCGTATTTGCAGCCAGCGCGTTCACGGAGCGGATTCCGCCCTCCAATGCAGATTCGGCTGGCGCCTTGAAGCGGGTGATCAAGGTATCTTTTCCGCAGAAGAATACACCGTTGTTTTCGGTTTTCCCGATGGCCCGCTCGGAGCGGGATTTCAAATCCAGCCAGTTGTCCCGGAAGGGAAACTGATCGGTGATATAGTTTTCAAAATTCGCCGTAAAGCGGCCGGAAAACAAAGCCTTCAGCGTGAATTCCGGCGCAGTCGACAGAACGCGGTTTTCATTTTCGCTGCGGTCCTTGTCGGGAAGCGCCAGGTGCAGGATCAAACCGGCGCAGAGGAAGACCGCGAAGCACAGAATGACAGGCAGAACGCCGGGTCTCGTTTTCTTCATCATGCACCTCAAAAGCGGAAGTAAAGAAACGGATTATACGTGCTGTCAACCAGATAGGCCGTGCAGAGAAGGAGAGATGCAAGCACCAGCACCGGATTCAGGATCCGAGTTATCTTGTCGGGAAGACGCCCGTATAGCTTTTTTAAAAACGGCGTGGAAGCCAGGCACATGATCAGGAGTCCGGGGCCGAAGGAGCGAATATAATAAAGGAATGTGCCGGAAAAGAAACCGGCGCCTCCGAAGAACATGCTGCGCAGATACAGGATGCATCGCCCCAGATCCTCTACGCTGAAGAGCACCCAGCCCGTGATCACAAGGATCATGGCGTAAACGCGGCCGATCCAGCCGGGGGCTCTCTCGAGTTTGTCATACAGAAACAGCTTCTCGAGAATCAGAAGCAGGGCATAATACAGACCCCAAAGAAGAAAATTCCAGCTCGCGCCGTGCCAGATGCCCGTGAGGGTCCAGACGATCAGCAGGTTCAGGATCTGACGGCCCTTGCCCCGGCGGTTGCCGCCCAGGGGGATGTAGACGTAGTCGCGAAACCAAGTGGAAAGCGAGATATGCCAGCGCCGCCAGAATTCCGTGATGCTGCGGGAGATATACGGATAGTTGAAGTTTTCCACAAATTCGAATCCCAGCATCCTGCCCAGGCCGATGGCCATATCGCTGTAGCCGGAAAAATCAAAATAAATCTGAAAGGTAAAGGCCAGTGCGCCGAGCCACGCGTCCGCGGCGGAGAGAGAAGCAGGATCCATCGCCTTGTACACGTCCCACAAAGCGCCGATGTTGTTGGCCAGAAGGACTTTCTTGGAAAGACCCGCGCAGAATCGGCCGACGCCGGAGGCAAACTTCGAAGCGGTCTCTTTCCTGCCGTCCAGCTGCTCGGCAATGTCCTTGTAGCGGACGATGGGGCCGGCGATCAGCTGGGGAAACAGGGCGACGTAGGTCCCGTAGCGGATGAAGCTGCGCTGAGACCTTGCGTCACCCCGGTATACGTCGATGGGGTAGGACATATTCTGAAAGGTATAGAAAGAAATGCCGATCGGAAGAGAAATGCCGATAGGATGAATGAAGCTCAGGCCGGGGAGCCCGTTCAGGTTTTCCGCGAGAAAGTCAAAGTATTTGAAAAAGAAAAGCAGACCGAGATTGATCACGGCGTTCAGCGCCAGGATCAGCTTGCCCCGGTCTCTGCGGCGATCCACAAGATAACCGGCGGCATAGTTCACCGCGATGGAGAAGATCATCAGCGCCACATAGACCGGCTCTCCCCAGCCATAGAAGACGAGATTGACGACGAAAAGCCAGAGATTGCGCCATCGGGGCGGAGACAGGTAATAGACCGCCAGGGTGACCGGCAGATAAAAGAAGAGGAACAGCAGGCTGGAAAAGACCATGATTTGTTCTTTTATCCTTTCTCCGGTTTATAACTTGCCAACGGATTGGCGTCCGCGGCCTGCCGCAGGTCGGTGCTTTCGATGTGGGTGTAGATCTCCGTGGTATTCAGGTGCTCATGCCCAAGCAGCTCCTGCAGCGTGCGTACGTCCACGCCGTGACGGAGCATGAGCGTCGCGGCGGTGTGCCGCAGCTTGTGAGCGCTGTATCCGTCCTGATCCAGACCGGCTTCGCCAAGGTGGACCTTCACCAGCCGGTGTACTGTGCTGCGGGTGATGCGGTCGCCCCTCTCGGAGATGAATAGAGCGGCAGTCTTTTCAATCCCGCGCTTCATCCGGATGGGAAGGTAGGCGCTGACGGCGTCCGCCACCGCCTGATTCATGTACACCACCCGTTCCCGATCACCTTTGCCGACGACCCGCAGCCGCTTCTCGCTGATATCGCTGAGGTTCAGGCCTACAAGCTCGCTGATCCGGAGACCGCAGTTGAGAAAAATGGTCAGAATGCAGCGGTCCCGCTCCCTGTTCCGACCGCCGACGTTGTTCAGCAGGGCAATGCTTTCCTCCAGCGTCAGATATTTGGGCAGGCTGCGGCGAAGCTTGGGAGAATCGAACCCATCCAGCGGATTCTGCTCCAGCTTGCCCGTTTTGATCGTGAGATACTTATAGAGGGAGCGAAGCGTGGCAAGCTTCCGCGCCCGTGAAGCGGGAGAGAGACCGAATTCCGTCTCCCGGCTCTGGGGATTCTTCACCCGGTCACGGCCGAGAAAGCTCATGAAGTCGTAGACCTCGGTCTTGGTAAGCGCTCCGAGAAAGGCCAGATCGACATCGGAGATCCCGATCTCCTCAAAGGGGGTGGATTTGGGGACCAGCCCACGCTTCTGTTTCAGATAGCGCAGAAATGTCCTGAGATCCAGATAATACTCATCGATGGTCTTCCGGGAATGTCCCCTGACGACCTCGTGATAACTGAGAAAATCCCGGATGACCTCCGGCGCCTCGTCCCGATAATCCATGCTGCCCCCTGAGAGAATGATCCAAACCAGTTTAATACCAAATATTATAACAGGATGCGACGGTATGTCAAACGAAAAGTCTATACCGGAAAGAGCGTGCGCCTTTCGGCTGGAGGTGAGCGGCGGCTTTCTGCTGCTCATATCCCTGACGGGATTCTTTTGCGGTGCTGAGACCCTGACTGCCGCTGCCCTGGCTGCCGCCGTCCATGAGCTGGGACACCTGATCCTGATCCTTCGGCAGGGTGATCTTCCGTCAAAGCTGCGTCTCGACGTCACCGGGGCATGCCTGTTCTGTACCGGTCCGGAGCCGACGGCCCGGCAGGAGCTTCTGCGGGCCATGGCGGGGCCGGGCGCAGGCCTGATCCTCTGTCTGATCCTTCGGCGGTCGGAAGCGGATTACTTGCGTTCTGTGAGCCAGATGAGCCTGATGCTGAGCCTTGTGAATCTGCTGCCCGCTGCGGGACTGGATGGGGAACGGATGCTGAACTGCATGATGCCGCAGATCCTTTCACCGGAGCGATGGGAGCGGCTGTCTCTCTGGCTTGGGCATATGGCAGCCCTACTGACGCTGATGATGGGACTTTTCCGCAGCCCCCAGCTTTTTCTTTACGGGCTGTGGCTGTTTCTGCGGCAGCTGAGATTCAGCATGCGCAATTGATTTTCCGCAGGATTTCGTGTATAAAGGATACAAATGACCAAAGGAAGGGAATACGGATGCACCCGTCATTGGAAGCGATCCTGCCGAAGGTACAGAAGCCGGCCCGATATACCGGCGGAGAATACGGCGAAATCATCAAGAGCAAGGAGGAAACGGAGGTCCGATTTGCCCTCTGTTTCCCGGATACTTATGAGATCGGCATGTCGAATCTGGGCCTGCGGATCCTTTACGGCGTTCTGAATAAGCTGCCCGGCGTTTGGTGTGAACGGGTCTTTGAGCCCTGGCGGGACATGGCGGATCTCATGCGGGAATCCGGCGCGCCGCTGTGCGCCCTGGAAAGCGGGGATCCCATACGGGATTTCGATCTGATCGGCTTCTCCGTCGGCTATGAAATGTCCTTTGTCGGCATCCTGGACATGCTGTCCCTGGCGGGGATCCCCCTGAAAAGCAGGGATCGACCCGGCCTGCAGCCCATCGTTTTTGCCGGCGGAGCCTGCATGTATAACCCGGAACCGGTGGCGGATTTCATCGACCTGGCGGTCATCGGCGAGGGTGAAGAACTGGATGCGGAGCTGACGGAGCTCTATCGGAAGGCGAAACATGAAGGCTGGACAAAGGAAAGATTCCTTCGTGCCGCCGCCGGGATCGAAGGCGTTTACGTGCCTTCCCTTTATGATGTGACGTATCAGCCCGACGGACGGATCGAATCCGTCACGCCGCGGGACGGCGCGCCCCGTCGGGTACGGAAACGAATCCTGCAGGATCTGGACGCCGCATACTACCCGGTCCACACCATCATCCCCTCCACAGAGATCGTGCACGACCGGACCATGCTGGAGCTGTTTCGGGGCTGCATCCGGGGCTGCCGCTTTTGCCAGGCCGGATATGTGTACCGGCCCGTGCGGGCCAAGAAGGCGCAGACTCTGATCCGGCAGGGGATCGAAAGCCTGCGCTATTCCGGCTACGAGGAAATCAGCCTGACCAGCCTCAGCACCAGCGATTATCCGGAATTGGGCGAGCTGTGCGACGGGCTGCTGGATTGGTGCGAGCCGCGCAGCGTCAGCCTGTCGCTGCCTTCGCTGAGAGCGGACAACTTTTCCCTGGAGCTGATGAAGCGGGTCCAGAAGGTCCGCCGCAGCGGCCTGACCTTTGCGCCGGAGGCCGGCACTCAGCGCCTGCGGGACGTGATCAATAAAAACGTCACAGAAGAGGATCTGCTGAACGCCTGCCGCACCGCGTTTTCCGGCGGATGGAGCTCGGTCAAGCTCTACTTCATGCTGGGGCTGCCCACGGAAACGGACGAGGATGTGCTCGGGATCGCGGATCTGGCCTATAAGGTGTTCCGGATCTGGCGTGAGTCGACGCCGAATCGAAGCAGAGGCGTCCGCATCACTGTTTCCACCTCCTGCTTTATCCCCAAGCCCATGACCCCTTTCCAATGGTTCCCGCAGGACAGCCGGGAAGAGCTCATCCGCAAGCAGAAACTGCTGAAGGACGCCATGCGCACCAAGGCCATCAGTTATTCCTGGCATGAGCCGGACGTGAGCTACGTGGAAGCGGCGCTCGCGGTGGGAGACCGCCGACTTGGTCAGGTGCTGGAAAACGTTTACCGCACCGTCGGCGGACTCCAGGCCTGGGAGGAGTACTTCAGCTATGAGGCTTGGCTGCAGGCTTTCGGCGACGCGGGCCTGGATCCCGCTTTTTACGTGTGCCGAAGCAGGGACGAAGAGGAGACGCTGCCGTGGGACGTGATCGATGACGGCGTTACGAAAGCCCACCTCCTTCGGGAGAAGCATCTGTCCGAAGCGGGGAAGGTCAGCCCCGACTGCCGGCAGCAGTGCCTGGGATGCGGCGCAAACCGCCTGCTGAAGGGAGGCGCGTGCAATGCCTGAGGTGCGCTTCTGCTTTGAAAAGCAGGGAAGGGCCGCCTACCTGAGCCATTTGGACGTGATGCGGACCTTCCAGCGGGCGTTCATCCGGGCCGGTATCCGCATAAGGCATTCCGAGGGCTTCAACCCGCATCCGAAGATGTCGATCGCCCTGCCGCTCCAGCTGGGCTGTGAGAGCCTGTGCGAACTGCTGGACGCGTCCGTGCTGGACGGGCCTGAGGATATGGTCGGCGCGCTGAACGCTGTGCTGCCGGAGGGGATGCGGGTGCTGAGCGCCGGACAGCCGCTCCGTCCGGTCCGGGAGATCGCGTGGACGGAGTGGACGCTGCGATTTGCGGATGAGAACGCGGCGTCTGCGGCGGCGCGGATACTGCGGCGGCCGTCGCTTCCCGTGGAGAAGAAAACGAAGCGGGGCATAGCCCGGCTGGATATCGCTCCTCATATCGCGGTCCTCTCCGTGGAAGGGAACGAGCTTCTGGTACAGCTGCGGGCGGACTCGCCCACGATCAACACCGGGGATCTGCGCAGGGCCCTCAGCGGCGCTTTGGATGCCGAGCCCGCGATGTGCAGCCTACGCGTACGGCTCCTTACGGAAAATCGAGAATCTTTTGAATAAAAGCTCTTGCTTTTTAAAAGAAGCTGTGATAATATCCACTAGTCTGTACTGAGCAGACTGAACAGGGCAGTCCTATGCCGTGAGGAGCGGTACGAATGCCCGATTGCGGAAAGGAGGAAGTTCATCATGGATTTGGTAAAAGCGCTTTCCGAGCAGTATATGAAGGCTGAAGTGCCTCAGGTTCACGTGGGCGACACCGTGCGCGTGTCCGTGAAGGTCAAGGAAGGCAATCGCGAGCGTATTCAGGTGTTTGAAGGCATCG
>JAEEGL010098578.1_pt1 | contig 10833 bp, 8 predicted proteins | sample 9134231 | NCBI WGS metagenome assembly JAEEGL01 (sample SAMN16246548, study PRJNA631951) | gut metagenome | biome: gut microbiome; feature: rumen; material: fiber-attached | host: Bos | place: Iran: Karaj | collected 2018-10
CCGCATCATGGTCCACCAGCCGTGGGGCGGCGCGCAGGGGAAGGCGAGCGACATCGAGATCACCGCGCGGGAGATCCTGCGCCTGAAGGAGATGCTCAACGGCATCCTCGCCGAGGCCTCGGGCCGCACGCGCGAGAGCGTCACCAACGACACCGACCGCGACCACTTCATGTCCGCCGAGGAGGCGAAGGCGTGGGGCATCGTGGACAAGGTGCTGTGACCTCATTGCTCGGCCGACCGCGCGGCCTCGCAACATCCAGATCGAGGTCGCGCATACGGCGAGGCAGTATTGGAATGCATGACAGGCGAGGAATCTGATACAATATGAGCGGCAAACCGCACAAGAGTGTTTCAACGGCGAACGGGCGTTTTATTCACTTAGAACGGAGACAGTCAAATGCTTAGACTTGTTGGCAAAAGAGGAAACGTTGTGGCGGCCATCTTGCCGCTGATGGCGGCGGCGATGTCGTATCCGCCATACGACATCTATCCGTACCTCGCCGACAGCACGGACAATCCGCCCCTCAACTACACGAAGGTGTGCGAGCCCGGACGGACGGGCGAGGGGAACGCGAGCTACGTGGTTCTTGGCACGTGGTTCCCGCGTACCTATACGGCGGTGGATGCCACTTACAGTGGAAGTCTGACGATCCCCGCTTATATCGATGGCTTGCCTGTGCGCAAAATCAACGAGGCGGCGTTCATACTTTGCACAAAGCTTAAGAAAGTGCAGATTCCCGCGACCGTTCGCGAGATTGGCCCTCGTGCGTTTTCAGATTGTTGGCAGCTGAAAAGCATCACGTTCGAGCCTGGTTCTGGCCTCACGACGATCGGTGACGCCGCATTCACGAATTGCTTGAGCCTGTCGTCAATTACATTCCCCGAAACGCTTTCCCGGCTGGGTGCCGGGTGTTTCCAGGGGTGCACAAACCTTGCGAATGTCTATTTCCTCGGCAATGCGCCGCGTTTGACGATTCCGTCCATGACGGAAAAATCAGGACTTGGCGAAAAGATCTATCTCAGCTCTGCGTACAAAAAAAGGCCAAAGGTCCACATCAACAGAAACACGTACGGCTGGATCGCACCGTACGTGAAGGGCGTGCCGGAGAAGTGGCCCGTGGACTACGGCTACATGCAGGCGTACGAGACGGTGGCGGAGGACGGCGGCGGAACGCAGGCGGATGAGACGGGATTCGTGACGGTTATCACGGAGATCGCGGGCGGCGCCGTGGCGGTGCCCGAGACGTGGGCGGCGCGGTTCCCGTCGTACACCGAGAAGTTTGGCAGCGACTTCACGGCATCTCTCACGAAGCCGACGGGCAAGCGGGACGCGGCAGGGAACGACCTGCAGGTGTGGCAGGACTACGTGGCGGGGACGGACCCCACGGACGTGAACGACCTCTTCCGCGCGGAGATACGCATCGTGAACGACGCGCCGGTCGTTTCGTGGTCGCCTGTGTTGTCCACAGCGGAGGCCGCCAGACGTACCTACACGATATACGGGCGGCAGTCTCTCCTCTCTGGCGAATGGACGGTCGTTCCTTCAGGCCAGGAGGCGAGTTACAACTTCTTCAAGGTCACGGTGGAAATGAAGAAATGACGGCAGTAAAACTATAGCCCGCTGGGGTGTGGCGACTGGACCACGGTCGGGTTGCTGACGACGTTGTGGCGCAGCGGTGGCGTGAAGTTCTCGGGGTTGACCCCGGAACGCGTGGCGTACGCACTCTCCGAGGGGCAGCGCTATGCCTCGCGGAACTGCTCCTACTTCACCACGTGCTGCGACGAGTTGCTTGACGAACTGGGTGTCCGCGGGATCGTCGAAAAGCCCCTTGAAACTCGTGGCTTCCCCGCCGCGGAGACAGCGGCCCAAGATGTGGTATAATATGCAGCATTGGACGAAAGTGTAATGGAAGCGGAACGGAAAGAAATCAAGGCCCTCGGCTGGTACACCCCCGCCGAGATGTCCTATCTCGACTTCTGCCCCGCCGACGCGGAATTGTTGTCGGTGGTGTTCAAGGGCAGAGGCTATGAAGCTTAGACGCTTAACGGTAAACAAGAAAGGAAATTGGTATTATGCTTACAAGCAATGAAGAGATAATCGCGAATGGTGAACGATTCGCAGAATGGGACGGTGCAGTCTCAAGAAGTAACGATGCTGCTTATAAGCAGCATAAGGTTGATGTTCTGGAATATTGGCTTGAAGCCAAGATTCCTAACAGGGGAATCGGTAATCTATTTCGTTTTGATCAGGTCGCGGAGTTTGAGGTTGAAAAAGCGCGGATAATAAATCTTCCCGAATTTGACGGTGTGAATAGAGCTGATCAAAATGGTCGCCCCCTGGCAGCTCTTAATAGCTTCGGAAGGTATTTGGTTTCATTGCAAGCCGGACGCATTGATGCGGATATTTCAACAGGAACGGCAAGCAGAACTAACGAAGATTCAAATGTAACTCATCATGCGTCACCAAGAGATTCTCGTAGAATCGCTGCTAATGATCGCGTGATAAATTGCCTTGACGGCCTGATTGAGCTGATCGTTGGAGCGGATAATGGGGGCCTATCGGATGAAGAGAAATTGAGATGCCTAGTAAGACACATGATTCAGAGGTCGTATTTCTTTAGGACGGGGTCTGTAGATGGACGGCATCAAGAAATTCTCGCGTTAATAGAAAATAATGACAAGATTCCAGTAAGGTATTCTACTGCAATGGGAACCTATACAGAGGAAGATGGGACTGCGATAGGCTTAGGGAAAGCGGCTGCCATTGATGCTTCTTCTCAGCGAAGAATTATGTACAATAGCTTTGGCAGACAAGTTCCTGTTATTGTTGATCGTGATGGTAACCATGAGGTTCGAAGGGTCATAGAACGCTTCTCTGGTGCGAGGGTTAGTCAGGGACGTGATAGGAATAATATTACATCTGCAATTATCTCTCATGTTTGGGGTAACGCATATGATCCTTTGTGTTTCACTAATTTGTGGAATATCGTGGTGATCCCTGATTACATAAATTCCATTATGGACAAGACAGAAACACCTCGTCCGGCTAATTTCTTTGGACGAGCCGTTAACTATGTAAAGGCATATTACAAGGAACTATGCTACAAGCTTTATGACATGGAAAATAAGATTGGTGAGTATGAGAGGTTAGGTTTCCGAGTTCGACCGCTATTTGCAGATGCTGCGGCGTCGAATATTGTGGCAAATGGTGATATGCAAGGACTTAATTTCCTTGAAGATCAATGGGTTGGGAGATGAAATAAATTGAAATTGATTAGGATGCAGAGGAAAGTAAGATTAAGGTTCCGAGCGAATGTCGCGTATCGGGTGACGCGGCAGGCGGTTGATGAGACGGGCGTTGTGTCCGAGGAACCGGTTGCGAAGCCTTATTTTAAGGGGGGTGATGAAAATGTCCTGGAAAGTTAAACTGATTATTGGTATTGTCGCAACCATATTGTTTCCTCCTCTTATTGTGGTTTGGGTTATCATTGGACTCTATAAGCTTGGTTTTCGCGTGAAAACAAGTAGTACATGGGATACTGCCTCTAGCCCGATAGCATCTCGAAGTGTATCGTCTTCTTCATGCGGAAGCGCAAGCCGGTGTAGTAGTGCGGAGCCGCGGATTGAGCTAATGTATCCCGAGGTTAATGGCAGGTTTGTTACGCTTCGTTCTGAGACTGGTCGAATAGTAAGGAAATTCAGTATGAATAAGCCAGTTGTATCTGCTCAGGTCAGCGGAGATCATGTCGTGATTCAGCAGATCGACGGTTGGACATATCTGTACAAATCAAGTGGCTTGCTAGTCCGCAAAACAAAAAGCTGATGGGAACGCTTAGGATAGATCGATTTCAGGAACGAACCAAGGTTTTGGGCCCTGGCGAACGATCTGTCGTGTGGTTTCACGGGTGCTCGCGAAACTGTCCTGGATGTGTTGCCGCAGAGATGAATCGTTCCGACGACTACGAAACGATCTCCTCTGCCGAGTTGACGAAAAGAGTCTGTTCTGTAGATGGAATCGTGGGATTGACGCTTTCTGGCGGCGAGCCTTTTGACCAGGAACCTTCGTCTATGGTCGAATTTATCAAGGGGATCAGACAACGATCGTCCTTGAATGTTATGGCGTATACCGGATTTAGCCTCGAGGAGCTTCAAGGCGATGTCGATCGCTCTCGTGTATTGCCCTTAATTGACATATTGATTGATGGGCCTTACGTTGAGGCTGAAGATCATGGGGAATTGTGGCGTGGCTCGGCTAATCAACGTGTGCATTTCCTGACAGATAGATGTGCTGATTTGAAGGATCAGTTCGAGGGGAAGTTCGGACGAAAGCTGGAGTTTGAGTTCCTGCATGGATTGCGGTTCTCGTTTACTGGCGTCCCGCCTAAAGGTTTTAGGCGGAATCTTCAGAGAACATTAACGGAAAGAGGGTTTGAAATCGACTGGTGACAGTCGGAGGAGAAAAGCAATGAGCGGAATCAAGAGTGCGCAAGTAAGACATGGGTTGAACAGGACCATCGAGCTCGTTCGCGGGCAGGTCGATGCTTGTAATCGTGCGGCGGCGTCCGTGGGTGGCGTTGGACGTTCCGAGTTTACGAGAAAAAGGGCGGATGCAAAGGCTGCCCACGACGGCGTTGTGAGATCGCTGCCCGCAGAGGTGGCGAAATACTTGAAGGGGGAGACCGGGCGGTGGGAGTCTCTCGTTCGTAGTCATGACGAGGCATATAATGCTGCGGTCGAAAATGCCCGAGCCGCATCCGCGAAGGACGATAGTTTCCAGGAGAGAAAGAGCGAGTGCGAGCGGAAGTTGGCGGATTTGAATTCTGGCCTTGCGCGTGTGCAACGATCGCTTCGCAGCAAGGACGCAAACAATCACGGGTGGTATTGTGATCAGGAGGAGGCTCAGTCCAAGCGGCTTCGGGTATCCGCCGAAAGTGTTTCAGCGGAGATGCGTCGAAGCGTTAGGTTGGCGGAAGAGGCACAGCAGTTGCGGCGAAGCAGCTTCACGAAGTTTGCCGAAGCGATAGCACGTGCCCAGGAGGCGCAGCGCGAATATGATCGTCTTATTGCGTTAAGCGATGGCCGCCGGGAGCAGGAAATGGTAAAGGAGGCAAATAAGCGAAGGGCGTTGAATCTTAGGGATGACCTTGACTCGTTGAGGAAGAGCATCGAATCTCTTGACTACGAGAAGTTTGGATCAAAGTCTTACGGGGCATCAGTTCGCAAGGAACTTGATTCAGTGATTAAATCAATTAATGCCGGAAAGTATGAGCAGTCTATTACGGCTGGAGAGGCCCTGCTGAAGAAACTGCAACATGCGGTCGAGGATATCGGAGCTGCGCAACAGAAGTGGGAATCGGCAAAGGCGTCCGCCGAAAAGGCGTTGTCTGACGCTCGTGAAGAAATAAAGAAACTTGACCGTGGCAAGTTGGATAGTTTTTCCGGCGAGACGGCATCGGATATCGACGCACAGTTTGAGGCGATCTCGGCTGCAGATACGGCCATACGCAAGGAAGATTTTGCATCCGCTGAAAAAATGATTGCCGATGCCGTCGCCGAGTTGAGGCGAATTGCTGATAAGGCCGACGAGAATGAACAACTATCCGCACGGAGGTCTGAGTTAGCGCAGTCGATAATGCAGGCGTTGTATGATTCGAATTATGATACGCCGAATTATTATCTTCAAGATGAGTCAGATGAGCTTTCTGACCTTTGTGTTGTTGCGTCGGCTCCGGGTGGTGTTGGCGACATGAAGATGCGCATTGGCCTCGATAGCAAGGTTGCGCTTGAAGTCGCGAATGTTGCAGAAGGGCATGAAAACGTTTGTATCGAGAAGATTCGAGCGATGCAGGAGAAAATGGCCGCAAATGATGACGTCAGGTTTGACATGACAGACTGGGGCCGTGCGGCCAACCAGAATAAGGTTCATTTGGATGTCAGTCAGCGTCAGCAAACGACCGAGCAGACGATGCAGCGGCAGGGGTCGATGTGAAATGAGCGCATTCTTCAATAAACGTATCGAGGCTCCCTTTGAGGGGGATTATAAAGGCTATAACCAGTTTCTGTTTACTGGCGGCATTGACGATCTATTCCTTATGGATTCTTCGTCGACTGGTCACCGCTGCAGTCTTTGCAGAATCAAAGAGGCGCTGCTTGAGTTCGGCAAGAAGAATGCGTATGATATCGTTGCGGTTGTCAAGGATATCGCGATCAAGGAGAACAAGAAGCTGGAGTTCCCGTTTCCCGAGCATGAGGAACGATTCAATAGGATCGCTAGGGGAGATAGCACGCGGCTGGTAGAATCTGGTCATAACCGAATAGGGACTTTTGTTCCTCGGAGTCGGACCAGGGCGGCGGAAGCCGCACCTTCATTAACGCCGACGCTGAATGGAAACACTCAGGCCAATCAAGCTGCTCAGCGTGCAGTGTCTGATGTTGCCGGCCATGCAGAGTCTAATGACGCTGCAAATATTCTTGGGCAGATCACACGCGTGCTACGGAATCCGGGATTGAAGACATTGGTCATATTCCCTGATGCGGATTTGCTAGTTCCGCAAGGTGGTGGTGGCGGCGAGGTGCTCGAGCGTTTGCGAATCGTCGTTAAGGATTGGCGAGATATCATTCAAACTGCGCATCCAGACACCCGGACGGTATTGATAGTCAATCCACATCGGCTTAAGGAGTTCCACATGATGGAACAGCAGTTGTCGTGTTTCGATCACAACTGCAAAGAGATTGTTGTAGGGGATCCGCCAGTTGAGGAAATGAGGGCATGGCTTGAATATTATAGGCCAAGAAACGGTATTCGTGGTACGACGCGCGAGTGTGAGCGCGTGGTTCTTACCGGCAAAGCAAATGTTGGCGGAAATCTTCAGAATTTTGTCAGTTGGGTGCAGAGCTTTTACCAGAAGCATTCGCAGGAAAGGACGTGGTCTGCTTTGCTGTCGTCTGAAAGTCAAGATGCTGCGGAGTCAAAAGAGGATCTGCTTGAAGAGCTTAATGATATGATTGGGTTGGACAATGTCAAACGTGAGATCGGCGATATTGTCAGAGAGGCTGAACGTGATATTTCAGCGGCTTCTGAACGCGCATACCACATGTTCTTCCTTGGAAATCCCGGAACAGGCAAAACGGTAGTTGCGAATATAGTCGCAAAGCTGTTCTGGGCCATGGAGTTGCGCACCAGCAAGAAGGTTGTGACGATTGCAATTCAAGACATTGTCAGTCAATATAATGAAGGTGACACTCTCCAAAAGATGAAAAGCAAAGTCGCAGAGGCGATGGGTGGTGTTCTGTTTATCGACGAGGCCTATATGTTCGCGGAGAGTGACTGGGGCCGCAAGGCTTTTCAAACTCTGCTGACAGAAATAGAGAATAATAGAAACAATCTGACCGTGATACTTGCGGGATATGAGGATCGGCTGCAGAAATTGAAGGACATCAATCCCGGAATTGATAGCAGAATCCCTTACCGGCTCAAGTTTGATGATTATTCAAAGGAGGAGAAGCTGAGAATTTTTAAAGCCATGCTGGCAGGCGAAGATCGGAAGTCCGATGTGGAACGAGAACTTGCCCCTGGCGTGGAGGAGAAGCTTCTGAGAGTCTTGGATGGTTGCGATGGCAATGGCCGTGGCGTCCGCAATGTCCTCGAGAAGACCCTGAAAAATCTTGGAAGTGGAACTGTGATCCAGGAGGAGCACGTTATTGATCCGCATGCTACGCATCCGGACAAGGCGGCGGAGGTGCTGTCCGAAATCGATCACGACTTTATTGGCATGGCCGGGATGAAAGAGAGACTTCGGAAGTATTTTCGTAGTGTTGAATGGGAGCAGGGGCGTAACCAGAAGCTTGGTCTTGCCCGCCGGGGTGGACATGCATACCGCATTAGGTTCACCGGGCCTCCGGGAACGGGCAAGACGTCTATTGCTAGATACATGGGCAAGTTCTTCCATGCGATGGGAATATGCGAAACGGATCAGTGCGTGGAGTGCGGTGCGACCAGCCTTAAAGGCGCGTACATTGGTCATGCACAGCAAGCGGTCAACAACCTATTTCACGAGAATCGGGGCAAGGTGATTTTTATTGACGAGATCTACAGTCTTTACAATCCGCAGGCACGGCAGGACGATTCTTTTTCGCGCGAAGTTATCGACACCTTGGTAAGGTGTCTTACCGCTGAAGAGTATCAGAGCACTGTATTGATTGTCGCCGGGTATAAGGACAAGGTTGACCAGTTTATGCAGGCGAATCCCGGACTGGCGAGTCGAATTCCCGACGAGATTGTTTTCGACAACTACACACCAGAGGATTGCGTTGAAATTTTTCGGTCGGTTGCCGAGAAGGATTCATATGTTCTCCCGGTGGAATGCGAGGAACCGCTTCGTCGATATTTCGCCGATTACATGGAGCGGGCGGGAGACGATTTTGGCAATGCACGGGATGTGAAGGTGATTTATAGTGATGTCATCAGTCGTATGAGTGATCGCTTGGCTGAAAAGGCTGAAAAGACCGAGGATGACTATCGGAACATATTGCCGGAGGATATACCGGAATGTCGAACCATGCGAACGGAGGAGCCGCAGGAAACCGCTGGCGCCGAAGTTGTGGAAAGAGAGGGTGATCATGAGTGAGAGCGTTCGCATCCATTCGCTCGCAGGGGCGGTTAAAAATGTGGAGGAAGTGTGTCATAGCCGTCAGGATGAACGTATACAAGCGGAACTATCTAGAGTTCTTAAGAATGTGGCCGACTCCGACGGGCAATTGGAGCAGGCCGGAAGATCATTGGCGGATTTGGGGGAGAATCTTGGCGACTTTATCGACGTGTCAGACGAGGGAAGCAGAACCGTTATTGCATTTGTTCGGAAGCTGATTGAAGAAGCGAGGATTCCAGAGGAGTATACGCCTAGCACTAGAGATGCTCAGCTTCTGGTTGAGTTTTCTCGAGGATGTGAATATGCAAGGGTATTGAATGAAGATGATGAGCCTCCGACTTGGGGAATTCTGACGTCGGAAGCTTCGGATGAGGAGGTGCTTTCTTGGCTGGGTGATCTGGATAGGTACGTGTCTTCGCGGAATAGGCTAATTGCAGAGTATGTTGATTTTATTGCGGCAGTGTTTCGTTCCTTACAGGAAAAGGGGGCATGGGACAAGCGTGCCCGATTGGAGTATGGAGAACGGTTGCTAGAGATTGCCAGCACTTACGAGACGCGCAGGCAGGCGCTTGAAGAACGGAAGCGGCTTGAGCGAGAGCGACTTGAGCGTGAAGAGCGCGAGCGGATCGAGGCTGAGCGCCGTCGGCGAGAAGAAGCTGAACGTAAGCAGCGCGAAAAAGAGGAGCGCGCTCGTCTTGAGGAAGAGCGCCGGATACGCGAGGCGGAGGAGGCCGAACGCCGTGCGGAGGAGGCTGCAGAACATGTTGTGGAAGAGGGAGGTCCTGCTGAGGAACTAAGGGAACGTCAGGAAGCGGTGGCGCAACGGAAGCCGACCGTTGCGAAGCGAGGAAAAGAAGTAAAGAAACGTCAGAGCGCAGGGACGTCTCGGATGGAGGGTATTAGGAATGGGCAGGCGCGGACTGCGCGACGGAATGCGGATGTTCGGACGTCGAGTGTTGAAAGCGCGCCCCAGACGGAGCCGATATCTTGTGGGTGTGGATGTAGCTTAATTATCGTATTGGCGGCGATTGGGCTTTTGATATGGTTCTGTCATAGTTTCGGGTGGTCGATCTGGTCGATTGCTTCCTCTGTTGTGGCGTTTGCTTTGTTGATATTGTTGATGTTGTATATGTGGGGAACTTCCGGAAATAAGTCTGTTGAGGGGGAAAGCGATGAAGACGATGATGCGGACGAGGCTGAAGACGATGATGACTAAACCGTGGCAGCCTGCCGCGCGCATTAGTCCTTCCGCTTCACGATCCTGACGGATAGATGCCGTCGAAGTTGAATTCGAGCCGAACGATGCCGTCGGCTGATGCGCGGCGGTACGCGCTACTGGTCTTGATGTTACCCATCAAGTCCGAGTCCTCGGTAAACTTCTCTGCACGCCAGATATCAGATTCGCGCCGACCATCGGCATGTACACGAACGCGATTTGCGCGGCGCGTCTCGAGAAGGATGCGCTTGAACTCCTTGGGGTCAGGCGGTTTGAGCACGATGTCGCAGCTGCCTGCGCCCGTTGCCCTCTCGTAAAGGTCGCGCGCTCTCGAGCCCGAACGGTCAAGCCCTTGTATTTTCTGATAACCGTCGTAAAGACCGCCATCCGCGTGACGCGGAATTTTTTTATTTGTAGTATCGTTCTGCTTGTAATAATGTTTGCTCCAGCCAATTCTCCTCAGGTGGGCACTTGAATGGCAGTGTCCGGAGCCAGTGACCACCAAAGCAGATTTCAAGAAAGAAGAAAGAAGAAAGGAAAAAGAAAAATGACGAAAGAGTTCATCAAAGAAGTGTTGTCCGTGCCTTCGTGCTCCGGCAAGGAGGCGATGCTCCGCGAGTATATCGAACGGTTCGCGGACGGGCGCGGGATCGTCCATCACCGCGACGGGAAGGGGAATCTCTACCTCGCAAAGGGTAATCCGGGCGGCGGATACTATCCGTGCCTGGCCAATCACATGGACACGGTCCAGACCTGGCAGGGCGCGTTCGTCGACCAAGCTCTGCCGATTGTCATCCGGGAGCGGGTGCGCGGCGGGCATACGGAGCTGTATGCGGAGGGCGGCGGCATCGGGGCTGACGACAAGCTCGGATGTGCCATCGCGCTCGCGCTCGTGGATGTCCTGCCCGTGGCGAAGGCCGTCTTCTTCGTTGAAGAGGAGCTGGGCATGCTCGGGTCGCGTGAGCTCGA
>JAEEGL010239096.1_pt1 | contig 10833 bp, 13 predicted proteins | sample 9134231 | NCBI WGS metagenome assembly JAEEGL01 (sample SAMN16246548, study PRJNA631951) | gut metagenome | biome: gut microbiome; feature: rumen; material: fiber-attached | host: Bos | place: Iran: Karaj | collected 2018-10
GGCTCGGAGGAGCACCGGCGGAGGGCCGCCGTATGGGGCGACCTGCTGACCTGACGAAAAAAGGGATGCCGCGGATCGCAGCATCCCGAATGTCATACCCTGTCATGTCATGGCCGTCCGCCATTCCAGCAGCGCCGTCTTGCTGCGGCTCAGGTTCGCCGCACTGATGGGAACGCTCTCACCGCTGTCCAGCCGGAAGGCGCGCTGCTCGATCTCCGCCACATGGGCGAAATTCAGCAGGAAGCTCTTGTGGCAGCGGAAAAAGGAGGCGTCCAGCCCGGCGGCCAGCTCGTCGATGCTCCCCCGGACGCTGAGCTCCTGCTCCAGGGAATGGATGACGCAGGAATGGCCCCGGCTCTCGATATACAGGATATCCCGGGCGCGGATGGATTCCTCCCCCGCCGGGGTCCGCACCGTCAGCTCCCGGCGCTTTTCCGCCCGCTCCTGGAGGAACCAGTCCATGACGCTGTCCACCTCCGCCTGGGAAAAGGGCTTGGTGAGATAATCCATCGCGTGGATCTCATAGCCCTCCATGCCGTGCCTGCGGCTGGTGGTGGCGAAAACGATCTCGCAGACATCGTCCTTCTTCCGCAGCTGCCGGGCGGCTTCGATCCCGTCCAGCCGGGGCATGAAGATATCCAGGAAGATCAGATCCCACCGGTTCGGCTTCCACATGGACAGCAGCTCGCTGCCGTCCCCCGCCGTCTCCAGGCGCAGATCCACATCCTTCGCCTCTTCGTAATGCCGGAGCAGCCGGAGCAGCTTCATCCGCTCTTCCGGCAGATCGTCACAGACCAATATGGAGACTGTCATCGGGCAACTCTCCTTCCTGCCATGATTGCAGGGCTTTACGCACGGTATCTACATAGGTCCTGCCGAGGGGCAGGGTGACGCCGTCCCGCAGGGTCAGCGCCGTGAAACTCATGGCCGCCACGGCGTCCAGATGGACGAGGTAGCTTCGGTGGCAGCGGATAAAGGGGGGCTTCGGCAGCAGCGCCTCCAGCTCGCCGGCGGCAAAGCGGAAGCGGACGAACTGCCTTCCCTGGTTGAACAGGCAATAGTGCGCCGACGACTCCACATAGCGGATGCGGCCCAGGTACAAGCGAATGGTCCGCCGCACATAGGGCGATTCCAGACATACGCGGCCCGGCTGCCAGTGCTTCTCGCAGGCGTTCATCGCCTCCGTCAGCCTGCGCCTGTCAAAGCCCGGCTTCAGAAAGGCGGCGGGATGCCAGCGGTAGGAGTGGATCGCCCGGCCCGCGTCCTTTGAAATGACGATCAGACCGCCGCGGAACAGCTCCATCCTTCCCCGCTCCGGCAGCTCCATGCTGTCCATATCAAGAAACAGCAGCTCCGTGCTTCGCTCTTCCCCCAGCAGGAGCCGGTCCGAGGTCTCCACCGAAAGGGACACGCACTCGCTGCGCGCCCAGCGCAGGAGCATGGCACGCAGCCGCAGCGCCAGAGGCTCCGACGCTGAGCAGATCAGGGCGTTCACTGTTTTGGCACAGACAAGACCCACGCGGCTGCCTCCCGCTGATCATCGGTCCCCGGACTCATCCGGGTGTTCGCTTTTCTCTTCTCTGCCGGACCCGGCCAGGGGCGGTGCGTGCCGGTCCCGATAACGGAGGCACAGCAGCGTCACCAGCACACCGGCTGCAAAGGCCAGCACGCCGGCAAGGACATAGCCTCCGGCATGGCTGGGCAGCAGGAACGCGCCGTAGTCAGCCTCCACCAGGGCAGTCCCCTGGGCAGCCAGCGCATAGCCCAAAGCTGCCAAGGCGCAGAGGGAGACGCCTGCCCCCGCGGACAGGGCGGAAATACGCCGCCGGGCGCTGCGCGCCCGCAGGGCGGAAGCGCGCTCCAGCGTCCTGCGCAGAGCTTCATCCACATCGTATCGCATCTCCTGCGCCTCCTTTCCGGGGGTATCCCCCATTGGCGGTCCTCTACTGGTGAGTCGCCCTTTTTCAGGTTTTTACTCAGCCTTTCCGGCCTTTTTTGCAAAAAACATCCCGACCGGGTCAGGATGTCTTTCGCGTCTCTCTCTCCCAGGCCTCCCTCAGCTTCCGGTAAGGCCAGTAGAATGCCAAGGCTGTCAGCATCGGCAGCACATAGCCCCCATAAGCGGGGAGGCCCTGTTCCGCCACCAGGAGGTTATACAGGGCGTGAAACACCACCGCCAGGGAAAGGCAGCCTACCACCGTGGCAAAGGAAAAGACCCGATAGCGGCGCACCATGATGAGGGACAGGGACATGGCCAGCATGCAGTCGATGTGCATCACACCCACCGCCAGCCCCCGCACCAGCGTAAAGGCCAGGCTCTCGGAGCCGGTGGACAGCAGATAGCAGCAGTTCTCGAAGGTGGCGAAGCCCGCTCCCAGGGAGATGGCAAAGGTGGTCAGCGTCATTTCCCCCGGCCGGAAAACGATCATGTAAAACAGCAGCGGCAGCAGCTTCATGATCTCCTCCGCCGTGGGGGAGATGTAGACGGCGGAGCCGTTCATGTCCATCCCCGTCAGCAGGGTCAGATACCCGCTGATATAGCTGCTCAGCAGACAGGTCAGCATGCCGGTGAGAAAGGCGGCGATGCTTTTCCTTGCGGCGCCTCCGGAATAAATGGCGGCCAGCAGCAGGGGGATGCTGATGCACAGAAGGATGTTTTCGGAATAGATCAAGCCGCCTTCACCTTCTTTCGGATCGCCAGAAGGATCAGCGCCAGATGCAGGGTGAACAGGTTGGCAAACACATTATAGAGGACGCCGTCGGTCATATACATGGAGGCCGTGACCCACAGGCTGCCGGTAAAGCTGAGGCTCAGGGCCGCCTCCGTGCGCTGTCCTCTCCGGAGCGACAGAAGGATGCGCAGAAGGAACCAGGCCTCCGTCAGCGCCAGCAGACAATAGCCCCCCGTTTCCAGCGGGACCTTCGCCGCGGGCAGCAGGAGCGCAGACGTCTGCAGCGCGGAAACCAAGGCGCAGACCAGCCACAGAGCGACCCGCTCCCCCCGGCGCAGCGCCTCCGTCTGATACAGGGAATCAAAGCAGACCCAGAGGAACCAGCCCCAGGAGAACCCGCCGAGGATATCCCGGACCCATTCGCCGGACCAGGCAATCCACAGGACGACGTTGACCGACGCGAAGGCCAGGGAAGCGGCGGCCACGCCCGGCAGCTTCCCCCGGCGCCTGCCGACAGCGGAACGCAGGGCCGTGCTCATCAGCAAAAAGGACCCGAAATCCGCGATATCGTTGGCCGCAAAGGGAACGCGCATCCCCTCCCGAAGGTAGGTGTGGGTCAGATAATACAGGTCGCTGAGAAGCGTCGTGGCGTAAAACAGGGCGGCGAAGATCAGATACAGATTGTCTTCCTCCCGGCGCGCCCAGCGAAAGCATTGGATCAGGAGCACCAGGAGCACCGACACCTGGAGGATATCTCCTATCATTCGTCCCTGTCCTCCCCGTCTCTCCCCTGTGCCCGGCGCTGGATGCACAGCAGCGTGACGCACACGCCGAGGGCGAAGGCAAGGATGGCGATGACGATATAGCTCAGCCCCGGCGAGGTGAGGACGATGCTGCCGAATGCCGCTTCCTCCGGCAGGGCCGCCCCGCCCTCCATGCCGGGCAGGACAAGGCCCAGGGCCGCCGCCAGCAGGAGGCAGAGCGCCGCCGTGCCCCTGCGCAGCAGCCGCTGCCGCCGTGTGCGCAGCTTTTCCGCCCTCTCACGGACCAGCCGGAGCTGTTCATCCGTGATGCGCATAGTCGAACCCCATCCTTTCCAGCTCGGAACGAAGCGCTTTCTTTCCCCGTTCCGTCAGATTGTAGACCTGTTTTCTGGTCTTCCCCATGACCCTGGCCGCGTCCTCTGCGCTCATGTCCTCAAAGAATACCAGATAGAGCGCCTGCCGGTATTCCGGATTCAGCCGCTCCAGCGCAGCGTAAAGCTGCCGTTTTTCTTCGCCGCGCAGCAGCCCCATTTCCGGGGAATCCCCGTATTCCTCCGCCTCCTGACAGGAGGTCTTCCTCCGGCGCTTCAGCTGCCGCAGCGCCAGATGCCGCCCGATGCCGAACAGCCAGGTACGGAAGCTGCTGCGGCCCGCCCAGATGGAGGTGCGGGCTGCGGCCACGGCAAAAGCGTCCAGCATCAGCTCCTCCGCGTCCTCCATGCTGCGGACATAGCCGAACAGGAACAGCGTCAGGCTTTCCCGGTGGCGCACCAGCAGCTCCCGCAGAGCTTCCTCATCCCCACGCGCGAGGTAAAGGCGATACAGCTCCTCGTCAGACATCGGCAGCTTACACCCGCTTTCCCGGCGCGTATCTCATCTCGAATTCCTCCACCGGGATGGGCTGGGAAAAATAGAAGCCCTGGAAATGCTCGCAGCCCATGGCTGTCAGGGAGCGCAGCTGCTGCTCCGTCTCCACGCCCTCCGTCGTCACTTCCATTCCCAGAGAATTGGCCATGCTGATCACCGATTCCAGAATGATCCGGCTGCGCTGCTTTTTTTCGATCTCCCGCAAGAGGCTCATGTCGATCTTCAGCACGTCCGCCCGGATGTCCTTCAGCAGGCTCAGGGAGGAATGGCCCTTCCCAAAGTCGTCGATCTCCACCAGAAAGCCCTTTTCCTGCAGCCTGGACACCACCTCGTCGGTCTTTTCCGGCTCATCCAGCAGAGCGGTCTCCGTGATCTCCAGGCGGAGCTTCCGGCTGTCCACCCCATATTTGTCAACGAGCTCCGTCAGTAACCGATACACATCGATACTGTAGAAGTCCTTGGCGGACAGATTGACGGAGATGGTCAGCTCCTCCTTGTCCGTGCCCTCCCAAAGGTTCAGCTGCTTCACCGCCAGCTCCCACATATACATATCCAGCTCGTGGATCAGCCCGGCATGCTCCAGGGTCTCGATGAAACTGCCCGGCATGACCATCTGGCCGTCCGGCCTCAGCCACCGTACCAGGGCTTCTCCCCCGTAGACGTTCCCGTCGGCGGCGGCCAGGGGCTGCAGGTACATGCGGAACTGCCCGTTCTTCAGCGCGTCCTCAAAGCCGCTGATCACCTCCTGCTCGAAGAGGCTCTTTTGAAGCATGGCGTCGTCAAACCAGGCGACGGTCCTGGTCAGGTCGGCCCGGATCGTGCGCAGCGCCGTGTTTGCCCGGTCACACATGACCGACACGGAGATGGAGGCGTCGTCGATGCCGTAAACGCCGAAGTGGAAGCAGAAGGTGTAGATTCCGCTGCTGAAGGTGTCCGCCAGGGTCTGGGCGGTGATGCGCAGCGCATCCTCCCGAAAGCTCTCCCTGGGAAGCAGCAGCGCGAACCGGTCGCCGCTGAGCCGGCCGCATAGCCCTCCCGCCTGCGCCGCCATCTGCTGCAGCTTGACAGCGGTCTTGACCAGGATCTCGTTGCCCTTCTCGACGCTGAACAGCGTGTTGATCAGGTGGAACTCCATGATGTTCCCGGTGACCATCACCCACCGTCGCTCCGGGAATTTCAGGAGCATTTCCCGGGAACGCTCGTAGAACGCAAGGGCGTTCAGGACCTTGGTCAGGCTGTCGTGAAGGGACTGGAACTCCGCCGCCGCGTGGTCCGCGTTTTCCGCGGCCCTGTCGTTGATCTCCCCGGGGGCCCGGCGCTTGCCCTTCTCGATGCTGACAAGCTCCACCACCGCCTTGCAGATACCCCCGTCCGGCAGCTTCAGGGTGACCGGATTTGACTGGATATGGAAGACCTGGTCCTGAAAATGCTCCCTTTTTTCCTGGTGGAGGCCGGTCTGGCAGGCCAGGACGCTGGAGCAGTTGACGCACTTCTGTCCCGCGTCCCAGATCCCGTAGCAGCGCTCGTTCCTTGTGATGCGTCCATCGTTGTGGAATTCCAGGATGCGGCCCTCGATGGGGTCCACCACGCGGGCAAGGTCATACATGCCGGACATGTTTTCCAGCAGGGATCGCATTCTCTCGACTGTGTACTCCGTGCTCTTCATCCGCGCTTCTCAGCCTCCCCATATCCGGCCGCCGGGGGCCGCTCCCCCGACACCCGCTTCCCGCCGCTGACGGCCCTTGCCCTGATGCATCCCGTCATTCCGTCTTTTTTCCCTTGCTTCTCCATTTGTTCTCATACATGAGCTTGTCCGCCCGCCGGACCACGTCGTCGACCGTTTCATCTCCCCCGGGGTCGTAGACGGCCATGCCGCAGGCAACATCCACCCGCGTCCACTCATCCGTTTCCTGCTCACGCTTTTCCGCGCATTTCCTTTCAAACTTTTGGAGCAGCTCATCCCGGTGATCGTAGTCGCTGTCCGTCAGGACAGCGGAAAATTCGTCGCCGCCGATGCGGAACACGGGGCTGTGATCGAATACGTTGCAGATGACGGCAGCCGCCGATTTCAGATAGATGTCGCCCTTGCCGTGCCCGTACCGGTCGTTGATTTCCTTCAGGCCGTTGCAGTCGAAGATGCACACGGCGAACTCCGGGGAGCCGTCCCGCTCCTCCACCCTTGTCTGCATGTTCCTGACGCAGATGTCGAAGGCGCCCTTGTTATGTACGGAGGTGAGGGAGTCGGCGTAAGCCAGGTCGTTCAGATCGTTGACATAGCTTTTCAGATTGGCGGTGAGGCGGTTGACCGTCCGGGTGAGGATGCCCACCTCGTCTTTCCCGTTGTATTCCAGCCTGCAGTCATAGTTGCCCGCGTCCACCTGCTCGGCAACCGCCGTGAGCTCCCGCAGAGGTTTCGTGATGCGCCCCGCAAAGCTCATGATGAGGACAATGCTGATGATGAGGAGTACGGCAAAGGCCAGTATGATCTCCAGGGTCCAGTTTTGCCAGTCGTCGTTGATCTCCTGGACGGGGACCGTGACGTTCAGGCGCATCCCGTTGCTCAGAGGGAGCCAGACCGCCTGCTTTTTTACGCCGCCGAACTCGTAGCGGATGAAGCGCTCGTCGCTCAGCAGGCCCCGGGGCAGCTTCGGCTGGGTGTCCATCGAGGTGACGTCCATGCGGGGATGGTAGATGATGTTGCCCTCCGCATCGTTCAGGAACGCATAACCGTTGTCATAGAGGGTGATATGGTTGATCTCTTCCGCCATGGTGGAATAATCGATCTCGATCCCGATGACCCCCACGAACCGGTCGGCAAAATAGACCGGTACGTTATAGGATATCACCCGCACGTCCAGGTTATCCGTAATGTAAGGCGGCAGCCAGACGGGTTCTCCCGTCGCCTTGGGAACGGTGAACCAGACCAGGCTGGAGGTGTCCTCCGTATCATAGAGCGTGATGTCCGTCACCTCATGCTCACGGAAGCCCTCCCCGTCCAGATTAACGAACCAGAATCCCTTCGCCGTGGCGGAGATCTCCGGGTCGATCCGTTAATAATACGTGAGTACGCCGTTGGTCTTGTAGGTCAGCTTCCAAAATATGTCACTGACCCGGTCCAGGTGAGCCTGCAGCTGCCCTTCCTCCAGCCCGTCCAGGTCCGACTCCACATAAGCGGATACCATCGCAACAGACTGCTCCACGCTTTCAAAATAGTGATCCAGGTTCTTCTCCCCGGTCTCACAAAGGAGAAGCAGCATCTGATCCGCGCTTCGGCTTTCGAGTCTTCGGATGGCGACGATACCAAAGGCCGTCGCGATCGCCATCGCGATCACGATCAAGGCTGCCGTCATCGCCGTGATTCTTGTCCTGATGGAGTGCATGCACAGGTCCCTCTTTCGTATGCCGGGATGCTTGATAGTGGATTATATCATAATTAACCCGTTATTTCCATCGAAAAATCCATATCCCGTCAGGACACGACAGCATCGGCGGGGTGATGGGCGCGGGATCGCTGCCGGTCTGCCGCCCGGCAAAGACGGCGGCGAAGGATGAAACGGATGCCGTGTCCCGTCAGCGGGCAAGAAAGAACCCGAAAAACCGATACCGGTTTGGAACCCGGTACCCTTTTTCGGGTCTTCCGTCCATCCTTCAGCTTGTCCGCCGCCCCTGGAAACGGGCCGCAGGGTCCTTCACGCGGCGGGGAACAACCCGGTCACCTTCCCGCCTCGGTCAGCGTCGCGCCGGTGATCTTCTTCAGGAAGAAGGGTCTCTCCGGCGGCTTGTCGAAGGGCACTGGGGCCTGGATCCCGCCGTAGCCGCCCATGCTGGTCATGCCCACCGTCTGTCCCTGAAGGGGCCCGGCCACAAGGATGGCAAGCCTGTTGGTGTCGAATACGGGAATCGTGCCGCCGGGCTTGCAGTCCTCCACGGTGAGGCCGGGGATCCTGCCGCTTTTCGCCGTGTCCAGCACACTCGCCTGCAGCTCGTCGCTGAGGTCATCCCAGGGGAAGCGGTTGTGATCGCCGATGTACCTGGCCAGGTATTCCCGGGTGAAGCCCTTCTCCGCCAGCTCCCGGGCCTGGCCGGGATAGAGGACCAGGAGGTAGTTGCGGCTGCTGATGAGGCCGTAGGCATCGGCGCCTCCGCCTCCCAGCTTGTGGATGTCATGGACCTGATGCACCGCGGCCTCCAGGCCGGAGGGCGGCGCGCCGATGGCCCGCTCCGCCAGCCGGTCCAGATCCGCTTTCCAGCCGTAGGTCCAGGTACAGGAGGGCATCCGGGTGATCTCAAAGGGCCAGTCGCCGTCCACATGAAGGATCTCGTCGATCATGACGGTGCTGTCCTCCGGCCGGTAGCCCATGGAGACGTGGAAGGGCTCCCAGGGGGTGAGCTCGTCGCTCTCGGTGAAGGTCAGGTTGCAATACCGGGAGGGCTGGCCCTTCATCCCGCCGTCGATGGAGAAGTCCATCCACCCCAGGTTGATGCAGCAGAGGCTGACGGCGCGGCCGATGGCGCTGTTGGCGCGGCTGCCGGGGCCCAGATAGCCGAAGCCGGAATTCATCCCGATCTCCCTGGCGATGGGGCCGTTCACCTGGATCAGCAGGCTGGTGGAGCAGACCGTGGCGATGACGTGGAAAGCGCAGTAGTGTTCGTCGCAGAGCATCTCCACCGCGGTGAGGATGACGGGCAGGTATTCCGGCCTGGCCCCCGCCATGACTGCGTTGGCCGCGACCTTCTCCACGGTGACGATGCCGTAGCCGGGCGTCATCGTCCCGGGGATCACCTCGGCGGGGTCCCGGCTCGTGCCGGTGAGCATCTTCTTCACCGCTTCCGGCGTGGGCGGCGCCACCGCCATGCCGTCGGTGTAGCCCTTCTCAAAGAAGCAGGTCTGGAACTTCTCGAAGGCTTCGTCATAATCCTCGCCCTCAAAGGTCAGATTCCCGGTGTCGAATTCCACGGGCCGGGGATGCTTCTCCTCCTCCGTCAGCGGCGCGGTCAACGCCCGTTCGATCTCGCCGACGGTGGCCTCCGCCAATTTGACGAAGCTCTCCGTCTCCTCCTCCCCGGGCCACCGCTCAGAGGGCAGCTTGACCATCCGGAGGCCGGGCAGGCCGAACACCAGGGTGTTCCGTTTGGTCTGTCCGTACAGGTTGTCGCCGACGCAGAGATGCACCCCGGGGATGCCGGCCTTCTCATAGACGATGGCGGGCTCCGTGTTGAAGGCGGCGGTGTTCCGGACGCCGTAAATGAACGTGTCGTAGGTCTTCAGCCGGTCCAGAATGATCTCCGGCTTGAAGATATAGCCGTTGATGATGTCCACGGCGGAAGAGGGATGCCTTGCCTGCAGGGTCTTCTGCAGCTGTGCCAGATACAGGCAGCCGTCGGGCTTCTCGGAAACGATGGCAATACGCTTTCCCTCCAGGGTCGTCAGGCGCGGCGCGGTCAGGCCCAGGCATTCCTCCGTTTTCATGGCGTTGCGCGGGTTCAGGACCTCCAGTACGAATCGGTCTTTCATAAGCAATTCTTCCCTTCGCTTTTATAACCACATATAGAATCGGTTTGTTCCAATATATCAATGATCGGCCCGAAAAACAAGAAGCTCTGGTGAACGCAGACTGTTTTGCAGCCATATTTTGCATTTCATATTCCGCACTTCGCCGCACATTCTATGCTCGGGACACCGAGAAAGAACAAAGGAGAAAGAACAATGGCGAACAGCTCTAACAAGATCGTTGTGCCCGCCGCCCGTGACGCGATGGATCGCTTCAAGATGGAGGCTGCCAACGACGTCGGCGTGACCCTGAAGCAGGGCTACAACGGCGACATCTCCGCCCGTCAGGCCGGCAGCATCGGCGGCCAGATGGTCAAGAACGTGTGGCCCACGCGACCGCCCCAGACGCGCGAATACATAAGAGAAAACCGCATCGTGAACGGGCATAAGGTCACGGTGCGGTATCTGGCCGGGTTTGTGGTGTGATGGTTAAAGGGTGAGAACTGAGATCTGGTCTTGCCGGATAACAGCAGCATGGTCCGCAAAGAATAAGGCCGGGATTGATGCGGTTTACCCAGCATCTCTCCCGGCCATTATTGACGGATGGGGGATCGACATGCTGGCATTTTTCTTCGGGATGATCGTTGGCGGTGTGATCGGCATCGTTTTCATATGCCTCCTGCAGATTAACAGGACGGAGAGAAGGGATGACGATCTGTGAAAAGAAGCTATGGTATGGTGCTTCGGTTTGCGAAATCCGAAATGGATACCCGGCCATTCGCGAATGTCGTTATCTCTTTTTCTGCGGCTTGAGTTGGTTATTGGCCCAGGCGAAATAGTAAGGAACGGTCTCATACAGGAAAGAGTTTTCCTCGAAGCGGAGCGTCCCAAATTCTGTGTAAACATCAAATAGCGGTGAAAAACAGGGCAAAAGTATATGGTCTGGCGAGGCGGCGGATGCCGCCCGCCTTACCAACAGAATAAGCAGGAAACGGAGCGCATGTCAAGGGCGGCGGCCTCAGCCGCCGTGCATTTACCC
>JAEEGL011056856.1_pt1 | contig 10833 bp, 8 predicted proteins | sample 9134231 | NCBI WGS metagenome assembly JAEEGL01 (sample SAMN16246548, study PRJNA631951) | gut metagenome | biome: gut microbiome; feature: rumen; material: fiber-attached | host: Bos | place: Iran: Karaj | collected 2018-10
GATTATGCAGACTAAAAAAGGCAGTTGCACCGCGCAACTGCCTTTTAGTCTATTTGAATTCTCCGTTATTGAATTTCTCCACGAACCATGGATCTTCGGCCACGAAGGACCTGTCTGAAAGATAGGAATATCTTTCGTCATCGATAATGCCGAATGTCACTCTTCTGCAGCACAGGCACTGATACTTCAGGTTGTATCTTCTGTTCAGGGAGTTGATCCCGTATCTGGAATCTCCCAGTATCGGCATTCCGAGAAATGCCAGATGTGCCCTTATCTGATGCGTCCTTCCGGTTATGAGTCCTACTTTCAGAAGGGAGTAATCTCCTATGGTCCTTATGGTGCTGATCCTGGTCTCTATGGGCTTTGAAAGGGAAGACGGGCTTTCGCTCACGGTAACGTATCCTCTCCGGCTGTTTTTTGTAAGGTGAGCCTTGTACACGCCCTGCCTTTCCGGACGGCCCCTGACCAGGCAGACGTATTCCTTATCAAGATCTCTGTTCCTGAACAGATCCAGAGCGAATTCAGTGAACCGCTTGCTCTTGCCGCAGATCACTATCCCGCTCGTCCCCGTGTCAAGCCTGTGACAGAGGGTCGGTGAGATCCCGGTTCCGTCATAGTGCTTCTTTATCCTGTTTATCAGAGTGTCATAGACTCTCCAGTCATCATCTACAACAGGTATGCCGCTCGGCTTGTTGACTACGAGCAGATCGTCATCCTCATATATTATATCGATATCCGCCTTTGCGAAAGTGTAGGCGGTGTCTTCCGTGGGAACGCTCAAAAGGTCGTCACTGAGATAAAGCGCAATAATGTCACCCGACTCCAGACTGGTGTCGAGCGGGACCTTCTTTCCGTTTACTTTGATCTTGTTTTCCCTCAGGTACTTGTTGAGCTTTCCGTATGTAAGGAGGGGAAACTCTCCGATCAGATAGTCAGAAAGATGTTTTTCGTACTTTTTGACGCGTATCTCTTTCATTTTGACCCTGTTCAAGTGTGTAAAGCAAAGTTGCTTTACATCTATATTTGTGTTGTTTTGTTAATGATAACATGATTTAGCGGTACGTACAACAGTTTTAAAAGGGGGAGAATAATGGTAGAATGGATTAACAATAACGCACGCCGGAGGTAAAACAATGAGCGAGCAGTTCGAATCAGTAAAAAAGAAATTCTTTTCCAGGCTGGGCGAGACCTGTTACATGGTGCTTGCCACGAGCGATAACGATTATCCCATGGCCAGCACGATGACATGTCTGGTGTTTGATGATGCCATATGGATGCAGACAGACAAGAAGTTCCCGAAATATACTCAGATGCTTCACAACCCGAGGGTCGCTCTCGTAAAGAATGCCACCCAGATAGAGGGAACGGCAGAGTTTTGCGGGCATCCCGCAGACCGGGCAAACCGGAAATTCGCGGAGCTGCTCAAGAAGCATCACCCGGGCAGCTTTGAGATGTACGCAGGCGTTCCTACGGAGGTGGTCATCAAGGTGACTCCGACCAAGGCGGTCGACTGGCTGTATGAAGCCGGTGACAACAGGATATATCACTATGACTTCGTAAAAGAGGAAGTAGAGATACAGTATTACGAGAACAGCAAGAAGTGAGATACCCGAACATAACAAAGGCGACCTTCATTTCACGACCGAACAGGTTCATAGCCAGAGTCGAGCTGGACGGTAAGGTCGAGACTGTCCATGTGAAGAATACTGGAAGGTGCAGGGAGATCCTTACGGAGGGAGCCGACGTATATCTTGTCAGGAGCTCTTCTCCCGCAAGAAAGACTGCCTATGACCTTGTTGCCGTCAGGAAAGGTGAAAGGGTAGTCAACATGGATTCCCGGGCTCCTAACCGGGCAGTGGAGGAGTGGCTGAAGGAAAACTATCCGGAAAACGAGATCAGAAGGGAATCCGTTCACGGTGATTCGAGATTCGATTTTCAGATGAAGGATGCTGAAGGCAATGTTACCTTCATCGAAGTGAAGGGGGTCACCCTTGAGGATGACGGCCACGCAAGGTTCCCGGACGCCCCGACGCAAAGAGGGGTAAAGCACCTTAACGGTCTCATTCAGGCGGTCAGGGAAGGAAACAGGGCAATGGCCATCTTCGTGGTGCAGATGTCCGGAATGAAGGACCTTTCGCCGAACTGGGATACGCATCCGGAGTTTGGAGAAACGCTGCGGAGAGCGGCTGATGCCGGAGTTGACGTGAGGGCGTTTGAATGTACCGTAAGTCCGGACTCTATGGCGATCTCGGGACAGATCCCCGTGATCCTGGAGGCACATCCCAATGACAGATAAACGCATCTGAATGTTCATTTTATGTTGACAAACCAGACCCGATTAAGTATAATCGAGTTTGTTATATGAAAAGGCTATAAAAGGGAATACGACCCCGGCCCGCATGCAGAGAGTGACCGTTTGGTGCAAGGTCACGGAAGACCGGTCTCAGAGCCACCCTTTTGCCGGCAGCGATATAAGCTGTCCGTATATCCGGCGTTAACGGGTGAATGAGTGATGTAGCAATACATAATTTGGGTGGTACCACGGTAAAGACATATCGTCCCATAGGCCCTTAAGGCCTGTGGGGCTTTTTTATTTTCACAGGCAGGAAATGCAAGATAGAGAGGTAACTTATTATGAAATGGACTTCGGTCAATGACCTTAGAGAATCGTTCCTGACATTCTACCGGAACAGGGATCACACTCGTCTTCCTTCGTTTTCGCTTATCCCTCAGGATGACAACAGTCTTTTGATCATCAACTCCGGTATGGCTCCTCTGAAGAAGTACTTCATGGGACAGAAGATCATGCCTAACAACAGGCGGACCACATGCCAGAAGTGCATCAGGACACCTGATATCGAGAGAGTCGGTATCACTGCAAGACACGGCACATTCTTTGAGATGCTCGGAGACTTCTCCTTCGGCGATTACTTCAAGGAAGACGCAACGAAGTGGGCATGGGAGTACCTGACACAGGTGCTCGAGATCCCGAAGGAACTGCTTTACATCACAGTCTTTGAAGAAGACGATGAGGCCTGGGACATCTGGGTAAAGCGCAGAGGCATCGATCCTTCACACATGAAGAGAATGGGAAGGGAAGACAACTTCTGGGAGATCGGTTCAGGTCCTTGCGGTCCTTGTTCCGAGATATACTTTGACCGCGGCATCAAGTACGGCTGCGGCAAGCCTGACTGCGGTCCTGGATGCGACTGCGACAGATTCATCGAGATATGGAACCTGGTATTCACTCAGTTCGTTTCCGACGGTAACGGACACTATGAGAGAATGGCAAAGGGCAACATCGATACCGGTATGGGTCTTGAGAGACTTGCATGCATCATGCAGGGCGTCGACAACATGTTCGAGATCGACTCCATCCGCAATGTCATCACAGCCGTTGAGAACATCGCAAGCGTCAAGTACCACGACAATGACAAGAGCGATATCTCCATCCGTGTCATCACCGACCACTGCAGAAGCTGCGTATTCATGATCTCCGACGGCATCATGCCGAGCAACGAGGGAAGAGGCTACGTTCTTCGCAGACTGCTCCGCCGTGCAGCACGTCACGGAAGGATGATCGGCATCGAGGGAACATTCCTTTCGGATCTTGCCGATACAGTCATCAACGAGAGTATGTCCGCATATCCTGAGCTGGATGAGAACAGAGCTTTCATAAAGAAGGTCATCCTCAATGAGGAAGAAAGATTCAACAAGACCATCGACATCGGAATCTCAAGGCTCAATGCTCTCATAGACGAGATCGAGGCCAAGGCTGCCGACGGCGGTGAGAAGATACTCTCCGGTGAAGAGGCATTCAGGCTCAACGATACCTTCGGCTTCCCGTTCGACCTCACGAAGGAGATCCTGGAGGAGCATGATATCGGCATTGATGAGGAAGGCTTCAGGGTAAGGCTCAAGGAGCAGGCAGAGAAGGCAAGAGCTGCAAGACAGAACGATGAGAACATCATCAGCTGGGCAGATGACCTGTTCCAGACGCTGGATGCAGGCGTTTCAGAGTTCTGCGGCTACGAGACAACACAGACCGAGGCAAAGATCGTCTCTATTGCATATGAGAATGAATTCGCAGATGCCATCTCTCAGGACGAGGAAGAGATCAAGACCGGCATCCTTGTCGTGCTCGACAAGACTCCGTTCTATTCAGAGTCCGGCGGTCAGGTCTCAGACAAGGGCAAGATCGTCACACCTGGCGGCGTGCTTGAGGTGGTTGACTGTCAGAAGACAGGAAAGGGCATCATCGTTCATACATGTACCCTTGATTCCGGATATATCAAGGTCGGCGAGAAAGTCACGGCTATCGTAGATGCCGAGAGACGCCGCGCCACACGGGCTAACCACTCTTCAGCTCATCTGCTCCAGTACGCACTCAGAAAGGTGCTCGGAGACCACGCACATCAGGCAGGCTCATATGTTGACAACGAGAGGATGCGTTTCGACTTCACACACTTCTCCGCACTCACGGCAGAAGAGCTGACAGAGATCGAAAGGCTCGTCAATGAGGCCATCACGGCAGCACTTCCTGTTTCCACAAGCACAATGAGCCTTGAGGATGCAAAGAAGACAGGTGCCATCGCACTGTTCGGCGAGAAGTACGGCGATGAAGTCAGAGTAGTCAAGATGGGCGATGTCTCAACAGAGCTCTGCGGTGGAACACATGTTCCTAACACAGCAGCCATCGGACTGTTCAAGATCATCTCCGAAGCCAGCGTTGCAGCGGGAGTGAGAAGGATAGAAGCCGTCACAAGCCTTGGAGTGCTCAAGCTCCTGGCCGAGAAACAGGCTCTCATCGATGAGACTGCAAAGGCTCTGAAGATAAACAACCCTAACGACATCGCTGTAAAGGCACGGCAGGCAAGCGAAGAGGCAAGGAGCCTGACAAAGCTCAATGAGAAGCTGACAGCCGAGATCGGCAACATCAGAGTGGATGCTCTCATGGAGAAGGGAATCGAAGTCAAGGGCCTCAAGCTCTTCACATCGTTCTTCAAGGGTGTCACGCCTGACGCTCTCCGTCAGATGTCAACAGTTATCAAGGACAAGGATCCTAAGAACATTGCCGTTCTCTGCGGAGAGAATGACGGCAAGGCTCAGCTTGCAGTAAGCTGCGGTGCCGATGCTGTTGCCAAGGGGATCAAGGCGGGTGCTGTCGCTAAGGCAGTAGCCGCAGTCACGGGAGGCTCCGGCGGCGGTAAGCCTGACTTCGCAATGGCAGGAGTCAAGGACAACGCTAAGATCGTTGAAGCTCTTGCAGCTGCAGCAGGCATAATCGAGTCCCTGTAATAACATGTAAAGCATATATCGCACCGGGAGACCGGTGCGATTTTGTGACAGTGTCACACTTTGATTGCCCGAAACTGAATATGGATATATACTGACTGTAGTCTGTTTCAGGGCGGGGTGAAATTCCCCACCGGTGGTAAAGTCCACGACCGCTTTTATGGCGCTGACCCGGTGAGATTCCGGGACCGACGGTACAGTCCGGATGGAAGAAACGACGGCAATAATTGTCGTTTATGCCCGTTTGCGTATGCAGACGGGCTTTTCGGTTCTTAAGGCTGAGATGATCATGTCACATGCCGTTTCTGTAAAAGAGAAACAGACCTCTAATAATTCTTTTTTTCAGGGGGTTTAACCATGAACAACGTTAAGACATCAACAGGCAGGATGGACATAAGAAAACTGGTCGGCTGCGCCATGCTCAGTGCAGTGGCAAGCATACTGATGTTTTTTGACTTCAGCGTTCCGCTGATGCCAAGCTTTATCAAGATGGATCTCAGCGATCTGCCCGCACTTATCGGCTCTTTTGCTTACGGACCGACAGCCGGAGTGGTAATCAGTGCTCTTAAGAACATCCTTCATCTGATCACCAAGGGAACGAGCACCGGCGGAGTAGGTGAGATATCCAACTTCCTTCTTGCTTCTTTCTTCGTCTTCCCGGCAGGACTGATCTACAAGCTCAACAAGACAAAGAAGGGAGCACTCATAGGTTCTCTCGTAGGAGCAGTAAGCATGGCAGTTCTGAGCATATTCTCAAACTACTTCCTCGTGTATCCTGTTTACACCAACTTCATGCCTATGGAGGCCATAATCGGTGCATATCAGGCCATCAACCCGAAGGTACAGAACCTCTGGCAGGCATTGATCATGTTCAACATGCCTTTTACATTCGTCAAGGGCATGCTCAGCGTCATCGTATGCATGCTGGTGTATAAGCCGCTTTCACCGATTCTCAAGGGAAAGAGCTGAGCTTTAAAATGTTATGAAATTCATTATTGACAGTGCGGCTGGCACGTGTTAATATATTCCGCGACAATTGAATTTAACTTATTAAGAGAGACGGAGGGAACTGGCCCAGTGAAGTCCGACAACCTGCGAAAGTAAGGTGCCAAATCCAGCGGTTATTAGCCGAGAGATAAGTGATTATGCTCACAGCTTTTTAACTGTGAGCATTTTTTTGACAAGACCGGAACAATGAGGTCCTGTCAATGCAGAAAAGTTAAATTCCAGAGTTAAATATATATGCAGAAGAGGATTATTAGGAATGGAGAACAGAAAGCTTTTTACTTCAGAATCAGTCACTGAAGGACATCCGGACAAGATCGCTGACCAGATATCAGACGCTGTCCTGGATGAGATCCTGCGGCATGATCCGAACGGACGTGTCGCATGCGAGACTGCAGTCACCACAGGACTTGTAGTCTGCATCGGAGAGATCACAACAACATACAACTTCAATGTTGCCGAGCTGGCAAGATCCGTCATAAAGGACATCGGATATGACAGAGCGAAATACGGCTTTGACTGCGACACCTGTGCGGTCATCACTTCACTGGACAAGCAGTCTCCTGATATCGCGCTGGGAACGAATGATACGGTAGGCGGAGCAGGAGACCAGGGAATGATGTTCGGCTTTGCATGCGATGAGACACCTGAGCTCATGCCTCTGCCGATCTCCCTCGCTCACAAGCTGACAAGGCAGCTGACCAAGGTCCGCAAGGACGGTGTGCTGGGCTACCTTCGTCCGGACGGAAAGGCACAGGTCACGGTCGAATACGATGATGATGTACCTGTGAGAGTCGATGCCATCGTTTTGTCGACACAGCACTCTCCTGATGTCACGCTTGAGCAGATCAGGAAAGACATGATGGAATATGTTATAAAGCCGATCATCCCGGCAAAGTATCTTGATGACGCAACCAAGTACTATGTGAACCCTACCGGAAGGTTTGTGATAGGCGGCCCTCAGGGCGATGCAGGCCTTACCGGAAGGAAGATCATCGTCGATACCTACGGCGGATACGCAAGGCACGGCGGCGGCGCATTTTCAGGAAAGGATCCTACGAAGGTCGACAGAAGCGCTGCCTATGCAGCGAGATATGTCGCAAAGAATGTCGTTGCAGCAGGACTTGCAAGAAAGTGCGAAGTGCAGATCGCTTATGCGATAGGAATCGCCGAGCCTGTCTCCATCCGTGTCGACACATTCGGTACTGGAACGGTCTCTGACGAGAAGATCGAGAAGGCCATCATAAAGGTATTTGATCTCAGACCTCAGGCTATCATCGACACTCTCGACCTCAGAAAGCCTATTTACCGTCAGCTTGCTGCTTACGGACATGTGGGAAGAGAGGACCTGGGCGTCAAGTGGGAGATCACTGACAGGACACAGGCACTGATCGATGCAGTAAATGAATAATGATTGACTAAAGGCAACCGTGATTGACACACGGCTGCCTTTCTCGATAATATATATGATATGGCAGACAGAAAGATCAAGACAGGCAGGCTTGTGCTGGTAGAGGGAAAATATGACCGGATAAAACTTGACAGCGTGCTTGACGCTCTCATCATCCCGGTCAACGGCTTTTCCATATTCTATGATACGGACAGGCAGACGCTCATAAAGACAGTAGGCAGAAAGAACGGCATAGTGATACGGACCGATTCCGACACGGCCGGCTTCAGGATAAGAAAATATATCCGGGACATCTGCGCCGGGTGTGACATTGTCGACGTATATATCCCGTCGATAACGGGGAAGGAACCCAGAAAGGTCACTGCTTCGAAGGAAGGGACCCTTGGGGTGGAAGGCATGAAGGACAAGGTACTTCTGGAGTGCTTTGAGAGAGCCGGGATTTCGTCCGAAGGGGAATGCTCTCCAAAAGGAACAATGACTTATTCGGACCTTTACGAACTTGGTCTTTCCGGAGGGAGAAATTCACGGTTCAGAAGATTTCTTGTATCGAAGCAGCTGGGGATCCCTGCCAAGCTGTCTAAGAAAGCTTTTTTGGAGGTGTTGAACAGGATGACAGACAAGGAGAAACTCAAAGGCATGGCAGGAGAGAAGCCTGTGCTTTTCTGGGACTATCACGGCACCCTTACGAAGCCTGACAACCAGTGGCTGGACATCGGAGTAAGGCTGTGCAGGGAATACTTTCCTGAAATGAACATCGCCGATCAGACCATAATAGACAATTTCTACAGAAAGTGTCTTCCGTGGTTCACTTATCCCGACAGGGACACCAGGCACCTCGTCGCCGATGACGGATGGTGGAAGAGTTGCGAAGAGGAATTCGTGAAGATGTATATGAGGAGCGGCCTTTCCGAAGAACAGGCCAAGGTCATATCGCCTCTCATAAGACCGTATGTCGTTGACAGCAGGAACCACTTCCTGCATGACGATGCATTATCAACGCTCCGGGAGCTGACAAGAAGAGGGTACAGGTCATATATGATATCCAACAATTACCCTGAGGTCCCTCAGCAGTGCAAGGAGCTTGGCATCGATGAATACATGTCAGGCTACGCGGTTTCTGCCCTTGTGGGCTATGACAAGCCGAGAAGAGAGCTGTTCGATTACGCAAGACATCTCGCCGGAGATCCCCGGAACTGCGTAATGATAGGAGACAATCCGATGGATGACATGAAGGGAGCTAAGGATCGGGGCTACATCACGATCCTTGTGAACAACAGGTATCCCGACGACCCTGCCACCTATGCCGACTTCATCAGCGTCACATTGACAAAGCTCCTCGACATACTGGAGTGATCCTTCGGACAAATTAAAGGCAAAATAAGATCCTCGCTGACATCAGCGAGGATCTTGTGCATATATATGGAGAAGAATCCGATCAGTCCATTGAAGCTCCGCCGTCTACGTTCAGAGCCTGTCCTGTTATATGGTCAGCATACTTTGAGCAGAGGAACAGAACGGCATAAGCGATGTCTTCAGCCTTCTGGTCGCCTCTCTCGAGAGGAATGAAGTGCTTGAGGCTGTCATGCCAAGAAGTCTCCCTGTCGAGTCCGGACTCCACATAGCTGTCCAGGATCTTTTCCCACATGGCCGAGCGGATGATGCCCGGACAGATGGAGTTTACATTGATGTTGTAATCAGCTCCGGCATAAGCGGCAGCCTGAGTGAGATAGATGATCGCGGCCTTTGTCATTCCATAGTAGGCAAAGCCTTCCTTCATGGCATGGCGTCCTGCGAAGGAAGCTGTAGAAACGATCTTTCCGTGACCGTACTTCTGCATTCTCCTTACGCCTGACTGCAGACCGTTGCTGGCTCCCATGAGGTTGACGTTGATAAGCTTCTGTATCTCTTCCTGAGTCGTGTCAAGGAATGATCCGAGAGTCACGATACCGGCATTGTTGATGACGATATCAAGTCTGCCCGTTTCTTCCTCTGCCTTGGCCATGACGGCATCCACCTGCTCGTAGCTGCTCACATCGCACTTGACTGCAACGCCCTTGAGTCCTTCCTTCTCGAGCTTGTCAACAACATATCTGCAGTTATCTTCGATAAGATCTGCAACATAGACCAGAGCACCGGCCTTTGCAAGTTCCGTGGCGATAGCCTCGCCGATTCCTCTTCCTGCGCCGTAGACAACGGCTGTCTGACCTTTAAGATCGATTTTCATTTCAGTTCTCCTTAATTGAATTTGTGATTTAAATATCCGATAAGGATCCAGAAAAAGATATTCAATTATCCCTTCAATACGTTATAGAATCTTGCTCTAAATATGGATGGGAATAGTGGACTTTTATTGGTAATAGTAATATAATGTTATAAAATCTTGCGATTGAGTTATAATATTTTGGTACTGAAGGCATGAAAAACGAAAATCATATAGAGATCTACAATCTTGTCAATATCGATGCCGGGAACGACCCGGAATGGGCGTTTCCGCTTCATCAGCATGAACGCCAGGTAGAGCTGTCGCTCGTTCTGGACGGGGAAGTGACCCTTTACTATCGGGGTCAGTCCTTCAACATGAGAAAAGGAGAGATAGCCGTTAAGAACCGGGGAGTGGTCCACGCTGAAAAGAGCACAAGGGAGCGCCCCGTAAAGCAGATATGCATATCTGTATCCGGAGTGGAAGAGGACGAGGGAAGACTGGGAAAACTGATAGGCGATCATGCTTCGCCGGTTTTTGATACGGGGGAATATTTCGACCTTCTGAGATCTTCCTTTGAATTCCTCAGAGACAGCGAAGGAGAAGACAGTCTTGAAGGACGGAGAAGGCACGTTCTGCTTTCATCGCTCGATATTGTGTCACAGATCGTGAACAGCAGATCCTTCGCCGATGAAAAACAGGGAACGGCCGCAAAGAAGGAAGACAGGCTGAAGGAGATACTGGACTGGATAGACCTGAACTATGAGAAGAAGATAACTCTGGACATGCTCTCGAAGGAATTCTATATCAGCCGGTTCTATCTTGACCGAAAGTTCAAGGAGCTTACAGGCTACTCCGTCAACCGGTATGTGACCGGAAGGAAGATAGGGGAGGCACAGAGGATGCTTATCTTTGACGATGC
>JAEEGL011877161.1_pt1 | contig 10833 bp, 4 predicted proteins | sample 9134231 | NCBI WGS metagenome assembly JAEEGL01 (sample SAMN16246548, study PRJNA631951) | gut metagenome | biome: gut microbiome; feature: rumen; material: fiber-attached | host: Bos | place: Iran: Karaj | collected 2018-10
AAGAAAATAACGAAGAATTAAATAATAATCAGAGTAATAATAATAACAATAGTGAATTAAATATTAAAAATAATGAAATTAATGATATTAAAGTAAATGAAGTAAAAAATAATTTGATTGAAAATAATATTAATGAAAAAAAGAATTTTGAAAATGAAAGTGATGAAAGTAATAGTTCTGAAATTGATGCTGAAAATGAAAATGAATTTAAATTTATTTATGAAAAGAATTATTTAGATGAAAATAATAACGAATATATAAATATGAATAATGAAAATTCATTATTTATATTTAACTGGGATGATACTTTGCATTGTAATTCATATATAATAAATAAACGAAATTTATCAAAAGAAGAAAAAGAAAAAATAAAAAAATGTGAAAAAGGATTAAAAAAATTATTTAATATAACTTTATTAAAAGGAAAAATTTTTGTAATAACAAATTTAGATGTTATTAATATTGAAACTGCAATAATAAAATATTATCCTTCTTTACATTCTATATTAAACAAAATTGAAATTATCTGTTTAAAAGAATATAATCATTTAAATGAAAAAGAAAATATTTATTCTTTTATTAATCAATTAAAAAATGAAAACAATGAATTAATAAAAAATATTATTTTTTTATCTGATTGTTTTATTAACGATAATGAAGTTTCTGATTTTTTAAAAAAAACATTTAGTAAAGCTGTAATTAAAATAGTTAAATTTAAAGAAAATCCAAATCCTGATGAATTAAATAATATTTTTAAGTTTGTTAATGAAAAAATAGATGAAGTTTATAATGATCAAAGAAATTTAGTATTAAAAATTGATAAAAATTAAAAATATTTTAGTTCGAACATTAATAAGAAAAAAAATATTTGTAAATTAAAATTCTGCTTTGTAAAAATGAGTTTTGAACAAAATTAATAAAACTTATTTATTTATTATAATATTATTTATTAAATATTGAAATATTGATTAAAAAATTTTTTTAAGAATATTCTAAAAATTATTTTTAATTAAAAATGGAATTTGAATATTCTTATAATTCAACATCAACAGAATCAATAAATGAAAGTTTAATTTATGAAGATTTTCAAAATTTAAAAATCCAAGAAATAATTTCTTATATTTCTTTATATTTTAATAATTTAATAAACCAAAATTATAAAAATAAAAATAAAAAAAAAGAAAGACAAAATGATGATTTTTACTCAAGAAAAATTCCTTTATTAACAATAGAAAAATTTTTAAATAGAATAATTAAGTATACTCAAATTGAAAAATCAACTTTAATTATTTCTTTTATTTATATTTTACATATAATTGAAAAAGAAAAATATATTATTTGTAAAAATAATATATATAGATTAATTTTGTCTTCTTGTTTAATTGCTTTTAAATTTAATGAAGAAAAGAATTATTTTAAAAATTCTTATTTTGGTCAAATTGGAAGAATAAATTTAAATGAAGTTAATTTTTTAGAATATTCAATTCTTTCTAAAATCAATTATCAATTGTATATCAATGAAAATGAATTTTATTTTCTCGTTGAACAAATTATTAAAAATGAAAAATAAAATAATTCTTTTATTTTTCTTGTATTAAATATATATACTGTTTTTTATATATATTTGTATTCTTAATAATAAAAAGGTATAATACTAGTTTATTTTATTAAAAAGAAAATTAATGTAGAACATATAATTTATTAATAAAGTAGTAAAATATAATTTTTTAGGTAGATATAATAAAAATATAAAAAACAATAAAATTTACAATAATCAGATAAAATAAATTAAAAAATATTAATTTTATAAAAATAAATTAAAGAAAAGGATAGTAATTTTTTTATTTAATTAATAAAAATAAAATTACCATAATTAAAAAAAATTAAATGAATTCTTATTCAAAATATAAATTTTCAAACAATAATATTTATTCAGAAAGGGCGTTAAATCCAGATTTAAATTTATTAAAAAAGCCAAATTCATTTAATAATATTAATTATCAACCAAATATTCAGCCAACAAACTTAAATTTAAAAAATGATATTTATAGTATAACAGAGCCAGATGATGAAAAAGAATTTAGTAAAACAATGAATCAAAATTTAAAAATATTAGAAAACACTTTAAATAAAGCTAATTCTAATTTAAATAACAATAAAGATTATAATTATTATAATATTCAAAGTAACAGAAATTATATTTTAAATCAAAATAAATTTAATAATGATTTTCACATTCAAAATAATATTAATAATAATCTTAATAATTATCACAATGATTATCTTTCAAATAATAATTATATATATAATAATAATATTAATCTTAATAATAATTATAAGAATAATTTACAAATAAAAAATATAAACAACAACATTTTAAATAACAATATAAAAATAAACAACACAAAAAATAATATTAATAATCACAGAATATTAAATAAAAATAATTATAGTCAACTTCAAAAAAATTTTGTAAATAATAATAATAATCAAACAAATATTAACATTCAAACAAATAATTATATAAACAATAATCAAATAAATTATTCAAATAATTATTATAAATATATTAATATAAGTAGAAAAAATCCATTAAATAATAATTATTTAAAAACAAATAATATTTCAAATGAAAATTCTTATTCTAGTTTTAAAAATAAATATAAAAACCAAAGTAGAGAAATTAGTATTGAAAAAAATAATAATATAAATCAAAATGAAATTTCTACTCCTAATATAAATAATTATCAAAGTAATTATTTTGTTCAATATACTACTCCAAGAAGAAGTGAATTTTTTTTTTATCCTAAAAAAAATATTATTTATAATGGTTATGAAAATAAAAATAAAAATGAAAATCAAATTAAAAATGAAATTATTCAAAAAATGAAAAATGATAATAAAATAAATCAAAATAATAAAATCATTAATATAAATATTCAAAATAATAAAAATAATAATTTAAATAATAATTTTAAAAATGAAAATTCTGAGAAAAATAAAAGTGAAAATGAAAGTGATAGTTTAAATTTAAGTTTTTTAGCCGATAAAATTGTTCAATGTTTTGATTTAGATAAAAAAAAAGAAGAAAATAATTTAATTGAAGAATTACCTTTTGAAACAAAAAGTAAAATTGAAGTTATTAGAAATAAAAATTTAAATAATCTAAAAGAAAAAACAAATAATTTACCTTTAAATAATAATATTTCTACTAATAACAATGATAAAAAATTATTTCATAATTCTAGTAAAGAAAAATCAAGAAATAATATTAATTATAATTTAGATTCTGAAATAGTAAAAAAGAATATCAATAATGTTATAAATAAGGAAAAAAAAAGTAATGATAAAAAAGAAAATTTAGTAAAAAAAGAAAATTTAATAAAAGAAAATTTAGAAAAAAAAGAAAATTTAATAAAAGATAATTTAATAAAAGATAATTTAAATAAAGAAAATAAAATAAAAGAAAATAAAAAAGAAATAAAAAAAGAAATTTCAAATAAAAACTCAAAATTCTTATTACAAAACTATGATATGGATGATGTAAATACAAATAATATTCAAAAAAATATATTAAATAATAATTCAAATTTAAACAATTCTCAATTAGAAGAAGAAGAAAATTCATATTCTGAAGAAAATGAATTGGATCAAAATTCAAGAATAAATGAAAGATATGGTCAAATTAATAGTGTTATTTTAGAAGTAAGTGAATATAAAGAAACTTCAATGTACAATTCTAAATTAGATCAATCTATTTTAAAAAATAATTCTATATTATTATCAACTTCTCAATTAAATTTAAATGATAAAAAAATAGAAAATAATAATGAAAATAATAATAGTATTATTAATAATAGTATCATTAATAATGTTAATAGTAGTATTAATAACAATAATAATAGTATTAATAATAATATTAACACTAATAATAATAACAATAATACTAATATTAATAAAACTAATTATGATAATACTAATACTGATAATACTAATATTAATAATACTAATACGAATAATAATAATAATAATTTTAATATTTCTGAATCTTTTTTAAATGATTCAGATGATGAAAATAATGAAGTTTTAAAAGAAATAATAAGAACAGCAAAAATGAGAGAAATGGAAGAAAGGAAAAAGAAAAATGAGAAAAAGAATGTTAAATTTGAAATAAAATATAATGTAGAAATGTTATATAAAGAAAACGATAAAATAACAAATATGGAAATAATTAATTGGGAAAAAAATAATAAAGAGAAATTTATTCCAAAAGATTTATCCAATTATAAAAATATTCTTCAAAGTCATAATAAAGTAAAACCAATTATTAAAGAATTTAATAAAAATGAAATTTTAATTAATCCAAATTATATTTTAGATGTTGATTATTTAATTGATGAAACTAATATTAATGATAGTTCTAATATAGATTAGTTATATATTTATTTTAATAATTTTGTTTTATTTTTTCAAATTTAATTATTTTTATTGAAATATAAAAAAATAATTTAATCAATTTATTTTATTTTTAAATTTTTTATTTTTTTAAAAGTAATTTATATTTACATATTTTATTTTAGAAAATATTACAACATGAACTTTCATTTATTTTTTTTTTCTTTTTCTTTTTTTCTTTTGCGTTATTAATTACACTATCATTAATTTCACTGTCATCTTTAATTTCACTTTTATCTTTTTTTTTATTATTATTTTTATTTTTTTCTTTTTTTTTACTTTTTTTATCGTTTTTAGGAAATTTAATTAAATGTTTTCTATAACAAATACAACAATCAATTTCTAAACTTAAATAATCATCATCATCAATATTTTTTTGATTTTCACTTTTAGCAATTTCTTCCAAATTAAAAAAACAATTATTACATAAAATATGATTTTCATTTGTACAATTATAATCAAAAGTATCATTATTATCATTATTATTTTTATCTTTTATAATTTCAACATTGAAAAAATTCATATCATTTTTTTTTAAACAAATCATACAATATTTAAAGCAAAATTTAATTAATCTTTGATTAGCTTTTTCTTTATATTTTTTTAATTCTTCTTCATTATATAATTTTAAAATAGCATCATCTAAATCAAAAGGATTTCCACAAGAACAAATAGTAGGTTTAATATTTAATTTTATTTTTTCAAAAGTTAAAAGAATTATTTTATCATCAGTATCTTTTAATATTATTTCACCAATACAATTTTTACATAATTTACAATTACAATTCATAATTAAAAAATCATTTTCTTTTTCAAATAAATTTCCACAGATCAAACAAGAATTATTCATTAAGAAAATTATTTGTGATATTATATTGTTATTTTCTCCAAATAAATATTTAAATTCAGGAATTGATAATTTTATTTTATTATTTTCTTCTAAATTATTTTCTATATATAAATCTATATCTCTTGTATAATATTCTTGAAATTTATAATTGTCTTTTGAAAAATATTTTATTCTATTCGATAATACTTTATTTATATTATTTATTAAACAATTTTGACAAATTGGAAAATTAGGTAAAATTTTTTCTAAAATTATTTCTTTTGATTCTTTTAAACATTTTTCACAAGTTATATTATCACAAAATAATTTAATAATATTATCATTGTCAATATTTTCATTTTCATAAATATTATATGATAATTCATTAATATTATTATTATAATAATCATTTAAATAAGCAATTTGAAAATTTTTTTCAGAATAAATTAAATGAATATTTATTTCATTTTCATTTATTTTATTATCATGAATTAATTGTAATTCACCAAAAGATTCATTAACATACAATTTTACATTACAATTAAAAGTTAAAGAAGATATTAAAAAAATAAAAAAATCAGGATCAGTTTGCATCATCAATAATCTTTCATTTAAATATTTATTATAATTAAAATTTTTTAAATCTTTATTAAAGTATTTTTTAGATAAAATTTTATTTGAAATTAATTCATTATAATTAAATAAATTATAATTATCACTAATAAAATTTCCTAATTTTAATTTCATATATTTAATCATTGAATTAGAAAAATTTTCATTTGAACAAAAAGCTCTATTTAATATAATAATACTATTATTAATATCATCTTTTTTCATTGAAGATAATATCATTCCTAAAATAATTAACACTTCATTTTTTTTTATTTCAATATTTCTAAAATGAAAAGGATTCATTATATTAATTGAAATATAATATATTAAAATTGTTAATTCTGTTATTTTTTTATATATTATTATTTGTTCTAAATAACTAAACATAAAAGAACGAAAAAAACTGTCACCATCATTTTTTACTTTTCTAAATAGATAAATTTCATTCCATATGTTTTTTAAAGAAATAAATTTATATGTTGGAGAAATATTGTATAAATATTTTTTTGTGTATAAATCTGAATCTTCATATTTTATTATTTCTTCTTTTACTTTACTTATTGTATTTTCATCTTCTAATATTTCATTTAATATTTCTTCTACTTGAAAATTTAATATTTCTAAATCTAATTTTTCTTCTTTTTTTAATTTAGAAATATCATTTAATTTTGATATTTTTAAATTTGAAAACATTAAATCTTTCATAAAATTATTTTTATTGTAATTTGATACTTGAGAATTTGAATTTTCTATTTGATTATTTAAATTATGAGGTTTATCATATTTATATATTTTATTTATATTTATTTGTTTTATTGAAGAATAATTTTCTTCAAAATAATTATTATTATTATTGTCATTAATATTATTGTTATTATTATTATTATTGTTATTATAATTATTATTATTATTGTTATTATTATTATTATTGTTGTTATTATTAATGTTGTAATTATTATTATTATTATTAAAATCAAAAAATTCTTCATTAAAATTTTGATTATTATCGTTATTATTTTTTATTTGTTCATTATAAGAAACAAAATCATTTGGATCAAAAGCTTCTTCTTCTATATTATTTGATATAATTGGTTTATTTTCCTCTTTTGGGTTAATATCATTTATTTTATTTATATTATTATTTTGAATTTGATTTTGATTATTATTATTATCTATATTATCATTATTTATATTATCATTATTTAAATTTGAATTTATTTGTGGATTTAACATATTAAAATCATCTAAAGGATTTATTTCTTCATTATTATTATTATTATTATTATTATTATTATTATTCTCTTGAAATTTTAATTTATCAAATAAATTAGTAAAATCAATACTTTTATTTTTTTCCATTATATTTTCATAATTTTGATTTGTATTTTCTTCTTTTTTTTCATTATTAAAAGGATTAAATTCAATTTCTTTATTATCTAAATTCATATTATTATTATTATCTTGACTAAATTCAAAATTCATTAAATTTTGATTTATATTATTATTAATGTTATTATAATCAAAATTATTATTTTGATTTTCTTCCTCATTATTATCATTTTCACCAAAAAGGTCATCAACAATCTTTTGAGCATCTTTATTAATATATTGAAAATTTGGGTTTTGATTATATGACATTTTTTTAAAAATAACAAAGTTTTATTTCAAATTGTAATAAATATTTAAATGAAATAAAAAATTATTTAATAATTCAATTGTCTTATTTAAAATTATAAATAAATTATTATAATAAAAGAAAAAAGAGATTATTATGTTAAAAAATTGAAATAATTAAGTATCTAAAAATGTTTCAAAACTATTTTCATGAGATATTATACTTTTATTTGCATCATCAATTGCTCTTATAATAGTTTTTTCTTTTGTAAATTTATCTAAATTCCAAAAATTTAAAGTCATAATTTCACAAAAAATAAAAGAACCTGTTAAAGAAAAAATAGTTGAAATATAAGTCTCTATAGTCCAAAATTCTTTTTTATCAATACTATTATAAATATCAAGAAAAAGAAAACTTAATATATCTCCTATAATATTTAAAGAAGGTCTTTTTTCAGAAATTTTTAATCTACATAAATTATAAATTAAAGTTAAAACACAATAAATAAAAATTATTCCTATTAATTTGAAATTCATTTAACTATACATAAAAAAAAAATAATCTTTTTTAAAAAGCTTAACAGACAATAAATTATAAAATAAAGTTAAAATTATACCAAAAAGACCTTCATAAAAACATATTTTATAAATATCTACATAATATTCATAATTTAATTTCTTTTCTATTGTATATAATATTGATTCAATATATTGTTGTTCTAAAGAAATGATAAAAAAAATAAAAAAAGAAAAAAAATGTAATTCATTGAAATTCCTTATTAAACTACATATCACTACAAAAATTAAAGAAATATTTATTATAATCAATCCTATTATATTATGAATATAATTTTGAATATTTAAAAAATAAATTTCATTATAAGTAACAAACAGGCATAAAAATATTTTATTTAAATTATTATAATTATCAGAAAATTTTAACATGTTATAAGAATAATAATAAGAATAATTAAAAGAACCACAAAAATCACAAAAAGAACAAAAAAAAATTAAAAATGGACTGTAAAGTATTTTTAAAAGTCTTTTTAAAAAACTTCCATATTGAACTTCAAATTTCTTTGTTTTCCTACTTTTAATTAATTTAATTTTTAATATTATAAAAAGAAATACTGATAAAATTTCTCCTAAAAACATAATAAAAAGATTAAAAATTGGATTTATAAATAATTCATGATGATACATTTTTATTATAATTCTTCCTAGAAAAGATATTGCTCTAAAAAAGAAATAAATAAATATTTTTTTAAAATGAAAATAAACCAAAAATTCCATAATTATATAAAATTAACAAAAACAAAAATTTTAAAAAGATTAAAATATATAAAACAAACAAATATTTAATACTTTTAAATATTAAAAACCCTTATAAATATGTGAATAAATTAAAAAAGTGAAATAACAAAATATAAAAAAAATATATATATCAAAATTAAATTAAATCAGAATTAATCCCATCACTATCTCTATCTCCATTAATATCACTAATAGTTTGTCTAGTAGAAGAATATCTATTATCATTATCACTTACTTTAACATCAATTTTATTTTTTTCATTTTTATTCTTTAAATATTCCTTAACTTCATTAGGTAATCTTTCATATAAAGCATTTCTACAAACATTCATAACAATCATAGAGCCAATAAAATATGTGATTGCTGCAATGAATAAAATCCAACATCCACTTTGTAAATCTGCTTTAACTTCAAAACATGTATTATGACCATCTAAAATATCAGTAAAATATTGTTCTATAAATGGATTTATAAAATCACATTTATCACCAACAATAAATTCAGTAAATTGTCCTATTTCAACAACAGCAGCAATAATAGATATTACAAATACATCTAAACAACTCCATGCATTTAATATTTCACTTATTGAATAAAGAAATTTTTGTATTTTTCTAGAAAATGGCATCAACCATAAAAATATAACAACAATTAAGTGAGTTATAGGTAATGCAAATACAGTGAGAAAATAAATAGTTTGTGTAAATCTAATAGTAAAATTATTTGGAAACTCATAAGATTGAGGAATACTTAAACCTAAATCTAAAACTGAATATTTTCTATGAGGAGTAATATCCAATAAATTTAATGCATAACCTGCTAAACCATAAAAATTAAATGAAAAAGATGTTAATAATGACCCTAAAATAACTAAACCTAAAGTTCCAAATAATATTATAGTTATCATAATTTGAAATATACTTTTCTTCATTATTTTACTATCTGCAAATGAAATAAGTGATTTAAAAGATTCTGCATCTTTCCCTTTATTTTGATCTGGATGTTCATCTAAATTTCTATGTATATGAGTAATAATATGTGAAAGACCTAAAGACATACAAGTTCCAGTTAATAAAGTTAAAAAACCATAAGCTGCCCAAACATAAACATCAACATAAACATTTTTATTTATTAATTCTCCTACTATTGGAAATTTAACATCAAATTGAAATGCTACTAACATTAATATCATTACATATGAATCTAATATACTCCATTTCCCTGTTGCATCTAAAATCATTAATACAGTTTCTCTCTTTTCTTTTTTTAATAAGGATGTTGGTGTTACAAAGGCAAATAACATTAATATTAATTTTAAATATGGCCAAATTCCTGAAAAAAATGCTATTAATATTGATAAAGGATATACTCCTGCTTCCCACATATCTGTTACACTATTCACTAAACCAAAATCAAATAAAGATGGAATTTTCACTTTTCTTCCTACTGTTAATAATACATAGACTGATGCTCCTGTTGATGAATTAGAACTTAAAAACATTGCTAGATTTAATAATATTAATAAAGGAATTGATATTCTCCAAAAAATACTTACTTTTGGATTTAAAAATAATGATGCACCTTCTGGATCTTTTCTTCCAAATTCTTTAAACCAATTTTGACATACACATTCACATGCGTATTCTACTTTGGAATTTGTATCGCTATTTATACTATTTTTGTTTTTATTATTTTCTAAGTCACTTTCTGGATTTATTATATTATCTTTTTTATTCATTGATGAACCTTTTATAAAAGGAAAATATATTATTACAGAAAATAATATAATTGCTACTGTTACTGCACTTATTGTCATTTTACGATTAATTTCACTATCATCATCATCTTTTATAGCCGGGCACTTTGTATCATATAAATATTTATTTAAATAATCATTTGCAAGATCAATTAAAGTACTATTAATTAATGCGTTTAAAAATGCTGGAATTTGATTTTTATAACTATCAACAAATAACCCAACTAAATCATTTAAAAGTTTATCAACATCT
>JAEEGL013744546.1_pt1 | contig 10833 bp, 7 predicted proteins | sample 9134231 | NCBI WGS metagenome assembly JAEEGL01 (sample SAMN16246548, study PRJNA631951) | gut metagenome | biome: gut microbiome; feature: rumen; material: fiber-attached | host: Bos | place: Iran: Karaj | collected 2018-10
CTGGTCAGCAGTCCAAATCAGCAGAGAAGCTCTCTTCAGGTTATCAGATTAACCGTGCAGCAGATGATGCAGCAGGTCTTTCAATTTCCGAAAAGATGAGAAAGCAGATCAGAGGTCTTGATCGTGCATCCACCAACGCAGATGATGGTGTAAGCGCAGTTCAGACAGCAGAAGGTGCACTCACAGAAGTACACGATATGCTGCAGAGAATGAACGAACTTGCAGTTCAGGCTGCTAACGGAACAAATAGTACACAGGACCGTTCATCCATACAGGATGAGATCAATCAGCTGACAACTGAGATTGACCGTGTTGCTGAGACAACAAAGTTCAACGAGACATATCTGCTTAAGGGTGGCCAGGGCTTCAAAGATAAGTACATGGCAGCTCATGATGCAGGTCTTGAAGGAACTCTTGCCGACACAGGTAAGAAGGGCGTGTTCACAGCTTATGTAACGGCAGATACAGATAAGACTATCGCTGGTAAAGAGTACCACATCGGTGCAGCTTCTGATGCTATCAGCACAAAGCAGGCTTCTATCACAAACGCAGCTTCTGTAACAATCAATGGAACAACTTATGTTAGAGGAACAAGTTCTCTTGACAATGCTACGCCTATCTTCAAGTATGGTGATGATGAGTATTCTATTGATGAAGTTAAGGCAATGGTAGTTGATGGTGCTAAGGTTGCTGTTGCAGGTGGCACAACTCGTACAGCTGTTGACTGGAAACTTGATAAGAACATTTCTGTATCTCAGGCTACATCTAAGATGAAGGATGCTCTTCTCCAGGCAAACAAGATTGGTGTTGACGCTAAGAAGCAGGGTAGTGTAGCAGTAAACGTTAATAATGGTGTAACCACAAGTAACGGTACACTGTACACATTCTCTATCACAAAGCAGACAGCACATGTTGCTAAGGATCTTGGTCTCCAGCTCCACGTTGGTGCAGATGCTGACATGAGTAACAAGATCACTGTTGGTGTAGAAGTAATGAGCGCTGCAAATCTTGGTATCCAGAACCTCAACGTAGTTGATGGATCCGGTGTTGCTGCAACCTATGCAATCGATGCAATTGAAGATGCTATCAAGAAAGTATCTGAGCAGAGATCTGCACTCGGTGCTGTACAGAACAGATTAGAGCACACAATTAAGAACGTTGATAACGTAGTAGAGAATACCACAGCAGCTGAGTCCCGTATCCGTGATACAGACATGGCTAATGAGATGGTTACCTACAGCAAGAATAACATTCTTGCACAGGCAGGCCAGTCAATGCTTGCTCAGGCTAACCAGTCCAACCAGGGTGTTCTTTCACTCCTCGGCTAATCACGTTAGCGAAATACTAGAGTACTTTAAGTACAACCATAGAAAGGGCTCTCCCGCAAGGGAGAGTTCTTTTCATATATGACTTTATCGGGTTTACATGATATAATTATCAATATATTAATATATTGTACGATTATTGTCAGGGGGATTTATGAGTCAGTTACAGGATATGGGAAGACAGGTAATTGCCAACAATGATAAGGCTGCAGATATGATTTATCAGAGGAAACCGGGAGGCATCGAGATGGTTGCTCCGGTTATGAAGTTGCTTGTTACATTTACTGAGCTTCTGGTTCAGAGTGGTAAAGCAGATGCAGATCATGCAGATCAGATGCAGGAGTGGCAGACTGATTTTACAAGACTTGCCGAAGCAAACCAGCAAGGTGATTATATTCTTGTAGCAGATATTCTTCATCATGATCTTAATCGAGAGATTGAGGAGTGGATTAAAAAGTAAAATACGGGTAAATTGTTTATGACTTTTGAGGGGAGAGTAATAAACGAATTACATAAGGATGAGAACCTTAGAAATAGAAATTTTGATGCATTCGAAAAAAGATATAATGTAAGGCCTAAGGTGAATCAAAACGAAGATAAAATGTACCGGATTGAAACATCTAATGATGGACAGCCGGTACTGTTTATTAATGGTGCACTATCGGGCAGAGACTTAAGGTTAAACAGTTCTTACTCACCTTCATATGAAGCTTCAAGGTGGGCACAATATATAATTACCCCCAATCGAAGGTCTTTGGTTTTTTTAATGGGCTTTTCTTCAGGCATATATTTGAGAATGCTTTTGGATAGATACCGCCCTGATACTACCTTTTTTGTTTATGAGCCAAACGAAGCTCTTTTTTCTTATGTCTGCGCATTTGCGGATTTCACAGACATTATTTCACATATAAGAATAAATCTGTTTATAACAGAATATCAGATAAAAAATTTAACAAATGAGCTTCTAAGAGAAGCAATAACTTATAGATCCGAAGCTCAGAAAATAGTAACGCCCTTTTATGGTGAAGATGAATTTTATTCGAATGCCTGCCATCAGCTTGAGGCATCTATGGTGACCAGTAAAGATTTTCAGGAAGGTACTGCAAGAGAGGCTCTTAAATGCAGGATATATGCCTGGAATCATATGGATAAGTCATATGTTCTGCCTCAGTTAAAAGAGAAAGTGAAACCCGGAACGGCTGCTGTCATCGTTTCTGCAGGCCCATCTCTTAATAAAAATGTAGATGACTTAAGCAAAATAAAGGGACATGCGGTTATTATTTGCACGGACAGAGCAGCAAGCGTGCTGGCAGAGCATGATATTAAGCCGGATATATTGATAACTATGGATGCAGAAAAGAGTTCTGAATATTTAAATCTTGATGCATATAAGGACACATATCTTTTGGCTTCATACCAAACAAACACGGAGACACAGAAACTATTTGAGGGAAGGTGTATATTTTTCCATGCTCTTAAATATGAACAGGAACTGATTGGGGATAAAGTCGGTGAGCAGGCTTTTGACCATGGAGGAAATGTTGCAGGTGCGGCATTTGTTGTGTGTAGGGATTTGGGAATAAAGAAGATAATATTCGTTGGACAGGATTTGGCCTTTACCGGAGGAAGGCACCATGCAGATAGTAGAGATGAAGGAAACCCTGATATAGTAAAGAGATTTGTTGAAGGAAGTATTGAAGAAAAAGTTGAAACAAATGAGATGTGGATTGCTTTCAGAGATTTCTTCGAGAGGCAGATAGCCATGAATCTGGATATTTCAGTTATCGATGCCACTGAAGGCGGCGCAAAAATACATGGTGCTAAGGTAAAGAACCTTAATGAAGTTGCTAATGAATTAAGTGGACAGGAATTTGATTCCAGTAAGCTTTTTGAGAATTTGGAATATGCCCAGACTTCCAAGGAAAAAGAAAAAACAGTAGAAATAATAAAACAATGGATAAGTGACCTTGAAATAATAGCAGACATTTCAAAGAAACTTGAAGAAATATGTGGGCAGTTGATAAAAGCCTGTAAATATCATGACATAAATGATGCAGCATATTCAAAAAAGAGGAAACAACTTGGAGAATATAAATTGATGATTCATAAGAAACATGTGTATGAGCTTATGGAACATTTGTGGATTAAGGATATGTATGCTATTCCGGAACTGGTTTTATTTATAAGAAATAATGAGGAAGCATTGCCTGTACTGGAGAATGCCAAAGAATTCTATTCAAAGCTTCCGGAGGATTGCAGAAGTTTAAAACAGGAACTTATTGATTCAGTAAATAAATTAGCTTAAGAGGAAATGATATGGCAGCAGATAATATGCAGAGAACTGGACTTGTAAAAAACGAAAAAATAAGAGAAAAGAATTTTGAACTTTTCAAACAAAGATACGGTGCAGAACTCACGATAGACCCTGACGAAGATGAGAAGTACAGGATGGAAGAAGCTGAGGATGGAGAAATAGTTCTGTATATTAGGGATGTTACTCCGGGGCAGGATCTTCGTCTTAACAGTATATATAATCCTTCTTATGAAGCTGCCAGATGGGCAGAAAAGCAGGAAATTCTTAACAGGAGAACTACATTAGTTATTCTTGGTTTTTCCACGAGTGTTTTTGTAAGAGCTTTGTTTAAAAAATTAAGGCCTGATTCCGTATTTTTTGTATATGAGCCTTTAGAGGATTTATTCTCATTTGTTTGCGCTTTTGCTGATTTGAGTGACATTATCACGGAACCCAGAATCAGATTGTATGTTACAGAAAACCAGCGTAAAAACATATCAAACGATATGATACATGATCTTGCGACTTTTAGACCGGAGTCTAAAGGAATTATTACCCCTTTCTATTCAGAAAATGAAGCGTTTAATAAGCTATGTCATGAAATGGAAAATGTTATGGGAACCACCGCATGCTACCAGCAGGACAGGGGAAGAAATGCCTTAAGATGCAGAATGTTTGCCTGGAACCATATGAGAAATGCGCACATTCTTGCGGATCTTCGTGACAGAATACCTAAGGATATTCCGCTTATTATAGTATCCGCAGGACCGTCTCTTAGAAAAAATGCTGAAGTGTTAAAAAGAATAAAAGGTCATGCATTCATTCTATCAACAGACAGGGCGCTTATGGTTCTGGATGAATATGATATTACACCGGATGCCGTAATATCCCTTGATGCCGAGAAGAGCCCGGATTTTATGAATGTTAAAGTCGCACAGAATATACCTGTAATATGTTCATATCAGCTTAATTCTGAAAGTCAGAAGCTTTTTTATGACAGAAGAATATTCTATCATGCCCTTGGATATGAATATGACCTTATAGGTCCCAAGGTAGAGGCCCAAAATGGTCTTGATCAGGGAGGAAATGTTTCAGGAGGAGCTTTCACTGTATGTGAATTTTTGGGGATAAAGACTGTGATACTTATTGGTCAGGATCTGGCATTCCTAAATGGTAAGCATCATGCAGATGGAAGAAATGACGGAGTGCCTCTTACTGCAGCAAAGGAAATAAAGGGAATTAATGGAGAAATGGTTCTAAGTAATGATATGTGGATAGGCTTTAGAGATTTCTTCGAAAGAAGGATAGCTGCAAATCCTGATATGAGAGTTATAGATGCTACGGAGGGAGGTGCTCTTATTGAGGGAACAGAGATAATGACTCTTGCAGAGGTTGCAGATAAAGTATGCACAAAAGAGTATGACCTTCAAAAGATATTTGATGATCTCCCCAATGCTCAAAGCGATAAAGAATATGAGGAGATGCTTGAACGTGAGGAACAATGGCTTGAGCAACTTGATATGATAGCTGAAAACTCTAAAGAGCTTGAGGTCCTAAGCAGGCAACTTCTTAGAATCAGTAAATATCAAAGCATTGATGATGCGGCAGCAACTAAAAAGCTGAATAAAATGGATAAGCTTCGATTAGAAATATATGAGACCAGAATAAATACTCTTATGGAAGAATTCTGGATAGAGGATTTATATTCTATTCCGGACTATACCTTTATGGTCAGAAATAATGAGGAAGCGATCCCTGTATTTGAAAGCGCTATGAAGTTTTATGGAAAATATCCAGAAGATTGCATGAGCCTGAAAAAAGAACTGCAGGAAGCAATTGCGAAGGGAAAAGAGGATTACGAGAAGGAAAAAAGAGGCGAAAAGATAGATTAAATATCATCGGGTAAAGTTATGACTGACATTTATAACAAAAACAGAGATGCCTTCCTAAGAAGGTATGGGATTGTAATTCCGGAACTTAATAGTGAAGATAGTCTCTATGCGCTCGACTTCTCAAAGGACGGGGATGCTGTATTAAATGTGACTATAGATTCTAATGGCAAAAAGCTTCGCCTAAACAGCCTCTATAGCCCTGCTTATGAGGCAAGGTCCTGGATAAAGGGGAGAGATATACCCGGAAGAAGGACCACAGTTTTGGTTTGCGGCTTTTCAACGGGTGTTTTCCTTAGAGAAATGCTAAGCACTTATAGACCTGATACTTTTTTCTTCTTATATGAACCACAAGAAGAGTTATTTTACTATGTGTGCGGCCATATTGATATTTCTAATCTGATCTTGAATAACCGTGTATATATGTTCATTACAGATGAACAGAAAAACAGAATGGTGGATTTGGTATATAACGATATACTACTTGGCAGATCGGAAGTAATGGGGATCACAACTCCGTTTTATGCAGAGGATAACCGCTTTAGGAACATATGTGAAGAGATAGGAAAGCTAAGTGTATCTGTTCGCAATTTTAAAAAAAGTCGTGGAAGAAATGCCTTAAGATGCAGAATTTACGCATGGAACCACATGGAGGGATGTCGCTTCTTATCTGATTTAAAGGAGGTTTATCCTAAGGGGTGTCCCGGGGTTATAGTGTCTGCCGGACCATCTCTTAACGAAAATGTTGAAGATCTGAAAAAAATAAAGGGACATGCTTTCATTCTTGCAACTGACAGATCCCTTAGTGTTTTAAAGGAACATGACATAGTACCTGATGCCGCCATATCGGTTGATGCTATTAAAAGTCCGGAATACTTGGAGTATGCTTATGAAAAAGACATACCCATAATATGCTCATATCAGCTCAATATTGATGCTCAAAAGAAGGCTGACGGAAATCTTATCTATTTTGATGCTATTAGCTATGAACGTGCACTTTTTGGAGATAAGGCAAATTTTGGATCCGGATTAGATATGGGAGGAAATGTAGCGGGAGGAGCATTTGTAGTCCTTAAGCTTCTTGGAGCAAAGACGATCATCCTTGTTGGTCAGAACCTGTCATATAAAAATGGGAAGCATCATGCGGATAATATAGATGAAGGAATGCAGGAAATTTCAAATGATGTTGAGGTACCGGGAATTGATGGCAAAATGGTTGTTAGTAACAGGATGTGGATAAGTTATAGAAATTTCTTTGAGAGACAGATAGTACAGAACCCTGGGATAAAGGTGATTGATGCAACAGAGGGCGGAGTACTTATTAAAGGATGCGATATAAAAAAACTGAAAGATGTGGCCAAAGATATTGAAGAAAAAAGCTATGATTTTTCAGGCATAATTTCTGATCAGGCATATAAAACATCTGGGGTACTAAATGGAAATATAGAAAATGTACTGAAAGCATGGTTAGATGAACTCAGTAATATAAGAGATGTTTCACTTGAAATAGTAAGACTATTGGATGAACTAATTAGCGTCGGTGAGAACAAAAAGAATGAAGTTACAAATGAGAATGATCATATTCAGAAGATTGGTAAATTAAGAGAATCCATGTATGGAATGAAAATGTATTCTTTGCTTGAAGAGTATTGGATTGAGGATATGTATTCCATTCCGGATAGATTGCTTGTTTTGCAGGATGGCAGTGTGTTGGAAGCATATAGAGAAGTTAGAGATTATTATGCCGGTCTGTCTAAAGATTGCAGGACACTTAGCGATGAGATGACCAAATATTTTTGATGGCTGAATAGGGGGGACTATGTCAGTAAATGATATTTTGAAATATGCCTTCGATAAATTTGATGCGAATGAATATGATGAAGCCGTGATGGCTTTTATGGCTGCGCATCAGGCCAGCGATGATCCGCAACAGAAAGATGACATTTTTCAAGTCATCAATGAAAGCTTTATTGCACCTAATGAAAATGAGTTCAAGAAGGCTTACGAGGATAATACCAAGTTCCTGTTAGAAAAAGGGAAACTACATCTTGATACCATTCCTGAATATGGCATGTTATCTTTGAAAATGATTCCTGCTTCAGATTCAAGGTTTTATGTATGGAACGATGAAGAGAGTAGATTCGAAGGAAAACAGCCAGTAATTATTGATGAGAATAAGTTAGATGATGTCTCTAACAGAGTGTTTTCGCCTATGTTGATAGATGGATATTCTGATATGAGGCTTATTTTGCATGATGCAGAATCATCCAGAAATATGAGGATATATATGGTTCTGAAAAATGATCGCATGCTGAAACAATTTTTTTCATACTTAACTATTCCGGGAATGGGGAAAATTCTTTACGAATTGAATGTAGATATATTTGACGATAAATATACATTTGAAAAGTATATTCGAGAAAGCGGAGCGTATATACCCAGGAGAATAAAAAGCGAAGAACTTGATGAATATACGCAATTGATGACAGATATACATAATGAAAGAGTTAGCAGTACTCGAAAGGGAGATAATGTTTTTTTGTCAATTTGTATTCCCTCATGGAATCGCGGGAAAGAAGCATTGGAAACGGTCAAAAACCTACAACAACTGATGTATGACGAAGAGATAGAAATAGTATTATGTAATAATAGCTCAACTAAACAGACGGATTACTATGAAAAGATAAATGAATTAGCAAGTTTGGATAAGCGAATTGTTTATAAAGAGCTGCAATCAACTTGTTATAGGGATAGTTTTGAAAATGTGATCGGTCTTCCAAGTGGTAAGTATGCCATTTTCTCTTCGGATCAGGATCACATGATAACTGAAAATTTTGATGATGCAATTCAGTATATTTACAATAATAGTAATAATAACGTAGGAGTAATGACTTTTGAAACTATATCTCCTATAAGTAAAGTAATTTATTATAGGTGTGATAAGAGCATTGTACATACCAAGACGATGGAGAAAGTTGCTCTTGCATGCGGCTCCAATTATATTACCGGATTATGTTTCAATATGGATAATATTCGCAAAAACGGTTTATTGGAAAAAATAAAAAAGAAATATCATGAAAATGCAGATAATAAAATGTACAACGACTATACACATTGTGTATTAGCAGCTTATCTGGTTAAAAATAGTGAATATGCCTTTTCCGGAATACCTTTATTTGAGGACGAAGCAGAGGAGGAAAGCTTATATTTAGATAATGGGGAGTTCAGACTCAAATATATTTTCCCGGAAAATAGGATGATAAGTATTAGAAATGAAACGGCAGTATTGATTGACTTGGAACTAGAACCTTCGGATCTTGCATTTTGCATTTTAAATACGTTTGCGAATGTATATAGATTATTGAGAATAGGATACTCTTTTTACCCGGAAATAATGCTTGAAAAGCACAGTTGGGAAGAAACGTGCGAAATAGTATTAAATACGCAAAAAGAAATTATTGATGATACGAAGGTGATTGAGTATATAGGGAATGATGATTTAAGGAAACTAATGGAGGATAATATTGAAGCATACTATTTACGGGAATTAGCAAATAAAAAAATTACATAAAGGATGAAAAGCGAAGATGCGCATAAACACTGCGTTTCTTCGCTTTTTTTATTGCTATTTAGAGCAAAATGAAATAAAAATACAAAAAAATTTTCAAAAAAGGGTTAAGTAAATAAAAATTGGAACGATATATAGAGTGTAAAACAAAAAAACATCGTCAAGGATGATCGATGTGGGAGCGCACTCAACTTAATAAGTAACTATTATTTTGAAACAAAGTATCAAGCAGCAGGCTCGGGCTCTACGGATTAGAGGGAGAGACTGCACCCACATGGAGGTATAATATGGTTATCCAGCATAATTTGACGGCGATGAATTCTAACAGAATGCTTGGCATTACAACAGGAACCCAGGCAAAATCTTCAGAAAAACTTTCCTCAGGTTATAAAATCAATAGAGCAGCAGACGATGCAGCAGGCTTATCAATCAGTGAGAAGATGAGAAAGCAGATGCGAGGCCTCGATAGAGCATCAACAAACGCTGACGATGGTGTAAGCGCAGTACAGACAGCTGAAGGTGCACTCACAGAAGTACACGATATGCTTCAGAGAATGAACGAACTGGCAGTTCAGGCAGCTAACGGAACAAATAGTAAAATTGATCGTGATGCCATCCAGAACGAAATTTCACAGCTTACAACTGAAATTGATCGTGTAGCAGAGACAACAAAGTTTAACGAGACCTACCTTCTTAAGGGAGGCACCGGAAACTATAACAAATATATGAACATACATGATGCCGGTCTTGAAGGTACAACAGCAGATCTTGGCAATTACGGAACATTCACCTGCTACCTTAAGTCCAGTGATGATATCAAGATAGCCGGAAAGAATTATCACATGTATGATAAGAATACCGATACAATCGGTAAGATCCAGGGTGATATTTCAGTAGCTCTTAATACAGCAAGTCAGGGATCCGTTACTATAAATGGAACAACTTATGTAAGAGCAACAAGTACATACGATAGCACAACACAGGTATTCAAAGTTGGCGATCAGGAGTACTCACTTGAACAGATTCAGGCAATGGTAGTAGATGGAGCACAGGTTAGAACACCTACAACCGGAAGTACCAGAATTGCAGCAGATGCTAATCTTGATAAGAATATCCTGGTATCAACAGCCATTAGAAAGATTGACGAATCTCTTAAACAGGCTAACCTCATCGGAGTAGACAGCGATAAGGTTAATATGGTTAAGGTATCCTGCAGAGACTTCGCAGGTACATCAATCAGCGGCGCAACCAATGATGAAAAAAAGTATACTTTCTCAATCTCAAAGGGAACAGCTAAGGTTGCTAAGGATCTCGGTCTTCAGCTTCATGTAGGATCTGACGCAGACATGACAAACAAGATCCTTATGAACGTACAGGTTATGAACGCAGCTAACCTTGGTATCCAAAACCTTACAGTAACTGACAGCCTTGGAATTTCAGCTACATACGCAATCGATGCCATCGAAGACGCTCTCAAGGTAGTATCAGAACAGAGATCAGAACTTGGTGCTATCCAGAACAGATTAGAGCACACAATCAAGAACCTGGACAACGTAGTAGAGAATACAACAGCAGCAGAATCCAGACTTCGCGATACAGACATGGCAGACGAGATGGTTACTTACAGCAAGAACAACATCCTCGCACAGGCAGGACAGTCAATGCTGGCTCAGGCGAACCAGAGTACACAGGGTGTTATGTCACTCCTTCAGGGCTAATAATAAAACTGAAAATCAAAATCAAAACTTCAGGGGCACC
>JAEEGL013952306.1_pt1 | contig 10833 bp, 9 predicted proteins | sample 9134231 | NCBI WGS metagenome assembly JAEEGL01 (sample SAMN16246548, study PRJNA631951) | gut metagenome | biome: gut microbiome; feature: rumen; material: fiber-attached | host: Bos | place: Iran: Karaj | collected 2018-10
ACCCGGAAGTGGCTGACGCCTTCAAGCGTTACGCCTTTGAGGAGGCGGACCACGCCGCGCGCATCGCCGAGCTCCTCGGCGAAGTGGTATGGGACACCAAGACGAACCTCAAGAAGCGCTACGAAGCCGAAGCCGGCGCCTGCGAAGGCAAACTCGCCATCGCAACCCGCGCGAAGCAGCTCGGCTACGACGCCATCCACGACACGGTCCACGAGATGGCCCGCGACGAAGCCCGCCACGGAGCCGGCTTCCTGGGTCTGTACAACCGCTTTTTCAAGAAGTAAGGCCCTCGGGCTCCCCCGACCGTCTCAGGCCTTGAGGAAAATCCTGTTCCGGTACAGCAGCCAGAGGACCCCCATCAGGATGCAGCCATTGGCGAAAGCGATCAGCACCGGGTACCAGGAGAAGCCTTCCAAGCCGTGCAGGAGGGACTGGGACACGGAGGAAAAGCTGATGACCTGGCCGATGAAGTAGGCCGTAATGGCGTTCATGCCATAGATCTTCAGCCAGTCTGCTCCCCTGTGCCATCCGCGAACATCAACCAGATAATAGGTGAACGCGGTCAGCAGGAAGCAGATGCCTCCGGAAAAGAGCGTCATGCTGCTGCTCCAGATCTTCTTGATAATGGGAAAGACCGGGGAGACGGCGAGCCCCGCGCCAATGAGACACACGCCCGCGAACGCGGCCAGACCGGCCCGTTTCGCGGGCGTGAACCTATTGGTTTTCAGCAACTGACCGGCAAAGCTGCCCAGCAGCACGGTAACGGCGAAATTGAGGCTGGACAGAATCCAGGTGTATTGATACTGCGGGTTGTAACTCCAACGCCCGTCGGCCGCCCATAGTACGCCGCCACGATGCGAACCCAGCACGGCCTTGTCGACGGCCATCGCGATATTCTCCTGCCCGTCCAGATTCATCCCGGTGCAGGCAAAGGCCATCCAGTAGGCGGCGAAAAGGACGGCGGCGGCGACCACCTGCCATCGCCATTTCAGGTGGACAAAGAGCAACGCTGCGACCACGTATCCGACGGCGATGGCCTGGAGCGTATTGGCGAAAGGATGAAAAGTCTTCCAATTGAAATCCAGCAGGTTCCCCTGCACGATCCAGCCGAGGAAAAAGAGCAGGCAGAACCGCCGCAGGAGTCTCAGCCGGAATGTCCTGTCCGGCCGCACACCTTCCTTGTACCGGGCCAGGGAGAAAGGGATCGTCACTCCCGACAGGAACAGGAACAGCGGCATGATGATATCCCACATCATGAATCCTTCCCAGGCAGCGTGCGAGGTTTGCCGGGCCAGCCATCCCGTACTCTCCGGATACACCTCGCACAGCTGATGGAGAACCGGACCCAGGAACAGGAGCAGGAACATGTCTGCCCCGCGAAGGATATCCAGTGACGCCAGCCGTTTCATGCTTGTCAGAGAAAGAAACTAAATCTTAGCGGCGAGTTCGCGGATGCGCTCCATGTGCTGGGGGATGCTGATGTGCTGGGGACACTTCTTGAGGCAAGCCTTGCAGCCGATACAGGCGTCGGCACGGACAGCCTCTTCCTGCGCGGTGTAGGCTTTGAGGAAGGCCTGGCGCTTTTCATCGACCCTCTTGTTCTTCTCAGTGGAAAGGAGTGCGTCGCTCGCGTTGTTGAAAATCTTGAAGTTGCCGGGAATGTCCACGCCGAAGGGGCAGGGCATGCAGTAAGCGCAGGCCGTGCAAGGGATCTGGCCCTTGGACTTGATCAGATCGGCGACGTTGAGCATGAAATCGTGCTCCTCCTGGTTGAAGGGCTTGAAGCCCGTGAACAGGGAGATGTTCTCCTTGAGCTGTTCCATGTTGGACATGCCGCTGAGGGTGACCATCACCCCGGGCAGCGAGCCCACGAAAGTGAGGGCGTTCGCGGCGGGGGTGAGGTCGGGATGGCGCTCCTTCAGCACGGCGGCGATGTTGCCGTCCACGTTGGCGAGCTGTCCGCCCTTGACGGGCTCCATCACCAGGACGGGGATGCCCTTGCCCACCAGGTAGTTGTACAGGAACTCGGCAGTGGTATTGCCCGAGGAACCGCCCCAGCCGCGGGACATTTCCTTCCAGTCGACGTAGTTGAGCTGGATCTGCACGAAATCCCAGTCGTAGCGGTCTACAAGGGCCGGGAAGGAGTCATTGGTTCCATGGAAGGAGAAGCCCAGATGGCGGATGCGTCCGGCTTTTTTCTGCTCCAGGATCCAGTCGAACAGGCCGTTGTTCCCGAAACGGGAGTTGAACCCGTTGACATCCTGCAGGTTGTGCAGCAGGAGGAAGTCGATGTAATCGGTCTGGAGGTTCTTCAGGGAAGCCTCGAACATGCGTTGGCCCGCCTCGAGCGTGGCGCGGCCATGCATGTTGGAAATCTTGGTCGCAATCTTGAAGGATTCGCGCGGGTGACGGCTCAGGGCATTGCCGGTGACCTTCTCGGACTCGCCATACGCCGGCGCGGTGTCGAAGTAGTTCACGCCGTGGGCGATGGCGTAATCGACCATTGCATTGACGGCATCCTGGTCCAGGGGCGTGTTGCGGCCGAAACCGCCCGAACTGCCGGACAGCGTGGGAAGGCGCATGCAGCCCAGCCCGAGCATGCCCAGGGTCTCCCCCATCTTGCTCCAGGTGCGGGTGTCGATCCTGGTGCCGTCCGGGGCCTCTTTCCAGGGGCCAGGAAGGCCGGTACGGGCGCCGGGAAGGTTCGCGGCGCGCACGGAGTTGCTGAGCAACGGGCCGCTGAAAGCGAGCCCCATGCCGGCGAAGAACATGCCCTTCAGGGCGTCTCTACGGGTCATTTTCTCATCCATACTCGATGATTCTTAAGGTTTTGCCGGGTGTTTGTCCCAGTAGCGCCTGACGTCGTTCCAATGGTAGTAGGGAGCGCAATCGGTCTTTACGGGGATGGAAGTTTCGTTCTCGTTCAGGAGGAATTTGACCAGCACGTCATCCGACCCGTCCTTGCGGTAGAAGACGAGCTGGATATTGGCGGCCATCGGGATCAGTTTGTCGACGGAGATGTATTTGTGCAGGTTTTCGATGTCCGTGTTTGCGCCCATCGCCTCCTTCAGACCCATCAGATAGGCCAGCGGGAGAAGGGTGCCGTCGTGGGTGAAACGGAGTGACAGCGCGGGCTCGCCCGAACGGATAACCCGGTCGGCGACGCTGACGACGCTGTCGCGCGCTTCCATCTGCTGCAGATACAAAGGGGTGGAACCGGGAACAAGGCCGGTTTCCACCATGATGCTGGCATTGAAGACCTTGAAGATCCCGAACAGCTCTTCCCTGGTAAACACGTCCATGAGGGAAAGATCCAGTTCCGGGACATTCGGAAGGTCTCCTGCAACGTTGAAAAGGGCCTCCATCAGTTCCATGGGATCCAGGAACGTTTCAGCCCTGTGGACATCGGTGAACAGGGATTTCATGAAACGGGAAGGCTTCAGTGTCTTCCCAAGGAAAGACTCGATCCGCTTTTCATAGTCAGGCATGGCCGGCGTGTCTTCGGGTCTCACTTTTTTGTTCCGGACGACAAAGCCCATGTCCCGGTTACTGGCGTCCATCCGGATCGCCAGCGAAGGGTTCAAGCCCTGGAGTTCCTGGCAGAAATAGAACATGCTGATCATGCAGCGGCCCGCGGTCGAGGAACGGGCATCCACCTTCAGCGGCTGCGAGAGCAGAGACGGGAAACGGTCGTACATACGGTGTGCGATTTCCCGGTGCTGGCGGCCGCCGAGCGCAGTCAAGTCGCCGTCGCGGTTATAGGCATTGTCATAGCCCTTCCGGAGTTTCTCCAGCACCTCGGCGCCCTTGGGCGTCAGGAGGCCCAGCTGCGCGGCCGTATCCAGCTTGCCAATCGCAAATACATAGGCGCCATTGTCTTCCATATACCGGGAACCGTGACGCCCGAAATGACTGATATAGAAGGGCTCATACCCCGCCGGAGCAGGTGTCAGAACCTTTTGGGACGGCCCTGGATAAGGGAAATAATTACACCCCGCCCGGTCGATATCCTTGTAAATCTCCTTCCTGGAGGTCTGGCCGGCCGCCCCCACGGTGAGAAAGAGCAGCAGCGGAATCAAAAGCTTAGTCTTCATCATCTTCGGGGGTTTGGTAAACGAGGTGGGCATCCTCGATCATGGAACGGTAGTACCGCTCCACGTCGGACCAGTGGTAATAGGGATAGCAGTCCGTCCGCAGCGGGATGGACGTCTCGTTTTCGTTCATCAGGAACTTCACGAGGATGTCGTCGGACCCCGCCTTGCGGAAGAAGACGAGCTGGATGTTCGCCGCCATCGGAATCAGGCGGATGATGGAGAAGTGACGGTGCAGGTTCTCCATGTCGTCCGTCGCGTTCACGGCCTCCCGGAAGCCGAAATTGAAGGCCATGGGCAGCACGACGCTGTCGTGGCCGAAACGGAGACGCAGGCCGCTGCCGCCCGAGGCGATGACCTCGTCGGCCTCGTCCAGGAAGTTCTGCAGCAGCGGATAGAGGCGGATGTTGCTCGCTTTCGCACCCGGCATCAGACCTTCCCAAAGGCACCAGGCGGCATTGTAGGACCGGAATCCGTTGATCATCCCTTCCTCGCCGAACACATCGTCGAAACGCACGCCCAGCTCCGGGACGCAGTACATGTCCGCAGCCACGTTATAGAGGTCGTCGGCGAAGGTGTACGGGTCGATGAAGGACGCCGCCCGCTCGGGATCCGTGAACATCGCCTTCATCCCGGGCGTCCATTCCATCATCTTCTGCCGGAACTTCTTCAGTTTCCGGTACAGGCCGTCGTCCGTGTCGTTGTCCGGCACCACAATGCTCTTGTTGGACTTGATATAGTACAGGTCGTGCTCGCTGGCGTCCATCCGGAAATCCAGCGCCGGGTTGAGCGACTTGAGTTCCATGACGAAGCAGGCCATGCTCAGCATCACGCGCCGGGAATTGGATGCGTTGGCAAAAACGGAAAGCGGCTGGCTGAGCAGGGCCGGATAGTTGTCATACATCCGGCGGGCGATGGCCAGGTGCTGCCGGGCGCCGAGCGGGGTAAGCTCCCCGGCGCGGTCTTTCGCGTCCGCCGCGGCGATCTTGATGCGGCGGCGTACGTCCTTGCCGTATTCGGTCAGGATATCCAGTTTCTTGGCGGAATCCAGTGCCTCACGCAGCCGGCGGTAATGCTTGTCACTGGTCATGTACCGGGCGCCGTGACGGCCGTAATGGCTGATATAGAAGGGCTCGTACCCGTCCGGCGGTGGCGTCAGGTGTCCGGTCGGGACGGGATAATTGGCATAGTTGCCCGCCGTAAGCTCCATATGGGACAGGAGTTCCTCACGGGAGGTCTGTGCGGCGGCCGGCAAACAAAACAGGGCCAGCAGACATAACAAGCCGAAGCGTTTCATATCGTGTCAAAGTTTTTCCAAATCCTCGTCGGACAGTCCGAAACGGGCCGCGACATCGTCCGGGATGTCGTTGAAGTCGATGGCGTCCCAGGCCTGTTCCATTTCGCGGCGGTCCTTTTTCGTAGGACGGCCTGTTCCTCTGTCGCGGGTAATGAAAAAGGTCTCGACGGGTGCACGCAGCTTGTCCAGTTCCGCCTGCGGGGTCAGGTTCTCCGCATAATCCGGGACCAGCTTCGCGCCCACGCGGTGCTCCAGGGGTTTCAGGACCTTGTAGGTATAGAGGACCGCCCCTTTCCTGACCTGGACGATGTCTCCGGAGCGGACCTCCTTGGAGGGTTTGGCATTGACCCCGGCCACCTTGACCCGGCCGCCCTTGCAGGCGTCGGTCGCGTCGCTCCGGGTCTTGAACGCCCGGATGGCCCAGAGGTATTTGTCGATGCGTGAATCTGCCATGGCTCTATAATTCGGGATCCGGTAACTCCTCCCCTTCCAGGCCGCTGTACTCCTCCCCTTTCAGGAAAGGCTCGGCAGAAGGGTCGATATATTGGTCGGGTTCGCGGCGCGGTTCGAGCGTCGTTTCCAGCAGAAGGGTGTCCGGAGATGTCGGCGAGAGAATGAACTGCTTCAGTTCGGCCGGGACCAGGACGGCGTCACCCGCTTGGAAATAAAGCGGGTTCATCCCATCGACCTGAACGGAGCCGGCGCCTTTGACGCAGACGTACAATTCGAAACAGCCGGCGTTCTCGGCACCGATGCTGACTGCGGCCTTCAGGCGGATTTCAGATACCGTGAACTGCGGGGTGACGGCGATCCTTTCCGCCAGGGCATCCGGATCGCTTTCGGGAGCCGGCATCCGGTATGCCTTGAAGTCAATCAGGTCGAAGGCCTCTTCCAGATGAAGTTCGGCCTCCGGATCGTCCCAGGCATGGAGACGGAACCAGAGTTCGGAGGACTCGGCAATCTCCAGCAGGCGGACATCCTGTGCGGCATGGACCATTCCCGGAGTGATGAGATAGTGCTCCCCCACCTTGGGTTTCACGACATTCAGCAGGTCCTCCACCGTACCGTCCAGGCACTTCCGGTAGAACTCGTCCGCCGTGACATCGCGCTTGAAGCCCAGGTACAGTTTCGCATCGGCCCCGGCTGAGGCGACATACCAGAGCGCCGTCTTGCCGAAAGCGTCGTACCGCTGCTCGGCGGCTTCGTCGTCCGGATTCACGTGCAGGGAGGTGCGGCCTTTGATATCCAGCCACTTGACCATCACCGGGAACTGCGTACCGTAGTTCTCGAAAGGGACCTCTCCCACAAAACGTTCCAGATAGGTTTGCATGATATCACTGACGGAGTTGCCGGCGAGCCAGCCGTCCCTGGACACGGAATCGATGTAACCCAGGTCGGCAAGCCGGTACTCCGACACGCCCCACTTGCGCTCCACCCGCTCGGGATGGAACCGCATCGGTGTCAGTTTCCTTTCCTCCATTTCCTAACGGATTACGATGTCATACGGAAGACGGGCATATGCCTCACCCGCATGGCCCTCACGCATGCCCTTCAGGCTCCGGCCCAGCGCCTCGAACGACGTCCCCTCCAGGATGGACGGAGCTTCCTTCTGGCTGCCGAACATCTTCATGATTTGTTCGGCTATCGACGGCTTAGTAGGACGGCTGATCACGTGATAATCGCCCTTGGACGTATATCCGGCCAGGGATGCGGCATATTCGACGGCTTCGCGGAGACCGCCGATCTCATCGACCAGTCCGCGCTCCAGCGCATCGGTTCCCACCCACACGCGGCCCTGGGCCAGCTCGTCTACCCGCGCCTCCTCCAAGGAGCGGCCGTTGGCGACCAGCGTGACGAAACGGCCGTAAATGTCCTCGATATAGGCCTGCATGCTCGCGGTTTCCTCAGCGTCGAAGGGACGCATCAGGGAATACATGTCGCTATGCTTGTTGGAGTTGATGTTGACGAAATTGACACCCACCTTGTCCGTGACCTTGGAGAACTCCGGAATCATCGAGAACACGCCGATGGAGCCGGTGAGGCAGGTCGCATCGGAGAAAATCTTCTGGGTGCCGGAAGAAATCCAATAGCCGCCGGAAGCCGCATAATTGCCGTAAGAAGCAATGAGGGGCTTTTCGGCCATCAGAAGATCCAACGCAGCGCGGATTTTTTCCGAAGCGACGACGCTGCCGCCCGGGGAGTTCACGCGGAGGACGACCGACTTGACGGTCTTGTCCTTGCGGAGCTTGTCGATTTCCGCGACGAAGCGGTCGGAAGCGATGTCGTTATAATCCTTTCCCTCAACGATTTCCCCGTCGGCAAAAAGGATGGCGACATTTTCCTTTCCGGACAGGTTGGATACTCTGGCGGACACATAGGTGGAAAGCGGAATCAGGTGCAGGTCCTCCACCTTCTCCACCTGGGCCAGGTCGCAAAGCTTCTTCACGAGGCCTTCATGGTCCAGGAGCTCATCCACGAGCCCATTCTGGAGGAAGTCCTCCGGGAAGTTAAGCTTGAGGTTGTCCACCAGGCCGTTCAACTGTTCCTCGGAGAGGCCGCGGGCCTGCGCAATCGTGGAGGAGACGGTCTTCCAGAGGGAATTGACCATCACCTGGTACTGCTCGCGGTTCTCGGCGGAAGGGGCGTTCTTGATATACATCTCGCCGGCGGACTTGTACTTGCCGTGACGGATGAGCTGGACATTCACGCCCACCTTGTCCAGCAGGTCCTTCAAGAAGGTCATCTGGCTGGAAAGGCCCAGGAACTGGGAGGTTCCCCCGTGATAGGAGGTCATGTAAACCTTGTCGGCCGCGGAAGCCAGATAATAGGATCCGTTGCCGGGATTTTCGGTATAGGCCACGACGGCCTTGCCGCTCTCGCGGAACCGGGCCAGTGCCGCACGGAACTCTTCCAGTGACGAGACGCCGCCGGAAGCCATGTCCGGACGGAGCAGGACGTATTGGATGGTCTGGTCAGACGCGGCCAGGTCCAATGCCTGGATGGCATCCCACAGGCCGACGGAAGGGCCTGTGGCAGTCATGCCGCCCAGCAGGGAGAAGGACGGAGAGAAAGACTCCTCTTCCGACTGCTCGGCAAGGGTGAACTGCGACATATCGATATCCAGCACTCCCTGGCGGGGCAGAACGGTCTTGCTGCTGCCCAGGGACATGCTTCCCAGCATCACGAAGAAAAGGAAAAAGCCGACGATCTGCATGACGATGAATGCACAGATGACGGCCAGCATCATTTTAACAAACTCTTTCATATAACACAATTGCTTGATAATTCGCCTAAAGTACAAAAATAACAAATTCCGCAAAATTATGTAACTTTGTAAACTCAATTTCGATGACGACATGGTACAGAAACCATCCATTCCCAAAGGTACCCGTGACTTCGGCCAGCGCGAGATGGCCGAGCGCAACTATATCTTTGACACCATCCGGAGCGTATTCCGGACCTATGGATACCAGCAGATAGAAACCCCTGCGATGGAAAACCTCTCCACCCTCCTGGGCAAGTACGGCGAAGAAGGCGACAAGCTCCTCTTCCGTATCCAGAACAATGGTGAAAAGGCCGATCTTCCCCCGGAGAAGGGCCTGCGCTATGACCTGACCGTCCCGTTCGCCCGATACGTGGTCCAGCACCAGAACGAGATCTCGTTCCCGTTCAAGCGGTACCAGATCCAGCCCGTCTGGCGGGCGGACCGGCCCCAGAAGGGCCGCTACCGCGAGTTCTGCCAGTGCGACGTGGACGTGATCGGCTCCACCTCGCAGGTCAACGAGCTGGAACTGGTCCAGATCGTGGACCGGGTGTTCTCCCTGCTCGGCATCAATGTCCTCATCAAGATCAACAACCGCAAGGTCCTCACCGGCCTTGCCGAAATCAGCGGTTTCCCCGAGCGGGTGGTGGACATCACCGTCGCCATCGACAAGCTGGACAAGATCGGCCTGGAGAATGTCGAGGCCGAAATGCTGGAGAAAGGCCTCACGGCCGATGCCGTCGCGGTACTCCGCCCCGTCCTGCTCCTTTCCGGAACCACGGAGGAGAAGATTGCGACCATGCGGGGGCTGTTCCAGGGCGGTTCAGCTTCGGGCCTGGTTTCCGAAACCGGCCTGAAAGGCGTGGACGAACTCGAGGAACTGTTCGGCTATATCGCTGCGGCAGGCGTTTCCCAGGCGGTTGAAATCGACCTCTCCCTGGCCCGCGGCCTCAACTACTATACCGGCGCCATCTTCGAGGTCAAGGCCCTCGACTGGCCCATCGGCAGTATCTGCGGCGGCGGCCGATACGACAACCTCACCGGCATCTTCGGCCTCCCGGGCATGTCGGGCGTGGGCATTTCCTTCGGCGCGGACCGCATCTACGACGTCCTCAAGGGACTGGACAAGTTCCCGGCCGACCTGGGCAGTTCCACGCGGCTCCTCTTCGCCGTGATGGGCGCTGAAGAGCTGCGGTATGTGCTGCCGCTGGCCAAGGCGCTGCGCGAAGCCGGTGTTTCGGTGGAAGTTTACCCCGAACCGGGCAAGCTCAAGAAGCAGTTCGACTACGCCGCCAAGAAAGCGATCCCCTTCATCTCCATCAACGGCACTTCGGAAATCGAGGCGGGCACGGTGAACCTCAAAAACCTAACCACCGGCGAACAGCGGGCCTTCCAAGCCGCCGAAATGGACAAAATCCTGGAATTCCTCAGATAAATTTGGAGAATTCGAAAAAAGTCCATACCTTTGCACTCCACATCGCGGAGTAGAGCAGTCGGTAGCTCGTCGGGCTCATAACCCGGAGGTCGTAGGTTCGAGTCCTGCCTCCGCTACTAAAGCCGGAAAGTCGAAAGATTTTCCGGTTTTTTCGTTTTTGCCATCTTTGTAAGCACTTGATAATAAGCGAATTACGCGGAGCGCCTCATTCTCGACATCGGTTCGAGGAATATCTTGTTCCCGATCCCACTTTACTCCTTCAGGGAATGCCAGATTCTGTATTTTTTGCTGTATGGCAAAAGAACTGGTGTGCCACAAAGTTCCTAATTCAGAGACAGTTACAATTATCCGGTCCACGTCCATAGAGAGGTTCGAGGAGAACTTTTTGAGACGCGACAATTCGATCTCGACTCCTTCAAGTTGTGAGTTGATGGAACTGACCGTCGTATTATAGACTTCAGCAGGTATTTCTCCAAGACCAAACCGAACCATGACCGCCTCTCGCTGCTTCCCCAATTTCGTTTCTTGGGACTTGAGATCCGTCTCCATTTTCAAATCGTTCGAAGACCGTTCCATAACCATCTTTTCAACCTGTTCTTTGATCATCTGGAGAATCCGCAATAAACTGACCCCCTCAATCCGCACTTAATTGACCCCCGTTATCTTTTTCTTTCATCAGAATTTGAAACGCAGGCTGTAGGGATGAAAAACCGCTCCAGCCTGCATTCTATATAGGTTTCTATTCTTA
>JAEEGL014505206.1_pt1 | contig 10833 bp, 3 predicted proteins | sample 9134231 | NCBI WGS metagenome assembly JAEEGL01 (sample SAMN16246548, study PRJNA631951) | gut metagenome | biome: gut microbiome; feature: rumen; material: fiber-attached | host: Bos | place: Iran: Karaj | collected 2018-10
AGGCCAGTACCGTTGGAGTTGCCATAGAGTGAAGACACAGCCGAGTTGGCCATCATACCGTTACCGGCCTTTTCCCTGTCGTAGACCAGCTCGAAGATGGTCTCCTTGCTGGCACCGTCCACGAAGATGTCCTCATAGGCCAGACCGAAGTAAGTACCCGTCAGGTTGTCGTTGACCAGGGGATAGCCATTGAGGCGGACCTCCAGGGCAGCCTTGGTATCAGCAGATATCTTGTTCTTCTTCTGGTTCTCCTCGTTGATTTCCTTCTTAGACGCAATCACCTGCTCAGCGTAGTATACGCAAGAGTCGTAGGCCACGGGATCCACGGCACCCTTCCACAGGTACATCTCGCACAACATGGCACGGATGGCATCCTGTGTGATACGGCCTGTCTGATAGAAAGGCTGGGTCTCAGGATAGCGCTTGACGGCCATATCCTCCACCCCACGCAGGTCGGTAATCAGGTTGCTAAGCACCTCATAGAAAGGTGTTGCGGGCAGGTCCATCTTCTGGTCGTCGTCGGTGAAGGCCTCACGTGAGAAGGGCACGTCACGGAACGTACGGATCAGGTAGAAATAAGAGAGAGAACGCAGTGCCGTCACCTCAGCGATGGTAGCGTCGAGGTCACCCTGTGTAAAGGCAGGGTCCTTCTCGGCCACGCCGGGAGCATACTTCAGCACCGTGTTACAACGGTTGATCACGTCGTAGAAACCCTCCCAGGTGGTATAGGTATTCATAGCCGTGATGTTCTCCTTCAATATATTAGAGAGGTTGACATCATTGTTGATGCCCTGACCGGCCATCACATCCTCCGTTCTGGCCTCACCCCAAATCATCATACGCTTTCTGACACCATCGTTCTGGAGAGCAGAGTAGCATCCAGCCACGACATTGTCCACGTCGGCCTTTTCATTCCAGAAATCCTCGAAAATGATCTCGTTCTGAGGCTTAATATCCAGGAAGTCTGAGCATGAAGTGAGACCGCAGACGACGCAGATTGCGCAGATTATCTTATTATAATTCTTTTTCATAATCTTCAAGTTTCTTTTTTAATCAATCTACGTTTTTAGAAATCAACAGTGATACCCAGTGTATAAGAGCGTGAACGTGGTGTCTGCATGTTGTCGATAGCAGGATCCTCGCCGCCGAATGCGATATCGGGGTCCACACCAGAGTACTTCGTCAGCACGAAGGGGTTGTTCACACTGGCATAGAATGAGAGGCGGTTCAGGCCAATCCATGTCAGGTTCTTCTTATTGATAGAGTAGTTCAGCTGAGCATAGCTCATACGCAGGTAGCTACCATCCTCGACGAAGCGGTCGCTGATCAGCGTATTGTAGTTGCTGTTAGAACCATACATAGCACGTGGGATAGGTGTGACATCACCCTCCTGACGCCAGCGGTAGTTCACAGCCTGGCTCTGGTTGTCGTTGCCAGTCATGGCCTCGGCACTCAGACGGGCCTTGTTGATGATCTTGTTGCCCACACGGTAGGTGAACTGGGTAGAGAGGCGCCAGTCTCCATAGCTGAAGCTGAAGCCGAAACCACCCGTCAGCTTAGGCAGTGAAGAGCCCAGATAGGTGATATCGAGGGCGTTGATCTGACCGTCATGGTTCAGGTCAGCGTACATGGCATCACCACCGTTGAAGCCGGGGAACGTACCGTCGTGACCGGTATCATCGGCACGGTAGTCATACATCATACGCTTCGGCACGTTGTTACCTTCGAGCACGATGTTACCGTTGGCATCCACAGCCACAGGAGCGGTCTTGCCCTGAGCGGTGAAGTCCTTCCACCAAGCATAGATCTGATCCTTGGTCATGCCTTCGACAGCATTCTTGACCGTGTTGTAGTTGTACTGATAGACACCCAGGTACTTGAAACCATAGATGGCACCGAACGGGTTGTGCAGCTGCACGCGGCGCAGCGTCTCACCGTTGGCATAGCCATAAATGGAGTTCTTGTTTTCCAGGATATAGGGGTCCATCTCCAGGATTTCGTTACGGTTGTTACCGAAGTTCACGTTCATATCCATTGTGAACTTGCCGGCCTTGATCAGCTGGTTGGTGTTGATGTGGAACTCCCAACCTGTGTTGCGCATCTTACCGTTGTTGTGGTAAGGCACAGTGGTGAAACCGGCGTTTGAAGGAATGCGGAAGCCGCCCATGAGCATGTCGGTCGTCGTTGACTGGTAACCTTCGACGGTCAGGTTCAACTTCTCATTGAAGAAGTGGATATCAAGACCGAGGTTATAGCTGGTCACGAGCTGCCATTTCAGGTCGCTCAGACGGATGTTCAGCGGCTTCATGGCTGCCATGTCGATGTAACGGGTGGTAGAACCGTACTTTGAAGTATAGAGGTAGTTCTGACCAGGCTGGTTACCCACACGACCCCAAGAGGGACGGATGGCCAGCATGGAGAGCGTAGGCTTGGCCCACTGCATCCAAGGCTCATCACTGATGATCCACTTGCACGACAGTGAGGGGAAGTAGCCCCAGCGGCTGTCCGGACCGAACTTGGTCGTACCGTCGGCACGCAGCGTAGCGTCCAACACATAGCGGCCTTTATATGCGTAGTGCATAGAGAAGGTGTAGTACATCGAACGCCACTGGCTATAGCCGGAACTCATGCCACCAATCAAGCCACCAGCCGAAGGACTGACGATATTGCCACCAGAAGAAGGCAGGCCGTAGCCATCGGTTGACTGCGAGCTGCTGTTACCAGAGGTCAGCTCGAAACGTCCCATCGCCATCAGGGAGTGATCCTTGTTCTTGAAGGCAGGAATCAGGGTCAGCGTCTGCTTCGTGTTGAACGACACGCTCTTCGAAGAGCTCGAACCAGAGGTGTTCACCTTGTCTTCCCAGTTCTTTGACACCAGCTCCTGAGGATAGAATGAATCATTATAGTGGTTAGAAATGTTCATATAGACCGAACCACGCCAGTTCAACTGCCAGTGCTCATCATCCAGACCCAAGAGGTTGTAGTTGATGATCAACTCAGGGTTCATGTCGTAGCTACGGTGCTGCTTCTTGGCCAGATTAGCTGAAGCCACAGGGTTCACATAGTTACGCTGGTCACCTGAGAACACGTCACCTTCACGTGCATCTTTTTCAGTCTGCGTCAACTGTCTCACCGTATAATAGTTGTCAGTATTTTCGCCTGTGACAGGATCCTTCTCGTAGATGCTCAAGTTTGGCATCTTCTTCAGGGCGATAGAGAGCAGGTCATCTGAGTTCTGATCGTTCTTCGTGTAGGTCAGCGAGAAGTTGGTGCTGACGCGGATACGCTGTGATACATTATAGTCAAGGTTCACACGCGTAGAGAAACGGTTCAGCACCTGCTCAATCATGGTACCCGTCTCATGGTCGTAACCGGCACCGATACGGAAAGCGGCTTTCTCACCACCACCACTGATGGTCACATAGTGGTTCTGGCGGAGACCCCACTGGGTAACTGCGTCACGCCAGTCGGTGTTGTCACGATACTGACGCCACTCAGTGAAGTTGTCGGTGTCATCCAGATAGTTGATTTCAGGGATGCGCTCCTTGTCAGAAGCGTTATCGTCCTGACGGGGGTTGAAGTAGGCCTCCTTCAGCATCATGGTGTAGTCGTCACCGCTGAGCAGGTCGTAACCCTTCGGCTGATAGGTGCCGGTAAGCTTCAGTGAGTAGGTCACCCTTGGTTTACCACGCACACCACGCTTGGTGGTCAGCTCGATCACACCGTTACCACCCTGTGAACCATAGACAGCCGTAGCGGCAGCATCCTTCAGCACGGTGATAGAGGCGATGTCCTCAGGGTTGATATTCAGCAGCTCGGCAAACTTCTCATCGTTGGCACCAGCCATATCGAAGCCGTCGAGATTCACCTCACGCACATTGCCATCGACCACAATCAGGGGGTTCGAGTCAGTAAGGCTCGAGATGGAAGAGGCACCACGCAGACGCATGGTAGAACCTGAACCCAGGTTACCAGAGTTACCGATAATATCCAGACCGGCGATACGACCCTGCAGAGCCTCATCGACCGATGTGATACCCAGACCCTCGAATTCCTTCATCGAGATGGTCTGCGTAGCGCTGGAGAGCTCGCGCTCGGGAATGGGCAGGCCATTACCCGTGGCACGCTTCTTTGATTTCACCACCACCTCGTCGAGCTTCGTGGCCGACTTCATCATGAGGTTATAGGTGGTCTTGTTGATAGGCATCGTCACGGTCTTCAGACCCACATAGCTAAAACGGATCTTATCCTTCTGGTTGCGGATCTTCATCGTGAAGTTACCATTGAGGTCGGTCACTGCCGACTCGATGATACGGCCAGTGGCGTCCACCTCACAGACGGTAGCACCCATCAGCGGTCCCATATCGTCGCTCAACGTACCGTGAACTGACGTGATTGTCTGTGCACCGGCAGTCATCGCAAACAGCAGTGCCATCGACATGATAATGAATTTTATTCTTCTCATAGGTTAATTCCTCCTCTCTTAGTTGGTTAGTGCTTCTTCCACGAGGTCACACCATTTCTTCATGGTTTCATACTTCAGAACGCCATCAATCTGGTGTACCACAGCGTCACTGGCCATGAACAGGCGGGCAGCATTGCCCGTACCCTCAAACCAGTACTCACGGCAAATCATGTTATAGAGATTGTTGCTCTTCACCACATGGCAAGTGTTGCCCGTTGCATCGGTCACCGTCATGTTGGTGGCATCGTAGTCAACCTTGATGGGATAGAACTTACCCGTTTCCAGATTACGCTTCATACTCTCATAGTTACCGTCAGTGCCAGACTCCTTAGCCATACCGATGGCTACAGAGTGGTCTTGCACGTGATAGCGGATGAAGTCAGAGACAATCGTAGTGATGACATCAGCCACCTTCTTACGAACGTTCAACGAGTCGGTAGAAGTCTTTGCACTTGCCGTTGTGTACCAGTCCTTGGCAATACAGATGCTATCCAGCACTGGGTCGGCACCCGTCTTCGGATCATATTCGCCACGGTCCAGCTCAGCCTCAGTGGGCAGGTAACCATTGTCCTGCAGGTTCTGAATAGCCGCATTGGTAGGCACATAAACCGTGTAGTTATAGTTGTCAAACAACTTGATGTTCTTACTGCCTGCAGCAGCCATACCAGCGTTATACTTGTTGCTCAGCTTCTGTGACAGCACATTGTTATAGTCGTTATCGAGCATGGCCAGGAACGACGAGAATTCAGCATTGTCCTGCAGGGTCTTATAAACCGTGTTCTGAGCGCCCATGGGCACTTGTGACTTCACCGTATAAGACTTACCGTTGTCTTTCGTATATTCACCAGTAGATGGGATGAAGCTGTTGTGCTCCATCTGCCAACCGCCCTGGAAGGACAAATTGCCACCCACGAAAGAAGCCTTGACGATGCTACCGCCCTTGGTCTTGAAGTAGCTGTAGCCCTCACGGATATAGTCTTCTATCGTCTTGCTCTTGTCGGGAACGACGATAATCAACTGGTCCATCATGCTGTCAAACAGTTTGTTGATCACATTCGAAGCGATGTTCGACTGGGTCTTCTTGTCCTTGGTGATGGTACCGTCGGCGGCCACGGTGCTTGTGTAGCGGTCAGCCTTGATCTGCTTTCTCGTGACGTCATAGCTGATCTCAATCACATCAGGCGTCTCTATCGTATTATCGAGCTCATCCTTATAGCTCTTGCCGTATGTGCTGGGATCCAGATAGGTCAGCATGGCATCGTTATGCGGGAGGATCAGCGCATACTTCGAGTCCATAGAAAGCAGGTAGGGCTTGAAGTTACGGTTGTCGATCACATAATAGATGATGTTCATATCAGAGGCATGAGCCAGAGCGGGATAAGCCACTGACGAGAACAAAGCAGGCTTAAACACCTTATTCGTCTTGTAAATCACACCGTTACAACCCATGTAGCAACCCACAACGTCATCCTTTGTGATGCCGAGAGGCTCCTTAGCGTCGTTCAGCACGCTTCCGAACTTGGAGGGTACGAAGCTGGAGAAACGGCTCAGCATGTTTACGTTGATCAGCTCAGCGATGATGTTGGTAGGCACAGAGTCGAGCTGCTTATACTCATCCTGCAACTCACTGCCGTCACCGTTCCACCAAGCGTTCATGGCTGAATCGGTAGGCACGATCATCATGCCGGCATCAGCGTGCATGTCAATCTCAGTGCTGTTCAGGATATACTGGTTCCAACCTGGATCATACGACAACAGCTCCGTAGCATCGACAGGATTGCCGTCGGGATCATAGATCTTATTGTTAGGATAGTCTGCCACGTCTCTGGAACCACCCGATGCTGACCACACCCACATGTTCTTGCTGAGATAGCGCAGCACGAAGAGGGAGTCATTCTTACCGAAGGTGTTGTTGTAGCGGTCAGACAGCTCCTTATAATAATAAGGTGCAGAGAAGCGGTCGAGCAGACGGCTCCAAATCTGAGTGTTCGGATCCTTCTTGATGAGCTCAGCCATGTTGGGGCTGTACTCGATGACGTTCTCCACTTTCTGGATATAACCGTTCTTACAGGTGATATCGTAGTCGATCTTCTTGCGAGAGGCATCGCCAGAGTTCACGACCTTCACACCGTTGACCCAAGCCTCGTTGATACTGGTGGCGCGACCGTTGGTCAGCACCTTCAGGTCCTCAGCCGTGATCTTGTTGTTCTGCAAGTAGGCCGGCAGGAAGTGGATCATCGGAGCCTCGGTGGCATCCTTCAGAATGGGCATGGCGTGACCGCGCTGACGGAACTGCTCCCAGTACTTGGTCTCAGGCATTTCCGAAACAGGCATCACATAGACCGAGTCGAAATAAGACGAAGAAGTCTCACGACGCATGGTGCGACCCCACTCAGGTGTCGATCCATCGCCTTCAGCCTTCTTGTTCGACATCAGCTCCAGCAGGTAGGCGTTGCTGATCATGGAGTTCTTCAGCAACAGCTTTTTCTGCGCAGGCTTGAGGTCTTCATAGCTGCTGACGCCCCAAGTGTTCTTTTTGAACCACTCGTCGTAGGCGCTGTCGGAAGCCACAAACAATGTACGTGAACCTGTGTGACTCAGCACTTCCTTCTCACCCAGGTCGTCGATCAGACGTAAGGTGTACTTGTAGTTACCCTCATCCTGCAACCGCTCATAGATAGAGTTACCCAGCCACGATGGCTGGCCGGTGAGAATCAGGTCGTCATCTTTACACGACTGCATCACCGACGCTCCTATCAGCAGCGCAAGCGCAACTTTCGTCGCCCTTCGTCCTTGCATTACGATAGTTTTACGTTTCATAGCTTTGTTAGTTATTGTTTATAAAAATTTTTATCACAATTTGCCTTAGGATGCCTTTGGGGCATAATCGCGTGCAAAATTAAGAAAAATTTCCATAACTCCAATCATTTTTCATCGTTTTTTTTGAAAAAAGGCGAAAAGGTGTTATTGAGACAACTGAATGAGACAAATAACAAAGAATTCTAAACACAGAAATCTTTTTGAACACGGATTACACGGATTTCACGGATTTGGCAAAAACCACGGGCCCCGTGGTTATGATAAAGGGGCCCGTGGTTTTTGCCACGAGCCCCCGCATTTATATTACATTCCCTTCGAATCTATTTTTCCTCCTACGGATTAAACGGATTTTACGGATTTTTCTTCATCGCGCAGCCAATCCGTATAATCCGACTAATCCGTAGGAGACAAGAATAAAGTAGGAGAATCTATATTGGATTCCCATCGAATCTATATTAAAGAGCCACCTTTCCAATACCTTTCATCTCAAGCGCCACCTGAACTCCCAATGCCCTAAAAGCTGCGAGACCATAAATCCGTGAAATCCGTGTGATCCGTGTTCAAAGATATTTTTGCGAGACATCCGGTCCCGTTGATAAAAAGCAGAGGCCTGCCCCGGACGGGACAGGCCTCCTTAACATAGGAGAACCAGTACTTACAAGTTCTGAATTTCTTCTTTATCCAAACCAGTAATCTCCATTATATCCTCCATGGAGAAACCTTTAGCCTTCATGCGACGAGCATTATTCCTGTTAGCCTCGTTCACACCTTCGGCTTTACCTTTTTCGCGTCCTAAATCCCATTGCCCCTGCATTACTGCCACGGTATCTCGGTACTTGCGAAGGTTCTCGTCATAGGTGATGCGCTCTTCTTTGGAGAGCGTAGAGACATCAGCAATGCTTGCCATCTTCTGGAACACAGCATCCTGTGCCAACCAGGGCATCCTCTTCAATACATCCATATTTTTCAATACATAAATAATTTTCTCAAATATCGTCACGCAATCGTCAACCTCCTTGTCAAAATAAGGAAGCTGAAGGAATATCAGACGGAGTTTGTCGCTGAACTGCGTCTTGTGAACCAAATCCATCAATCCAACATCCGTACGGAACTCGGAGGAGATATCAGCCAACTTAAAGTTCAGAAAAGCAATCAGATAGACTGCCTTCACATCACTATAGTTCCACGTAGCCCCAGGTTCGCCCTGACGGGAGATGGACCGGGCAACGTAATAGATGCTTCGGTTTTTGAAATAAGATTGATAACGGTTCTGCATCTCCACCACAATGCGCTCACCTGTATCTGTCTCACAATAGACGTCATAAATCAGCGACCTGTCATCAATAGATTCACCTGGCTGTTCCTTATCAAGGAACTTCAAGTCTAGAATATGATGTTCTCCCTCCAACAAGGCATTCAAAAAGGTAATCAATACTGGCTTCGAGACTTCCTGCCCGAAGATACGCTTGAAACCGACATCCGTGAACGGATTTATGAATTTTCCCATAATACATTTATTCTTGTCAGGTTGCAAAGTTACAGATATTTTTTGAAAATCCAACTTTTTTCGCTTTTTTTCTAATCACCTAACCTGAATTATTCATGATTATTATTTCTTTCCCTTTGCCTACGGCGTCACACGCGCTCGGCCCTTGGGACGCTTTCTTGCGCTCGGTCGGTGCTCAGTCGCTCCGCGGAGGTCTTGCAAAGAATTAGGGAATCTGTCTCGCAGAAATCGCAGAAATCACGGAAAGGCTGCGCATGGATAATCCGTGAAATCCGTGTAATCCGTGTTCAAAAAGATTTCTGCGTATTTCTTGCGTCCCTTCGGTAGCAAGCGTCTCCTGCGTCGCCGAGCGCTGTGCTTTCTTGCGTCCCTTCTTGCGTCCCGATGGTAGCAAGCGTCCTTCGGCCGAGCGCGGTAGCAAGCGAGCAGAGCTCGAGCGCTGCGAGACCATAAATCCGTGTAATCCGTGTTCAAAGTTATTTTTGCGAGACATCCGGTCCCGTTAATAAAAAGCAGAGGCCTGCCCCGGACGGGACAGGCCTCATAGCTATTTAAGAGTGAGTGTGATTACTTGCGAATCTTCTTGACGATGGTAGCACCGTTCTCGAAGGTCACCTTCTGGATCATGAGACCCTTCTGGAGGCGAGTAGCCTTGCGGCCGTCGAGCGTGAAGTATTCAACCTTCACCTGTACGGGCTTAGCAATAGACTCGATGCTGGTAGAAGCGTCATCGCTAGGAGTCAGAGAGCTGCCAGTACCGCAGTAGAAGAGCTTGAAGTCGTCGCAGACAACCCAGCTGTTGGTCTTCTCGGTAGCCTTCTTGATACCAATGGTCAGCTTGCCGTCGGCCTTCACCTTAGCAATCACCTTGTTGGTATAGACGCCATCGTTCAGCTCGATGATACCCTTACCGCTTACCAGTGAACCCGGCAGATAGTAGGTTACATCCTCACCTTCAACCTTCGTGGTGAACTCAGCCTCGCCCTGATAGCCAGTAGCTTCGAGCAGGATGTCACCAGCCTTCATCATGTTAGCCACGGGAACAGAATAGACAGTGCTGTCGCCATCAACGGCATAGAGGTATGCCATCGTTGCAGCGGGATCAGCCTTCCAAGCCTCGTAGTTCTCGTCGTTGCCACCCACGCGGCACCATGCGTCAGCCTGAACGATATAGGTACCCTCGGGCAGGCCTACGATCGTCTGAGACATGTCGAATGCAATCTGCCAGAACTCAATGGCCTCAGCAGACTTCTGCTCATCGTCATTACCTAAGTTACCAGGATTCTTCCAACCAGTAGAAGAGTTAATAGCCTGCTCGTCATCATAGAAGCTCGGGTTCTGGATAGCGTTGGTGAACTCAGCCTTATTGTCATCAGTAGCAGCCTCATAGCCGTCGGGCAGAGTGATCTTTGTTCTCAGAACTGCCATCTTATCCAGCAGACCAGGAACGTCGGCATCCTCATACTCATGGTTCTCGATACCAGTAGCAACTGTATTATAAAGAGTATTAGCCTCAGCCAAAGCAGCCGTATTCACAGCCTTGTCGCTATTGAGAGTCATGAAGAAGTCCTCGTTGGCAGTAGCCAGCTCAGCGAACAGAGCGGTAGAGCTGATGATAGCAGCACTCAGATCGTAAGCATCAGTCAGGGCAGCAAACATGGCAGCACCGTCGTTATTAGCAATAGCTTCCTGAGCAGCCTTGGTCACATTCTCAGCCTGTGCGAACACGTTCTTACCCATAGGCTTCGAGAGATCGATCTTAGCCAGTTCCTCTTCGAGGATAGGCTTCACGAGGTCAGCAGACGGAGTGCGATAGATCAGTTTGAAGCTATCCCAGATACACCACCAGTCCTTATCACTCAACATCTTCACACCAATGCGGAACTTCTCACCTTCCTTGGCAATCAGACCGTAAGCAGTGGTCTTATACAGACCCCAGCCGAAGCACTGAGCCGCACCACCCATTGAGTTGGGATAGTAGTTACCGTTGATTTCCTCCTGATACCAGTCCTCAACCTTTACCATTTCCTTGCCATAGTCG
>JAEEGL015286068.1_pt1 | contig 10833 bp, 12 predicted proteins | sample 9134231 | NCBI WGS metagenome assembly JAEEGL01 (sample SAMN16246548, study PRJNA631951) | gut metagenome | biome: gut microbiome; feature: rumen; material: fiber-attached | host: Bos | place: Iran: Karaj | collected 2018-10
AAGTACCAGATCCTGATTTTACATATCCTAAGGCTGGAATTTATAATATGAAAAATATAAATGTTGTTATTGATAATGATTTCCATGACAGATATTTATATGTTGATGATAAGATTTTCCATCTTGGCTCATCCATAAACTATTTAGGTAATAAAATATCTCAGATTGATGAAGTCTTGGATGAAGATATTAAGAATTATTTAATGAAAAGAGTTGGTTATTAATGAAAAACAAATTTGGTGAAAAGGTAAAAGAAATAAGAAAGAAAGCTGGCTTAAATCAGGATGAATTTGCAAAAGAATTAGGGTATACATCTAGATCTACTATTAATAAGATAGAAAAAGGCGTAAATGATATGAGTCATGATAAGCTTGAATTATTGATTAGAAAATTTGATGTTGAAGTTAATGATTTATTTGATTCTTTAGCAATAGATACCGGAGGAACGATTATAGATGAAAAGGGTATAAGAAATATAAAAGTACCAGATCCTGATTTTACATATCCTAAAGCTGGAATTTATAGTATGAAAAATATAAAGCCAACGATTACAAGAAAGAATATAATAGTTGGAGATTATTCATATTATAGTGGTAAAGATTTTGAATCTAGAGTAACTCATCATTATGATTTTTTAGGTGATAAATTAATTATTGGCAAGTTTTGTCAAATAGGAAATAATGTGGAATTTGTTATGAATGGTGCCAATCATCAAATGAATTGTGCAACAACTTTCCCATTTTATGTAATGGATGGTTGGAAGGAAAAAACACCAAAGCTTGATGACTTGCCATTTAAAGGTGATACTATAGTTGGTAATGATTGCTGGATTGGTCAAAATGTAACTATATTACCAGGTGTTCATATTGGAAATGGAGTAATAATAGGTGCTAATTCAGTAGTAACAAAAGATTTACCTTCATATTCGATTTGTGCTGGAAATCCATGTATAGTTAAGAAAATGAGATTTGATGATGAGACTATTAAAATATTAGAAGAATTAAAATGGTGGGATAAAAAAGTAGAAGAAATACAAAAGATTATTCCTATTATTACGAAGGCAAATCCAACTAAAGATGAATTGTTAAAATTACTTAAGTAAACTCGTATGATTCATTAGTTAGCAGTTTATTTTATTTGCAAATAAACTATAAAAGATATATCATATTATTGGTGATAAAAATGAACACAAGATATTATATTGAGCATATAGCCTTATATAAGCAATTCGCTCATGACCCAATTAAAGTAATAAGTAAGCTATTAACAGAAAAGGAATCTTACATTTATAACTTTTTCTTATCAGTATATGATGAGAAGAAGGAGGCATGTCCATTCTTAGAAAAAGACTTTGAGGTAACAACTTCTGAAAAGGATCAGCTTGAATATATAACTATAAAGATGCCTTCATATTTTATTGAGCCTACCTTATGCCATAAAATAATAATTGCCTATTCTATGAATCTAGATTTATATGAGTATTTCACAGTAGAAGATGGACTTGATCCAATATTCGGTAAATACCTAGTATTAGGTAGCTGGAATGAAGGATACCATTATACATTTGGTACTATAAATCCAGGTGATTCAATAGAAGATAAGATATATGATATTGCATTAGTATAAAATAAAAAAACGTCTCAGTTGAGACGTTTTATTTGTTATTCAGCTTTCTTTTCAAGCTTTTCGCTAATCTCTGCAAGTAATTTAACAACATCATCAGTTGTTGCAGGCTTGTAGTTCTTTAGACGCTCAGCTTCAGCTTCCTCTTCAGCTTTCTTTCTTTCAAGTTCAGCAGCTTCTTCAGGATGAGCTTCAGCCCATTTCTTATATTTTTCAGCTTCAATCTTAGCCTTAATATCAGCACGCTTCTTAGCACTTGCTACTGCAATTTTTACAATGATGAATAATGTAAATGCGATAATTAAGAATGAGATAATAGCATTAATGAATGTACCCCAGTCGATTACTGCACTCATGTTATAAGTATATGTTGTACCATGAAGTGTATATTTAGCATTTAGGATGTTAGCACCATATAGTACTGGGTCATTTGCATTAGCTTGTGTACCAATGAATGTTGCAGCTTCATTGAATTGATCTGTTGTAAATGTTTGGAACTTTTGAGTTAAGTCAGCTGCGTTTAAACCAAGTGCCATACCTGCTTGAGCATCGTTTGCTGCTGGAAGTACAGTAACTAAGCCTTTAATACCTCCAGGAACACCCCAAGTACATACGCTTAATAAAATATTTACTAGTGCTGTAACAATAGCGCCAAATGCACCACCGATGATAACACCAACTGCCATATCTAAGACATTACCACGAGAGATAAATGCCTTGAAATCAGCAAAAAATTTCTTCATATTCTTTTTTCTCCTTTTTTGTATAGTTTATACAATAAATATTATAAGATTTCGAATTTTATATTTCAAGAAAAAACAATAAAAAAATAATTGACAGTTTAAAAAAAATAGAATAAAATAAATCCAAACCGAAGAGAAGGAAGTATTCAAAAAGCGCACTTAAAGAGAGTAATGATTGGTGTGATATTACAGTAAGCGGATTTGATGTTGGGCCTTTGAGGGAAAGGTGAATTTAGTAGCTAATCCGGGAACTCCCGTTATAGAGTTGAGGATGTGATGGCATCCAATTGAGGTGGCTTATTTTATTAAGCAATTTAGGTGGTACCGCAGGTTTTAACGCTTGTCCTATGCTAGGACAGGCTTTTTTTGTTTTTAAGGAGGATAAAATTATGCAAGATTTAAAGGATTTATTAAAGTACAAGGATGACTATAGCTTGATTCCAGTTTATGAGGAATTCTTAAGTGATTCATTGACACCACTTAACGTATTAAGAAACGTTAAGGAAAATAGTAGTAAGTTCTATTTACTTGAATCAGTAGATCAATCCAAATTCTCAAGATATTCATATTTAGGATTTGATCCTATCCTATCAATTTCTTGTAAGGATAATATAGTATCTTTAGGTAGTGCAAGATTTTATTCTGAAAATCCAATTGATGAGATAAAGAATTTACTAAAAAGATACAAAGCTCCTCAAATTGAGGGCTTACCTCCATTTTGTGGTGGATTAGTTGGATATTTCTCATATGATTCATATAAATATCTAGAGCCTAAATTAAAATTCAACTCAAAGGATGAAGCCGGGTTTAATGATTATGATTTGATGATGTTTGATAGAGTAATCGCATTTGATGCATTTAAGCAAAAGGTAATCATTATTTGTAATATTAAAACAACTAATTTAGAAAGAGAGTATTATAAGGCTAAGGAAAGTATAGCTAAGATTAAGGAATTAATATTTAAGGTTCCTCATATTGAAAAGGAGCCAGTAAAAATATTACAAAAGCCTAAATCAATTGATTCTAAGGAAGAATATAAGAAGAAGCTAGAAAAGATTAAGAAATATATTTATGATGGCGATATTTTCCAATGTGTATTCTCAAGAAGATTTAAAGGTAAAATTGAAGGATCTTTATTTGAGGCATATAGAAACCTAAGAAGTATTAATCCATCTCCTTATTTGTTCTATTTAAAGAATGATGATATTGAAATTGCAGGCTCATCTCCTGAAACATTATGTATGAAGGATGATGACATTATATCAACATATCCTATTGCAGGAACTAGAAGAAGAGGAAAAGATACAATAGAAGATGATATGCTTGAAAAAGAGCTACTTGCCGATAAAAAGGAGCTTGCAGAGCATAACATGCTAGTTGACTTAGGTAGAAATGATGTTGGTAGATGTGCAGAATTTGGAAGCGTTAAGGTTTTAGATTACATGAAGGTTTTAAAGTTTTCACATGTAATGCACATATCATCTACAGTAGTTGGAAAAATAAAGAAGGATTTATCATCATTTGATGCCCTATTATCAATACTTCCAGCTGGTACATTATCAGGAGCTCCTAAATTAAGAGCTTGTGAAATAATTGATGAGCTAGAAGAGGAAAGACGTGGAATCTATGGTGGAGCCTTAGGATACATTGATTTTAGAGACAATATGAATATGTGTATTGTTATAAGAACAATTATCAAAAAGGGTGAGGATATCTATTTACAGGCTGGTGGAGGCATTGTAATGGATAGTGATCCTGAGGCTGAATTTATGGAAACAGAAAATAAAGCAATGGCAACATTTAATGCTATTAAGAATATGGAGGGATAATATGATATTAATAATTGATAATTATGATTCATTTGTATATAACCTATATCAATTTATAGGAACAATTAATCCTGATGTAGTAGTTAAGAAAAATGATGAGATTACAGTTAAGGAAATAATTAAAATGAACCCATCTCATATTGTCCTATCTCCAGGGCCTGGTAGACCTAAGGATGCTGGAATAATTGAAGATATTATTAAAAATATCCATAATATTCCAATCTTAGGTGTATGTCTTGGTCACCAAGCAATATGTGAGGTATTTGGACTTGATATTATTAATGCTAAAAAAATATGTCATGGTAAAAAGGACTTAGTTAAGATTGATAATGAATCATTCCTATTTAAGGGAATAGATAAGGAAATAGCAGTTGCAAGATATCATTCACTAATTGGTGCTGGTAATTCAGAAAGCTTAAAAATAACAGCCTATAATTCTGATAATGAAATTATGGCTGTTGAGCATAAGGAATATCCAATATACGGAATGCAATTCCATCCAGAATCAATATTAACTGATTGTGGTATGAAAATATTAAATAACTTTTTAGGGGGAAAATAAAAATGAAGGATTTATTATTAAAGCTAACAAATAAAGAGGATTTAACAGAAGAGGAAGCTTATTCTGCAATTCTAAGAATAATGAAAAATGAAGTATCACCTGCAATGATGGGAGCATTTCTTACAGCTTTATCAATTAAGGGTGAAAAGCCAGAAGAAATAGTAGGTGCTGCTCGTGCTATGCTTGATGTTGCTGAAATTATTAATCCAGGCTACGATGTATTTGATATTGTAGGTACTGGTGGAGATAGATCATTCTCATTTAATATTTCATCAGTATCAGCTATCGTAGTATCAGCTTGTGGTGTTAAGGTTGCTAAGCATGGTAATAGATCGGTATCTAGTAAGTGTGGAGCTGGTGATTTATTTGATGCTTTAGGTGTTAAATATGATTTCCCTGCTAAATATGCTAAAAAGGTTCTTGATGATGCAGGTATGGTATTCCTATTTGCTCCTGTATATCATCAAGCAATGAGATTTGTAGGTCCAGTTAGAAAAGAATTAGGTATTAAGACTATTTATAATATCATGGGACCAATCATTAACCCAATGAACGCAACTCATATGGTTTTAGGTGTATATAAGAAGGAGCTTGTTAGACCAATTGCTGAAGTATTAAAGAAGAAGGGACTAAAGAGTGCCATGGTTGTATATGGACTTGATGGTGTAGATGAAGTTAGTATTTCTGCAAATACTTATATATGTGAATTTGAAAATCAAGGTGAGATTAAGGAATATGAATTAAATCCAGAGGATTATGGATTTAAAAAGGCTAACCACGAGGATATCGTTGGTGGTGATCCTCTTGAGAATAAGAAGATTGCACTTGATATATTAGATGGCAAGAAGGGACCAAAAAGAGATGTTGTTGTACTAAACTCTGCATGTGCTCTTCATGTATATAAGGGTATTCCTATTAGTGAGGCAATTAAGTACGTAGAGGTCGCAATTGACTCTAAGGGTGCATTATTTTCACTAAAGAAGCTAATAGAGGTAACAAATGATCTTAGATGATATTGTAGCTGATAGAAAAAAAGAATATGAGAAAATAGAAAAAGAATTTCCTTTAGATGAATTAATCAAAAAAATAAATATAGATGAAAATCCTACTCATAAATTATATGATTTATGCGCTAAAAAGGATTTTATCTATATTTGTGAATGTAAGAAGGCATCACCATCAAAGGGATTAATTGAGCCTGATTATCATCCTGATATTCAAGCTAGGATTTATTCTAAAAGTGGAGCTGATATGATTTCTTGCTTAACTGAGCCTAAATACTTTTTAGGTTCTAATCTCGATTTAGCTAAGGTAATTAAGAATAAAGGAAATTCTTTAGTATTAAGAAAGGATTTCATATTTTCTGAATATCAAATATATGAATCAAAATATTTAGGTGTTGATACTATATTATTAATATGTGCAATCCTAGATAAGGATACCTTAAAGAAATATTTAGATTTAGCACATAAGCTTGGACTTTCTTGTCTAGTTGAAACTCATAATGAGGATGAGATAGCTATGGCTAAGGAATGTGGAGCTAAGGTAATTGGTGTTAATAATAGAAATTTAAAGGATTTTAGTGTTGATAATAGCTTATCACTAAAATTAAGAGAGAAATATCCTGATTTATTCTTAATATCAGAAAGTGGTGTTAAGGATATTAATGATATTAAGAATATCAAAAATTCAAAGCTAAATGGAGTTTTAATGGGTGAGGTACTTATGAGAAGTAAGGATCCTGAAAAAACTTTAAAGGAGTTTATAAAGTGTTAATTAAAATTTGTGGCATCAAGAAAATTGAAGAGATTAGAGATGTTAATAGATTAGTGATTAAGCCTGACTTTGTTGGATTTGTTTTTGCAGAATCAAGAAGAAAAGTTACTAAGAAAAAAGCAGTGACACTAAAGCACGCACTTGATGGTAGTATAAAGACTGTTGGAGTTTTTAGAAATAATCCTGTTGAGTTTGTCGCTGAGATTGCAAATTCAAGCTCAATTGACTATATTCAGCTTCATGGAAATGAAACTGACTATTATATCAGAAAGCTTAAAAAGATGACTAAATTACCTATTATAAAGGTAAATAGGGATTCTAGATATGCACGCTTTGCCTTATATGATGGAGTAAATCCAGGCTCGGGTGAGAGAAACGATTACGCACAGGTTAGGTCAAATAAAAAATACTTCCTTGCAGGAGGTATTAATATTAATACAATTGATGATGCCATAAATACTAATCCATATGCAATTGATGTTTCATCAGGTGTAGAGAAAAATGGAAAGAAAAATTACAAATTGATGAAGGAATTAATAGAGAGGGTAAAAAGATGAATACTAAGTTTGGAGAATTCGGTGGTCAATATGTTCCTGAAACATTAATGAATGCTGTATTAGAATTAGAAGAAGCCTACAATAAATATAAAAATGATAAGGAATTTAATGATGAATTAAATTACTTACTTCATGAATATGCAAATAGACCTTCAAGATTATATTATGCTAAGAAATTCACAGAAGAATTAGGTGGAGCTAAAATCTACTTAAAAAGAGAGGATTTAAATCACACAGGAAGCCATAAGATTAATAATGTTTTAGGTCAAGTATTACTTGCTAAAAAGATGGGTAAAAAAAGAATTATTGCTGAAACAGGTGCAGGTCAACATGGTGTTGCAACAGCGACAGCCTGTGCACTTATGGATATGGAATGTGAAATATTCATGGGTGAAGAGGATACTAAGCGTCAAGCGCTAAATGTATTTAAGATGGAGCTTTTAGGTGCTAAGGTTCATCCTGTTAAATCTGGTACTCGTGTTTTAAAGGATGCAGTTAATGAATGTATGAAAGAATGGAGTAACAGAATGGATGATACCTTATATGTTTTAGGTTCTGTAATGGGACCACATCCATTCCCAACTATAGTACGTGATTTCCAATCTGTTATTAGTAAGGAAATAAAGGAACAAATCCTAGAAGCAGAAGGACGTCTACCTGATATGGTTATTGCCTGTGTTGGTGGTGGATCTAACGCTATGGGTGCGTTCTTTAATTTCATTGATGATAAGAGTGTAGAATTAGTTGGTTGTGAGGCTGCAGGAAAAGGTATTAATTCAGGACGTCAGGCTGCAACTATTACAACAGGTAAGATCGGCGTATTCCATGGAATGAAATCAATATTCTGCCAAAATAAGTATGGTCAAATTGATGAGGTATATTCAATTAGTGCAGGTCTTGATTATCCAGGAATCGGACCAGAGCATGCTTATTTAAATTCTATTAAAAGAGCAAAATATGTTCCTATTACAGATGATGAGGCTGTAGATGCATTTATGAAGCTATCTAAATCAGAAGGTATTATTCCTGCAATTGAATCAGCACATGCGATTGCATATGCTATTAAGGTTGCAAAAACAATGCCTAAGGATAAGATTATTGTTGTTAATGTATCAGGACGTGGAGATAAGGATTGCTCTTCAATCGCAAAATATTTAGGAGTTGAGATAGATGATTAGTTTTAAGGAAGTATTTAGTAAAAAGGCATTTATTGGCTTTATAACAGCAGGAGACCCTAATATAGAGGCAACTAAAAGATATATTAATAAAATGATAGAGGCTGGAGTTTCTCTAATTGAAATAGGTATTCCTTTTAGTGATCCTATCGCTGAAGGTGAGGTTATTACTAAGGCAGATATTAGAGCACTAGCCTCAGGCACAACTACTGATAAGATATTTGAAATGATGGCTGATATCAGAAAGACTCATCCTGATTTCCCATTTGTATTCATGACATATTTAAATCCAGTATTCTCATATGGATATGATAATTTCTTTAAAAAAGCACAAGAGGTTGGAATGCTTGGAATAATTATTCCTGATATGCCTATTGAAGAAAAGAATGAGGCATCAGAAATTGCAAAGAAATATAATCAAGAAGTAATTAGTCTAATTGCCCCAACTAGTGAAAATAGAATAAAGAAGATTGCAGAAAAATCAAATGGCTTTATTTATTTAGTATCATCACTTGGTGTAACAGGTGTAAGAAGTGAATTTAAAACAGATTTAAAGTCAATTGTATCTGAGATTAAAAAATACACAGATACTCCAGTTGCAATAGGCTTTGGTATATCAAATCCTGAGGCAGTTAAGAATATGTGTAAGATAGCAGATGGTGCTATTGTTGGATCTGCAATTGTAAGAATAGTAGAACAGTATGGTGATAAAGCAGATGACTATATCTATGACTTTTGTAAGAAAATGGTAGAAGCTACTAAATAAAAAAATAATCTTACTAGCAATTAAGTATTATAAATTGTATAATAATCAAAGTGGTGATTATTATGATCGATACGCATTCACATTTATTTGAAGATGAATTTAAGGATGATTTAGATGAATGTATTAAAAGATGCAAGGAAAATAATATTAATAAAATAATATTAGTTGGCTTTTCAGAGGAAACTAATGAAAAGGCATTTGAGCTATCTCAAAAATACGATATATTTTATCCTACTGCAGCGCTTCATCCAAGTGAGGCAAGAGAATCCTATTTAGAGGATTTTAATAAGCTTTTAGATTTTATTAATAATCATAAGATTTACGCAGTTGGTGAATGTGGACTTGATTATCACTGGACTAAGGAAAATATCGAATATCAGCATAAGCTATTTAGAATGCAATGTGAGCTTGCAATTAAGATGAATTTACCAGTAATAGTTCATTCAAGAGATGCAGATCAGGACACATTTGATATTATTAAAAGCTATAAGGGTAAGCTTAAAGGTGTAATGCACTGCTATAGTGGTTCATATGAGCTTGCAAAGGAATATATAAAGCTTGGCTTTTATATTTCACTTGGTGGCCCTGTAACATTTAAAAATGCTAAGGAGCCTAAAAGAATTGCAGAAAATATTGACTTATCAAGACTATTAATAGAAACTGATTGTCCATATTTAGCTCCAACCCCATTTAGAGGTCAAAGAAATGAATCAAGCTATGTGAAGTATGTATGTGACATGATAGCAAGTATAAGAGGAGTAGAGCCCTCTTATATTGAGAAAATAACAGAAGAAAATGCTATAAAATTATTTAATATTTAGAGGGTACTATGAAAAAGAAATTTAATTTATTTTTAATAATAGGATGTGGACTATTTGGATTATTCCTATTACTAATGATTTTACTTTTTTTTGTAAATAAAAAGGAAGTATTTGGTGTAAGTGTTGGTTTATCTAGCATTAACCAAGCACTAACAGTAGAAGGAAAGGATTCATTCTGGGCATCTTTTTCTGATGCATTCTTCTATATGTCAATATTACTTGGAGTAATACCAGTATTTATTATGATATTTAGTTTCCTAAAGGATAAGAAATTTAAAAACCTAAATAAAACATATGTTATACATTTTATAAGCCTTGTTGTTATGGCAATATTCTATTTGGCATTTGATAAGGTAATAGTAGTAAATAAAAGACCTCTAATTGACGAGGCTAAATCATCATTCCCATCAACCCATATATTTATTGGAGTATATCTACTTGCTTCAACTACATGGTTCTATGTAAAGAATAATAATGTTTTATGGCAAAAAATAGCAGCATTAGTATTTGCAGGTGTATCAGGTATTTTATTATATGTTTCAAGAACACTTGCAGGAGTGCATTGGTTTACTGATTTATTTGGTGGATTAATTCTTGCTGCAGCATTCTTTTTCCTATTCATTGGCTTTGATAGATTCTTTAAAAAGGATGCTAATGTAGAGGTAAAAGAAGAAACAGTAATCACTGAAGAAAAAAATTAATAATTTGAAAAAATAGTTGTTGATTTATAAATTTTAGTGTGCTAAAATAATAGAGCATTTCATAAAATGCTCGAAATTACGGGAAATAGCTCAGCTTGGTAGAGCGCTTGGTTTGGGACCAAGATGTCGCAGGTTCGAATCCTGTTTTCCCGACCATTTTATGCAGGTGTAGTTTAATGGTAGAACCTTAGCCTTCCAAGCTAATGACGGGGGTCCGATTCCCCTCACCTGCTCCAATAGATAATTACAGGCTTGATATCAATCAAGCCTTTTTTATTTG
>JAEEGL015945045.1_pt1 | contig 10833 bp, 8 predicted proteins | sample 9134231 | NCBI WGS metagenome assembly JAEEGL01 (sample SAMN16246548, study PRJNA631951) | gut metagenome | biome: gut microbiome; feature: rumen; material: fiber-attached | host: Bos | place: Iran: Karaj | collected 2018-10
AAATGGGAGATTATCGGCGAGGGGTCGTCGGGGTTCACGCAGTCGCCTATCCCTGTGATCTCCGCTTTGGCGATTCCGCATCTGACGTTGTCGCTGAAGCTCACAGCGTAGTGCAGGCCCTTCTGGAGCACTGCTAACTCCTTGGTCATCACGAAGAAGTCGACCTCCCGCTCCTCCCCGGTATATTCGACCGTCTTGGCCAACGGCGTCGCCAGCGCAGGATAGGCGCCGAAAACGTTTATCTCGAAGACGGTCGTCCCGAAGTCTTCGACGCTGACATAGAGGAGCGCCCTGCCCTTGCCGTTCGTATTTATTGCAATCTGGGAATTGTTGTTCTGAGGCTCGATTGACACAATGTTCTCGTAGCCTTCGACGATTCCCCACTTGACGGACGGACTGCCGACATTCCATGACGAAGGGCCCGAGAATGTGAGCCTTGCAGTGGTCTTGTCAAGCCCTTCGATGTTGTAGAGCGCCATGTTGGCGACGGTCACATCGCCCGCCAGCCTTTTGCTGTAGGTCTTGATGGGGAAGTTGTCGAATAATACAGCGCCATAGATTTCTCCTGTTGCGCCCTCGTAGATCTTGTCGACGTCCTTGTAGTCCTTCCAGCAGCCGTCGCTGTAGAGGAAGCTCTGCCCTTCGTCCAGCACGACCTCGCTGGCCCTCAGCCCAGGCAGGTTGATTCCTACGGGGGAGTTATAATAGGGGGCCCCGTTCTCGTGCGTCAGCGTCAGGATGACGGAATAGGTCTGGCCTTTCTGAAGAACGATGTATTTCTCGTCCAGGTGTATCTTGTGCAATCCGGCGGACTCGAAGGCGGTCTCGCCTTCTGCTATTTTGAGCCCGTCGTCTGGACTCTTGAACTTGTCCGGCAGCAGGTATGTCTGGTACTTTACTTTGGTGTTCCCGTCGGCGATCTGGCAGGATATGGCGTTCACAGCCTGCGAGTGGCTCGCCTTGAAGATGTTGGCCATCGATGTAGGCGTCGAGGTGTGCGTGATCTGGAGAACGCTGGCCGGCATGTAGTCGTGCTGGTTGATCTCGTCCGGCGAGACCGCATCCTCGAAGACCATGGCTTCGGGGAACATCATAGAATGATCGTAGTAGGAGATCCAGAAGTATCCCGAGTGGACCATGACCGGGTCGCCGTGGCCGTCTTTCCCCTGCCAGTCTTTGCCGGCGCGGATGGGGAGAGCCTCCGGGCGGGGCCCGCCCGAAGATGCGGTCAGGATCTGTCGGCCAATTCTGCGCCCATGTCGAACGCTTTCTTCTTCTCCAGCGGGAAGACGGTCTCATGGCGGATCTTTTTGCTCTCGGGATTGAACATGGACCATTCCCAGTCCGTCTTCCCGTAATCCTTGATCTGGAGGGTGTCGCCGCTCACAAGAACCTCGGCAGGGCCCACGAAGCGGTCCAGCGTATTCCTGTAATTCTGAAGGAGACCGGAATACATCGTGTCCGGCGCGTTGCTGGTCATAATGAGCAGCACCGGGATGCGGCGGGCGCTGCAGCACGGATTCTCTTTGCTGTACGTCAGGTTCTGGAAGATCAGCCTCTCGTAGAGGGCGCGGAAGGATGCCGTCATCTCGCTCAGATAGTTCGGGGAGCCGATGATAAGGCCGTCGGATCCGCGGATCGCGTCCAGGACCGGGGTAAGGCCGTCTTTGCATATGCAGACGCCTTTGAACCTCTCTTTCTTGCATCCGAAGCACGAGATGCACCCGGTGTATCTCTCCAGGCGGAAAAGATCGAACCTCTGGATCTCCGCTCCGGCCGATTTCGCGCCTTCCATCGCCTCTGTGATGAGCGAATCCGTGTTCCAGCCCTTGCGGGGGCCGGCGTTTACTGCCACTATTCTTTTCGTCATGCCCATTCCTCACGCTCTGTTGAATCTGTCTTTGCCGTTCTTGCAGCGGGGGCATCTCCAATCGTCGGGGAGATCCTCGAACGCGGTGCCGCCGTGCTCGGCAGGATCGTATACATATCCGCAGACCGAGCAGACATATTTTCCGGACGCAGTCCTGAACACGACTTCCCCCGGAGGGATCGTCTCGGGAGGGCTGCTCAGATCCACTATCCTTTTTCCGGCGAGATTCTCTTCTCCCTGCGGGGTGTGCGTAGACAGATACACCGTGGGATTCCTGCTTACGAACTCGCGCACGCGGTCCAATGTCTGGCGGGCGGCTTCGATGTCGGAATATACGACCGACAGCTTGTTCTCGTACAGGGCTTCGTCCGTGTAGGTGACGTCGCCGTGGATCATGTAGAACAGCCCGTCGTTCTCCGCTATGACGATGCTGTTGCCGTCGGTGTGGCCTTTGGCTTTTATGTAGCGGATGCCGTCCGCTATCCTCTGGGACTCGGGGAAATTGTGGTAAGGCCCGTCGGTGAAATCCACCGGCACGATATTGGGTATCCCTTTCAGCTCTTCGGCATCCAGCTCCTCCCTGTTCACGTAGATCCTGGCGTCGGGGAAGGAACGGAGCTCCCCGGAATGGTCGCTGTGCCTGTGGGTGAGAAGGATCTTCGTCACCTGCTCAGGCCTGTATCCGAGGGCGGAGAAGGCTTCCATATATGTCATGACGTCTTTTCCGGTGAATATCGGAGTGTTTTCGTCCGGGGATTCCTCGGGGGTCCCGGCCGGGATGCCGGTATCGACCAGAATCACCTCGTTTCCGGTATCGATGAGATAGTTGGTTAGCCCCGAGCGGTATCTGACGTTCGGATCGAATTTATCGGGGCCCTCCTCGCCTCCGAAAGCGAAAGGCTGGGTGGAGAATCCGTCTTTTCTGAAGTTTATCGCTTTGATGATCATTTCTCGTCCCTCATTTCTGGGCCGGCCTCCGCCTTCAAGGCGAATCATGCCGCCCGGCCGAAGTTTCCTCTGAATCTCAGGCATCTTCCGATGAATTCCGCTGCGATACCGGGATTCGAGTAGTAGTACATATGGGGGAACCCGGCTATTATGCGGCCGTCGTCATGGATGCATTCGTATCCCAGCCCCGACGGCTTCTCCGCTTTCCAGTCGCTTCCGCAGTTGTCGCTGTCCCAATAGTGGAATTCGTGGCCTTTGCACCATATCCCGCCGGATTTCGATCTGAAGGTGGCGTAGCCGAATCTGGTGAGCTTCTTCATGTTCTTCGAATCGCCTTTGATGACGTCGCACATGCGGTAGGTCATCCCTTCCCGGTCGGTCATCATCGTGTGCAGATACATGAAGCCGCCGCATTCTGCCATGCAGGGCATCCCGGCATCCAGCCTGCTTCTGATGTCCTCCCTCATCGAGACGTTGTCCTCCAATTCCTTGGCGTGGAGCTCCGGATACCCTCCGGGCAGGATTATTCCGTCCACGTCGGGCAGCCTGCCGTCCTTCAGAGGGGAGAATCTGACGATCTCGGCCCCCATCCTCCGCAGGATGTCCACGTTGTCCTCGTAGATGAAGCAGAAAGCGTCGTCGTCGGCGAGCCCGATCCTGACCTTCCCTCCGGCCGCGGGGATTTCCGGGGGCTCCCCGGAGATGTCCGGGGCATCGCCCGCGATCTTCATCAGGGCGTCGATGTCGAGGGTTTTTTCCAGGATCTCGGCCAGCCTGTTGAGCTTTCCTTTGAGATTCTCGATCTCGCCGGGAAGGACGAGGCCCAGATGCCTGCTCTCGAGGACCAGGTCGCTCACCTTGGGGACGTATCCGATCGCCTTGACTCCGAGCTTCTCCGCCTCAGGGGCTATCGTTCTGAACACCTTCTCGGACATTCTGTTGAATATCACGCCTTTGATGTTGTTCTTCCTGTATTCCAGGAACCCCTTTATCACCGGGAGGACCGAGAGGCTCGCCCCGCGGCTGTCGATAAGAAGGATCGCGGGGGTGTCCGTCTTCATGGAGACGTCGTAGGAGCTCGCCTCGGAGCTGTCCACTCTGATTCCGTCGTAGAACCCCATGACGCCTTCGACGACGGAGATGTCGTATCCTTCCGCGCTTCTGGAGAATATGTATCTGAGGTCGTTCTCTCCGAGGAAGAAAGCGTCCAGATTCTTCGATTTGGCGCCTATGATGCGGCTGTGGAACATGGGATCGATGTAATCCGGCCCGCATTTGAACGAGGCCGTCTTCAGGCCCCTGTTCACGAGCGCCTGCAGTATGCCGCAGGTGGCGAGCGTCTTCCCGCTTCCGCTGGAAGGGGCGGCTATCATGACTCTTGGGCATCTCATTTTCTTGCCACCGTTATATAAACAGGATTCTGGGCGGTCATAAGATGGTATCTGCCGGCTTTCCTGGCCTTGGACGCGTTTATGCACACGGTTTCCTCTTCCGTGAGGCCCATCCCGCGGATGACTTCCATGGTCTCCGACAGGGTCTCCAAGGTGACCGAGTTGATCACCATGCGGACGTCCGGGTTCATGTCGAGGAGTTTCCCGACGATCTCCTTCAGATTGCCTGATGAACCGCCGATGAATGCATGGGTCGGCGTCGGAAGCCCTTCCATGGCCTCGGGCGCCAGGCCTCTGACGACCTCGACGTTGGGGGCGCAGAACTTCCTTTTGTTGAGCTCGATCAGATCGGCGGCGGCATCCTCCCTCTCGATGGCGTAGACTTTGCCTTCCGGGCAGTCCAGGGCCATCGCCACCGACACGGATCCTGTGCCGGCGCCCACGTCGAACGCGACCGAATCGGGGGAAAGACGGAGTTTGGCCACGGAAAGGGCTCTGACATCGCTTTTCGTCATCGGCGCGTCGCCCCTGATGAATTCCTCGTCCGGGATCCATATGGGGCAGGACGCGTCCGGACGGGGGTTCCGGATCAGGGCAGCACATAAGGAACCGAAATCCTTTCCCATCAGATCCTTCGGGGAGCCCGACACAATCATCTCGTCTCTGTAACCGAGATTGCTGCCGATGGTCACCGTGCAGTCCGGGAGGTATTCATTCAGCTCGGCGCAGAGGGCGTTGGCCCCCTCGGTGCCTGAAAGCAGGGAGAACACAGTCTCATTGGCTCTGGCCGCCCCGGCCACGTTGAATTCCCTGCCGTGGACGCTGGTGAGCTTCGCGTTCTGCCACGGCACGCCCATCTTGGAGCAGAGGTAGGCCGCGGTGGATATCCCGCATTCCGATTCGACTTCGAACCCGTCCAGAGCCTCCAGGAGCTTCTTGGCGCCGCTGTAGAACCCTATGTCCCCGGAAAGGAGGACCGCTATGTTCCTGTATTCCGGGTGGGCGGCGAGGTATTTCGATATCCTGTCCGCGCGGTATTCGGCGAGGGTGTCGGCGCCTTTTATGCCGGCCGTCCTCAGCATCCTCTCGGCGCCTACGACCAGATCTGCGTTTCTGGCTATCTTCGAGGATCTGACCGTCATGCCGTCTTCGCCCATGCCTATCCCGATGAGCGTGACCTTTCTCTTCGCGGCGCCTTCGAGCTTCGCTCCTATGATGCCTTCGAGCTTCGCTACCGCCTCTGCGAAGGAGAGCCCGCTGTCCGGCGGCCTGGCGACCAGAACTATCCTGGCTCCGGTCTTCTCCGCTGCGGAGACTTTCTCGGGGAAGCCTCCAGACGGGCCGGAATCCTTCGTGACGATCCATTCCGCGCCGACGTGGTTTATGAGGGCGACATTGAATTCTTCTGAGAACGGTCCCTGGGCGCAGATGAGGTTCTTCCCTTCGAATCCCAGCGAGCTGCATTTGGATACGGAATCGGGGGTGGAAAGGACGCGCATAAAAACTCTCCCCGCGAACCCAGGGATTCTAGTGTATTCTTCCGCCTCTTTGGAACCGGTGGTGGCCAGGATGTTCCCTTCCGTCTTAGAAAGGTATTCCGCCGCCTCGCGGACCGAGCCGACCACCACCATGTCGTCCCGGGAGCCGGCGTCCCTGAGCACCCTTACCAGCTCTGTCCCTGTGGCCTCGCACGCCTGCCTTATGTGCTCCGATATGATCGATGCGTATGGGTGGGTGGCATCGACGACGCAGCGGCACCCTTTGGCCCTGATCTCCCTGGCGATGCCTTCGGCCCCTCCGCAGCTTCCCACCTGGACGTCGGAAATCCCGTCGCCCGCCATGGCGTCCGCGCCGTATTGGGTCGCCACCCTCACGTGGACTCCGGCGCCGGCGGATTTCAGGAGCCTCGATATTGCTCTTCCCTCGGTGGTCCCTGAGAATATGAGTATGTCTTCCATGTCAGTACCTCGGTCTGATGTCGATCCTCGATAGGGCCACGGTCATGCCGTCCGAAGCCGTTTTGCGGCGTATCAGCGATCCTCCGCGCGCTTTGACCGCCGCTCTTTCGCATACGCAGTCTACGGCGGTCACGGATCTGACGAAATTGGAGCCTGAGAATTTCCCTTCGAGGGCCATGAGCTCCTCGGCGGTGAAGAACATCACCGGGCATCTCAGGGATGCGGCAAGGTCCAGGACCGCTCTCTCGTCGGATTTGAGGTCTATGCTGGAGACGGATCCCACCCTTTCGGGCGCTATGCCCTCCTCTTTCAGGACGGATAGGACGAAATCCAGCATTTTCCCGGGGAGTATGCCCCTTTTGCATCCGACGCCCACGGATATGTCCATCGGGACGAGGTTGAGGGTCTCATCGAACGGGGATTCGGACGGGTCCCCGGAAATGCGCACGCCGCAGCCGCCGGATTCCGCTTCCGTCAGTCCGCGGGGAAGATTCCCTTCGATGGGGCGGTCCGAGGATATGCCCACGAACCTGTCCGCCAGGACGTTGGCGGAGATTGTCTGTGCTTTGTGGAGATCGGTTATCCTGAGGCAGTTGTCGGTGGCGAAGACGTCCACCGAGAATTTCCCGTTGATGTCGGTGGCGGTGGTTATCACGGGCGTGGATCTGATCCCGGCGGCTATCCTGGCAGCCAGCCGGTTGCTCCCGCCGATGTGCCCCGAAAGCAGGGCTATGGCGAATCTCCCGTGCTCGTCGACGCAGACCACCGCGGGATCTACGTCCTTGGTCTTTATGTACGGCGCTATGAGCCTGACCGCTATCCCGGTGGCCCCGACGAACACGATCGCATCCGCGGAAGGGAACGTCTTCGCGGTCCATTCGTCCGAAGTGCAGCGTATCATCTCGATGCCTTCGACGTCGTGGGTGGTCTTGCATTGGACGGAGACGTCTTCCCCCTCCAGCGAATCCCTGATTCTCAGGGCGGTTTTGCATCCGTTCGCGGTGAACGCTATGATCGCTATCCTCATTTCTGCGTCGCCTCCTCGATGAGAACGTCCGCCAGCTCGGTCTTCCCCAGAAGGCCGTATACCGACGAGAACATGACCGCCCCGGTGCGGATCTTGCCGGCGGTGCGGTGGTTCATATAAAACTGGATTTTTTCCATCAGGATGCCGTCCGTCTTAGCCATCAGCTCCGGGCTCAGGAGGCTCAGGGCATCGTCCGTGGATATGCATCCCATGATTTTCTTGACCGTCTCTATGTCAGCGCCTGCTACGGCCGCATTGGCAGCTATTATCTCCATCCTGCAGTCTGCATTGCGGGAATGCGTGTTCATTATCCCGCCGGCGACCTTGACGATCTTCCCTATGTTGGATATCAGGACGACGTCGGTGCCCAGAGCGCAGGCGTGGTCCAGCATCTCCCCGACGAAATTGCTGCATTTGACGCACATCTCGTCTGTGATCCCGGGGATGGAATCGCTGAATTCCTTCCCGTAATTCCCGGGGACCACTATCAGGACTTTTTCCCCGGCGGCCGCATGGACGTCCATCTCCTTCTTTATCGACGCCACCAGCGCGGTCTCGCTCATGGGCTCCACTATGCCGCTGGTGCCCAGTATGGATATCCCGCCGACTATCCCCAGGCGGGGGTTGAACGTTTTCGCCGCTATCTCAGGCCCTTCGGGGACGCTCACGGTGACCGAGAATCCGCCTTTGTAGCCGTATGTCAGCGCCAGATCTTCGAGGGCCTCTCTTATCATGCTTCTGGGGACCCTGTTTATGGCGGCGTTCCCGGGCGGCTGGTCGAGGCCTTTGCGGGTGACCCTGCCGACCCCTATGCCTCCGTCGATCGTTATGCCAGCATCGGTGAGGGCCACCTCGGAGCAGATCAGCGTCCCGTGGGTGGCGTCCTGATCGTCGCCCCCGTCTTTTCTGACCGCGCATACGGCGCGTTTCCCGTCGGTCTCCGGGTTTTCCACCGGCAGGTTTAGAAGGATCCCCTTGGGCGTGAGTATTTCGACGCGCGGGGGGAACGCCCCCGACAGAAGGGCCTGGGCGGACGCTTTCGCGGCGGCGGCTGCGCATGTGCCTGTGGTGTGCCCGCATCTCATCCGGCGGGAGCCCACAATCACGTAGTTGCCTTCCGCCTCTCCGCTCCCGCTTTCCATATTTGTTGGATATATGGTCTTATATTAAAATTGGGTGCTTGAATGTTGGATTATGGCCTATAGTAGGCTGCGAGACGGTTATAATATGAGATAGGATGGGATTAATATCCAACCAAGCCTCCATGTACGCGAACCGACCTAATATGTTCAGTCGCCGATTGTTATATATTGCCCTTCCAATACATTCGGTACCGATGGGCGCCGGATGGTGCCGAGGAGGAAGTGAAATGATATCTTTCATAGGTGCGGGCCCGGGGGATCCCGAGCTCCTTACATTAAAAGGGAAGAGGCTCATCGATGCGGCTGACGTGGTCATATATGCCGGATCGCTGGTCAACCCCGCCGTTCTGGATGGCTGCAAGCCAGAGGCGAAGATCTACAACAGCGCCCTGATGAACCTCGACGAGGTCATCGAAGTCATGAAGGAAGCGGAAGCCGCCGGAAAGAAGTGCGTCCGCGTGCACACCGGCGATCCGGCCATCTACGGGGCCCACAGGGAGCAGATGGACAGGCTCGACGAGCTGGGGATAAAATACGAGGTCATACCCGGGGTCAGTTCCTTCCTCGGCACCGCGGCCGTCCTCAATGCCGAATACACTCTCCCGGGAAAGAGCCAGAGCGTCATCCTCACCAGGATGGAAGGCAGGACGCCCATGCCTCCGAGGGAGAAGCTCGTAGACCTCGCGAAGCATCACGCCACCATGGTCATTTTCCTCTCGATCGGATTCATGGACGAGATGGTCGCCCAGCTGGAGGAGGGAGGATACGAGCCCGAGACTCCGGTCGCAGTCGTCTACAAGGCGACCTGGCCCGACCAGAAGATCGTCAGGGGAACCCTTGCCGACATCGCCGCCAAAGTCGAGGCCGAAGGCATAAAGAAGACCGCGCTCACCGTCGTCGGCGATTTCCTCGGCGATGAGCACGACCTTTCCAAGCTCTACGACAAGACGTTCACCACCGAGTTCAGGGTCGGCAGGCCGGAGTGATACCATGGCGATAACTGTAGTGAAGCCCGAGGACATCGAAGCCCACAGCATGGCGACTATAGTCTCCGAACTGAACGGAAGGACCTGGCCGGAGCCGGAGTTCTCCATCGTGAAGAGATGCATCCATACCTCCGCGGATTTCGATTACGCCGACAATCTGGTGTTCTCCGAGGACGCGGCCAACATAGGCGTGAAAGCGATAAGGAACGGTGCGCACATCGTCACCGACACCAAGATGGCGGCGGCCGGGATCAACAAGCCCAGGCTTGCCCAGTACGGCGGCGAGGTCCACTGCTACATCTCCGACGAGGATGTCGCGGAAGAGGCGAAGGAACGCGGATGCACCCGCGCAACCGTGGCCATGGAGAAAGGCGCAGAGCTTGCCAAGAGCCATCCCGTGATCTTCGCCATAGGGAACGCTCCCACGGCTCTGATCAGGCTCGCGGAGCTCATCGATTCCGGGGAGCTCAAGCCTGCCCTGATCATAGGGGCCCCCGTTGGATTCGTCAACGTCGTCGAGTCAAAGGAGATCATCATGGAGAGAGACGTGCCCTTCATCGTGCCGAAAGGGAGGAAGGGCGGATCCAACATCGCCGCGACAATCTGCAACGCGATGATGTATTACAAAGGATGAAACAAAATAGGGCGTCCGTCCGGGCGTCCCTTTAATTTAAGACTATAGTGATATTTTTAAAGGCTCTGTCAAACAGGTATCACTATAGTATCACTCAATCGAAGGTGCGGGGGATGTCCCCAGTCATTCCGTGAGCGCTTTCCAGCAGCTCTGGATCAGCTGCTTCTCCTGTCTCACGATTTCGTCCCTGGACATTATCTGCTCCATGGCCTGGCCGATCTGGACGTCGGTGGATCCCGGCGACGTGCCGCCGTAGGAGTCGCGCCTTTCCATGCATCTCCTCACCGGGAGCACCTGGTACACGTCATCCTCTATCCTGTCCGAGAACCCTCTCAGCTCTTCCAGAGGCATGTCCTCGAGGTTTACGCCGGATTCGATGCTCTTCCTCACGGCCGCCCCCACGATCCCGTGGGCCTCCCTGAACGGGACCCCTTTGGTGACCAGATAATCCGCCAGGTCGGTGGCGTTGATCTGTCCGCGGCTGGTGACTTCCAGCATCCTTCCGACGTCGAACTTCGCCGTGGACACGACTTTCGCCATCATCCTGGCGCTGGAGATGACCGTGCGCATGGAATCCATCACAGGAGATTTGTCCTCCTGGAGGTCGCGGTTGTAGGTCAGAGGAAGGCCTTTGGTCATCGCCATCATGGTCATCAGCGCACCGATGGCGGATCCTGTCTTCCCCCTGACCAGCTCTGCGATGTCCGGGTTCTTCTTCTGGGGCATGATCGAGGAGCCTGTGGCGTATCTGTCGTCCATCTCCACGAACCCGAACTCCTGCGAGGACCACAGGACGAGCTCCTCGCACAGGGAGGACAGATGGACAGCGGTCTGGGCGGCGCAGTAGGCCAGCTCGGTGACGAAGTCCCTGTCGCTG
>JAEEGL016620184.1_pt1 | contig 10833 bp, 9 predicted proteins | sample 9134231 | NCBI WGS metagenome assembly JAEEGL01 (sample SAMN16246548, study PRJNA631951) | gut metagenome | biome: gut microbiome; feature: rumen; material: fiber-attached | host: Bos | place: Iran: Karaj | collected 2018-10
GAAAAACCCTGGTTGGGGTGGTCGTTGGGGTGGAACAGAGAATCCCCGGGATGATTCGCTGAGGCATGCTGAAGTCTGGAACCTGAACCAACACAGTATTACGACAGAAAAAAGGAGGATCATCATGAACATCAACTATATTCCCTGCGGGGACTACCTCATCCCGGAGTTCGCCATCGCCCTGGAAACCGAATCCCTTGGGAAATATGGCCGTATGCGCCACACATACCTTCGGGAACACTGCCCCGGGCTATACCAGCAGCTGGTTCTGTCCGGTCAGCTCCGGGCTCATCTGCTTGAAATTGATCAGATCTGCCGGGAACGTATGGAGCGGATTATCAGGAGGATGGCCGAGACCGAAGGAGTCGATGAACGGTTGAAAGCGTCTGGCCAGTTGGGGTGGATTGGACGGATGAACAACATCAGGGCCTGCGCCGAGGAAACTGTGCTGGCTATGCTGGTCTATGGATGAGCCTGCGTGCCGCCTCTTTGGGGGACGGCATAATCAAACAGCGTTCAGGATGGAAGCGTCTATTGAAAAAATGCCTCACACGAGGCACTTCAGGATGTCGGAGAATTGATCCAGATGCCAGGATGTCCGCGGGTCCTCCCGGGCATCTCCGATGGCGGCGCAGTCGAAGCCGCCAGCCACAGCGGCTTCCACGCCCGCGTGGGCGTCCTCCACTACCAGGCAGTCCTGCGGTGAGAGACTGATCAGGCTGGCTGCCTTCAGAAATACCTCCGGGTGGGGCTTGGACTGGGTGATGCAGTTGCCGTCGGCCACGGCGTCGAAGAAACCACCCAGACCGATACGTTCCAGAATAAAGGGTGTGTTTTTGCTGGAAGAGCCGATGGCCAGCTTCAGATCGGTTTTGCGCAGGGCTTCCAGTGTGCCCTTCACATCATCCGATAAATCTGTCGGAGACATCTGTGCGAGCAGACGACGGTACAGCGTATTCTTCTCTTCGGCGAAGGCGGCTTTCTCTTCTTCAGTGTAAACCCGATTTTCCTTCTCCAGGACGATATGAAGACTCTCCATCCGGCTGACGCCGCGCAGCAGGTTGTTCCGTTCCCGGTCAAAGGGAATGCCCAAGCGGTCTGCGAGGGTTTTCCACGCCTGATAATGATATTCGTCGGTGGAGCAGATCACGCCGTCCAGATCAAAAATGATGCCCTTGTATCTCATGTGTTTTCCTCCAGCATGCTGCTGCGCAGGAACCAGGCGGGCGTGCAGCTCCAGGCGTGGCAGTAGCTGTTCACCACGGGAGAGCCGTAGGGGGATTCGTCCGGGTTCTGCGGATTGTAGAGCTCCCAGTAGGTGTCCGCCCCGAGCTTGACCATGCCGCCCCAGTAATCCCGGATAAGCTGCCGTGCTGCTTTCTTCCGTTCGACGCAGCACAGCGCTTCAACATAGTGGTGCATCATGTAGGGCGTCACCATGGGCACGGCGTCGGGACAGTCTGCCACGGCGTCCAGACAGGCGGCGGTGTCTGTTCCCTCTGCGATGCCTGACAGCACAGCCCACACCTGAGAGGCCCAGGATACCTGCCGTGCATTTCCGCTGACAAACAAATGCCGCTTCTCATCATACCAGGCAGCGCAGGCAGCAGCCGTTCTCTTGTCGATCAGGCTGGCCAGTTCCGGATCATTCCGCATCTGCAGGGCTGCTCTGGCGCAGTAGATCCAGATCGCCTGGGCACAGAACTGCTTGTTCAGCTGAAGGTTCCAATCCACAAAGCACCAGCCCAGACGATCGCAATCCCGGATCAGCTGGGTTTTGGGTTCAAACTGCTCTTCAGCCAGATGCAGCTGATGCAAAGCGAGTGGAAGCAGGTCCTCTGCGGTCTCCTGGTCGCCGCTCGCCTGTGCATATTGCAGCAGCGTTGGGATAAAGAACAGGGAATAGTCAAACATATAGGTGTCGTCACCCTCCACCTGCGGCTCGGTAAAGAGACAGGCGGGCAGACGGCCCTCACGGTCCGCTGCACAGGCGAACAAATACAAGCAGCGCTTGACCAGATCGAAATTCCGGTAGGTCACGCTGTTGGTCAGCGCCTGCAGCCGCAGATCACCCAACCAGAGACGGCGATCCCGCTTGGGTCCGTCTTCAAAGACCTCCTGCATGCAGCTGCGCAGGGTACGCAGGGCGATCCGATCGATGGCGGTCTCCCGGGCATCGCTCTTCAACGGCTGAATGACGGTATCGTCAGCGGAGGTGACGGCTTCCGCAAAAGCGTCCTCCAGAACCAGACGGTATTTGGAGGAGAGCGCCAGCACTTCGATTTTCACATAACGGAAGGCATAGCGCCGCGGCATGGACAGGACGGCAGGCAGCACGTCGATATGCATCTGTTCCTGCTGCACCCAGCCCTTGCTGATCCAGCCCCGGTATTCGTCCAGGGATTCATTCAGTTCCCGGCTGTTCTCGCAGAATTTGACCGCCAGCCAGGCAGGCGCGTCCGGGTGGCTGCCCTTGGAGGACAGCTTCAGTGTCAAATGACCCACGAAATGGTTGCCAAAATCCAGGACGAAACTTTCATTTTCCGCCAGTGCGTGATCGGGCATCCCGGAGACGGGGCGCACGATCTCTCTGCGCAGGGTCGGCTTCAGGCTTTCGGCGATGCGCAGCCATTCCGCTTTTTTCTCTTCAAACATGCTCGTTCCTCAATATCGCAGGTATTCCTTCCCACAGAAAGGATCGGTGGGTGAGGTGCCCCGAAATGTATCCCGGCCCATCAGCTTTTCCACCAGGGCGTCCAGGGTTTCGTCATTGTTGGAATAGCAGTTGATATAAGTCTTGATCATCGGAACGTCGATCAAATGATAGGGATTCGCCAGGGAGCAGAACACGGTAGGCACCTCATGCACAAACCACGGTACATTGTTGCCATGCCCCCAGAAGGTGAACCAGGAGATGCGGTTGGTGGTCTTGTTGCTGGCGTTCTCGACATTACCCAAGTACAGCACCGCGTCGAAGCGGTCGGTGAAGGGCTTTACGCCGAACTGATAGGTGGTAAAATCCTCGGGCTGATAGAGGGTCACTTCAAAGCCCTCCGCAGTCAGCTTCTCCTGCATATAAGCGGCGATACGCCCTTCGGAGGGACAGGTGCCCAGCACCTCCAGCAGCAGCCGCCTGGTTTTCTGCGGATTCAAGGGCAGGTTGTGTTCCGTATCCTTCACCAGCGTGATGGCCTCGTCCGCCATTTCCCGGGCCCAGGCATGATGCTGTTCACAGCCGATGCAGGCACTGTCCGCTTCATCAGGCATGCGCTTTTCGATGAGACCCAGGGCCGCCTTCATGGCGAGAATACGGGTGATTGCTTCATCCACCCGTTCCCAGGAAAGCAGGCCCCTTTTGATGCCGTCCTTCATGTATGCCACATCTTCCGGCAGACTCTTGTTGAACAGAAACATATCCGCGCCCGCGGCGATGGAGGTGGGCACGGCGTCCGCGCGCTTCATGGCGCAGTTGTAGCCCACCATGGGGGTGGCGTCGGTGATGATCAGGCCATTGAACCCCAGGTGCTCCCGCAAAAGGCCGGTCATCAGTTCTTTTGAGAGCGTGGCGGGCACGGTGCCCTCGGGCAGGTCGGGATTCAGCTTGTGCCGCCAGGCGGGATGGTCGATATGGCCCACCATAAAGCTCATGGCCCCGTCCTCGATCAGGCCGCGGTACACCTTGCCGTAAGTTTCCTCCCATTCGTCAATCGGCATCGTGTTGACGCTGACCAGCAAATGCTGATCCACCTCGTCCACACCGTCGCCGGGAAAATGCTTGACGGACACCGCCACATGGTTTTCGTCCGCGCCGCGCTTGTAGGCCTTGCAGAACGCGAGCACTTTGTCCGGGTCCTTGCCGTAGGAGCGCACGTTGATGATGGGATTGCGCCAGTTGAGGTCCAGATCGCTCACTGGAGCAAAAGCGAAATTGCAGCCGGTGGCCGCCGCTTCCTTGCAGGAAACATACCCCATGCGATAGGCGTGCTTGGGGTCATCCGTGGCCCCGATGCCCAGCTGCTGGCCGAAGAAGGTGCCATCCTCCAGATAACCGGTGGAACCAAATTCCAGATTGGCGGCGCAGAGCAGCGGGATGCGGCTGTTCTCCTGCATGAATTGCAGCGCGCTGCGCACTTCCCCGGACGGGCTGGTTTTGAACAGCAGCCCGCCCACGTGATATTGCAGCAATTCGTAGCGCAGATAGTTTTCATCGGCTGAAAAGCTGATGGGGCAAAACAGCTGACCCACCTTTTCATCTTCGGCCATGGAGGCCAAAGTATCCTGAACCCACTTGATCTGTTCATCATTCAGGCAAAACGGCTTGGCTTTCAGATCAATCTTCATGCTTTAATCTCCTGCTTTTTGCGGAATTTGGACAGGATGGCAAATTCATTGTTCAGATAAATAAGGAACAGCACCAGCAGCAGGGCCGATACGATGCTCTGCACGGAGGACGCCGTATCAAACCGGGCGTAGGCCAGGGAGATCATCGCCATGGAAACGGCCCCCAGCATAATGCCGATGCGCTTATTGATATATCGGCCGATCCAGCCGCCGATGAACATGGGCAGGAAGGCGGTGAACATGATGCCGATGGAACCGAAATTGAGCGCCATCTGCTGGCTGCCGGTGTTGGCCATACTGATGAAGCCCACCACGCCCATCAGCGCGCCGCTGACGGCATAGCAGCCCAGGGCGTTGCCCACCTCATGGATACCCGTTTCTACGGCGATCTTCTGCCCGCTGACCAGCGCCCGATAATTGGCCCCGAAGCGTGTGTAATCGAACAGCAGCACGATCAGCGCCACGGCGACGGCCGTTACCAGGATATAATTGCCGATCTGCGAAAAGCCGATGATATCCATGCGGGTGACGAGGGACACGCCCTTGCCGCCCGTGAAGGCGAAGGCGCAGCCTTCATAAAACAGGGCCATGCCCAGGGAAACGATGATGGGCGGGATGCGGGTGAGCACATAAACGCCCCCGTGGATCAGCCCCAGCCCGGCAGCCACGCACACGGTCACGGCCAGGGTAAGCCAGGGGCCCATGTTCCATTGCTGGCTCAGCGTGCCCGCGATGGTAGCGGACAGCATGGATACCGCGCCCAGGGAAAAGTCGAATCGGCCAGAATCCAGATTGATGGAGAGGGCGAAGGTGGTCAGCGTCACATTGGCCACCGCCCGGAAAAAGAGCTTCCAGCTGTCCGCGTTCACGAACAGACGCACGCCCTTCGTCAAGGCGATGATCTCCAGCACCAGCAGCACGCCGCAGGGGATCAGCAGGCTGAGCAGCAGGTTTTTGAGAAGGGAATGCTTCTTCATGTCGGTCACTCCTTCGTGTATGGTTGGCGCTCCTTTTGCGGAGGCGTCGCGGGGATGCCCCCGCAAAAAGAGCGCCGGGAGCGGAGCGTTTCTCCGCCCCGGCAGAAATGGTTACTTTTTCAGCGCCACAATCTCATCGAAGGAATACTGGGCCACGAAGGCAGCAAAGTCTTCATAGCTCACGTCGGCGGGGGCGTAGGCATCCAGAATATCCTTGCTGTAGGCGGGGTTCTCTTCGGAGGAATCCACCGCGTAGTACTGGGCGAACTGTTCCGCGTCGGTAGCGACCCAGTAGCCCTGATCCAGGGCCAGGGCGCAGCCTTCCTCATTCCGGATGGGCTGGCCGTTCACGGCGTTCAGCGTGGCGACGAAGATGGGGCCGATGGAGGTGGCAAACTTGCCGGCCACGTAATCGATGATGCCGCTGTTCATGGCTTCGCCCATGGCGGCGGTAAAGCTGTCCACAGTCGCCAGCTTCACATTGGAGCCCGCCACAAAGCTGCCCAGCACGTCCACGCCGCTGCCCACGGTCAGGATGGCTTCGATGCCCTCGGTGCCCGCCATCTGGGCCAGCTTGCCGAACCACGCGTCGTCAAAGTCATAGCCGCCCACATAAGCCATCAGCTCCAGATTGCCGATCTTGCCGGTTTCGATGGCGCCGGTGCCGTAGATCATGCCGATGATGGCGCCGGGATCGGTGAGTCCCTGATAAGCAGCGCCCTCGCCGCCCTTCTCGATCATAGCGGTCAGCATGCCCGCCGCGCGGTAGATGTGCATATCGGTCCGATAAGGCACAGCGCCGCCGAAGATGCCAAACCTGGTCATGCCTTTGTCGATGTAGTAAGCCGCCATATCATAGCCCACCTGAAATTCGGTGTTCAGGCTGGGGCCGATAGCGCCCACATAGTATTCGTAATCCTTGAATTCCTCGTACTCCTCATCGGTCAGCGTACCGGTGGCCACGGCATAGTAGATGCCCGCGGCGTCGCACTGCTCGATCTGGGCGGGACGGTCTACGCTGGAGAAGGAGATGATGGCCTTGCAGTTGTTGACGATGAAGTTATCGATGGCGTTCTTTTCACCGTCAGCGGTGTTCAGTTCCTCAGAATAGATGAACTCCACGTCGTAAGCGCCCGCGATGTACTTTTCATAGTACGCACGGAAAGCCAGGGCTTCCGCGCCGGTGGCGTCGGCCACCAGCACGCCGATCTTGGTGGAACCGGCGGCCATGGCGGGCACGCAGGCCAGCGTCAGCATCAGGCACAGGGCCAGGCACAGGATACGCTTCAGGTTTTTCATGTTCGTTTCTCCTTTTTCAAATGATTTATTGTAACGCTTGCCGCGTTATCATCGGGTGAGTAGCTTGCCGCGCTGGCTGCCCAGGGCGATGAACACCACCAGCAGGAAAATGGCGGCCTTGATCATCTGCCCGTAACCGCTGCCCAGGTTCAGCATGGACATGATCTGGGTCATAAAGCCCATGGAAAACGCGCCTACCACGGCGGACAGGATGCGGCTGCGGGGCCCGCCGGATACCGGCATGCCGCCAAACACGATGGCGATGATCACATCCATGCCGATGGAGGAGGCGGTATCCTTGGTGAGCGTCGGAGCGTAGACGATGGTCAGGAACGCGCCTAGGCCGATGCCCACGGCGGAAATCAGCGAGGCGATGATGCCCAGCTTTTTTTCATTGATGCCGCTGAGTCGGGCGCATACCGGGTTGCCGCCGATGAATTTGGCTTCCCGCCCCGTGGGCAGCAGGGTGAACACGAACCAGCACAGGGCGATATAGGCCACCAGAATGAACACCTTGAAGGGAATATTATCCAGCGGGCGCACGTCCCGGGCCTTTACCTTGATGGTGTCGCCCGCGCCGTTCCAGCCGATCAGGATCAGCATGAAGGCGCTGAGTACGCTCATCATGGCCACGGTGGTAACGAAGATGGGCAGGTTGAAGATGGAAGCCAGGGAGGAGTTGATAAAGCCCAGCGCCACCGCCACGCCTACGCAGACCAGGAACATGACGATGAGGCTTCCTGTCGCGTTATAGGCCATCGCGCCGAGCAGCGCGCTGACGCCCGTGGCCGCGCCCAGGCTGATGTCAAAGCTGCCCAGGGTATAGATGAACACTGCGCCCGTGGCCACCAGAGCCACCACCACGCTCTGATTGACGATGGCTTTGAGGCCGTAAGCCACGTTGGCGTCCCGGATCGCGCCAACGATATAATAGGCGGCGATCAGCGTAAGCAGCCCCAGGATGGAGGCAAATGCCGGGATGCGCTCTTTCCACGTTTGCTTTCCCATCACGCCGCCCCCTTAAATCATGTAGCGGATGATATCCGCTTCGTTCATCTGTCCCCGCAGGAATTCCTTTTGCACGGCTCCGTCCTTCATGACCAAGAGCCGGTCGCACATACCGATGAGCTCGGCCATTTCCTCTGAAATGATCAGGATGGCCTTGCCCTCATTTTTCATCCTCGTGATCAACTGGTACATGCTTTGCTTGACGCCGATGTCCACGCCGCGGGTGGGACAATCCAGAATCAGCACCCCGCTTCCTGCCCCCAGCCACTTGCCGAAGACCACCTTTTGCTTGTTGCCGCCGCTCATGGCGCTGACGGGCTGCTCCATATGGCGGCATTTGATGCTCAGAGCATCCACCTGCTTTTGCACATAGGCTGTTTCCCGCTTTTTCAGGATCAGCTTTTTCTTTTGGATATGCTTGAGTCCCCCGATGGCGATATTATCGCGGATGGATGCCTGCTGGCACAGGGATTCGGTGTCCCGCTCCTTGGATACGTAGCCCACGCCCAGGGCTGTAGCCCGCCTTGGATCGCTGTATGCCTTCCCCTCGGTTTCCACGGTGCCGCTATCCAGCATCGCGCCGCCGAACAGTGCCTTGCCCAGGCTGTGCATGCCGCACTCGCTGAGGCCGCCGACGCCCAGGATCTCGCCTGCGCGAATTTCCAGCGATATATCCTTGAGGCCGCTTCCAGTCAGGTGATCCGCCTTCAGGAGTACTTTCTCCTGCCAGGATGGTTCATTGTCCGCCCGGTAGTAATCGCCCTGCATCTCCCGGCCAATCATGCTGGTTTTGATGGAATCGTCATCATAATTATCTTTGGTAAAATGGGTGATGATTTTGCCGTCCCTGAGCACGGTCAGCGTGTCGCAGACCCGCTTGATTTCGTCCAGATCGTGGGAGATAAAAATGACGGCCTTGCCCTCTTTTTTCAGGCTTTCCATCAGCTGATACAGCAACTCCCGGCCCTTCTGGGAGAGCGCCGTGGTGGTTTCGTCCACCACCAGGATCTCCGGCTTTTTCACCATCACCTTGGCCACTTCCACCAGCTTGCGCTCCTGCAGGTCCAGCAAAGCAGTTGGGGTGCCGGGCTGAATATGATCGGCGTGGATCACGTCCAGCGCCTTCCGGGCCTCCTGCTCCATGGCCTTCCGGCTGACTAACCCCAGCTTATTGCGGAATCGGCTGGCTTCGCCTAAAAACAGGTTTTCCGCCACGCTGATGCCTGGGATGGTGCCCGTTTCCTGCACGATCATGCCGATGCCGTGCTCCAGCGCGTCGATCATGGACGCGGGCTGCCAGGGTTTGCCATGGAAGCGCACCTCTCCGGCGTCTGCCTTCTGAATGCCCGCGATGATCGAGGTCAGTGTGGATTTGCCGCTGCCGTTCTCCCCGATCAGTCCCCGGATCTCGCCGGGATACACGTCCAGGTCAACCTGCCGCAGCGCGATTGTGGCGCCGAAACGCTTATCCATGCCCCTTACCGTTAAGATCGGTTCCATGCAGTCACCCCATCCGCTTGGATTGCTTTTCAGACGTATTATAGCATGCGGCAGAACACAAATCGTGATCATATTTGACAGATAATACAGACCAAATTTGATTTATAGGGCTGGTGATTTGTCTGTTATGGATACTTTCGGCTCTGTATGGGCAGGCAGCGATAAAATGTGCATGAAAGATTGACAAATTCCGAATTCACGCTTATTCTGTGATAGAATCCACAGACGAAAGAGAGCGTTAACCCGATGGATGAGATGCAGTTGATGAACCATCTGCGCGCTTTGAACGAGAGTGAAGTGTTTTACAGAAATTACAGGCTTGCCAAAGCCTCGGGAATCGGTTTTGAGGAGTATCTGGCCGGGATCGACCGGGAGCTGGTGCATGAAAAGAACCTGCTGGTACCGGAGTGGGAGGATACGATCCCGCCCGAGTACCTGGAGGACTGGTACTTCTCCTCTGACCGGCGGGAGGGTATTCACGTCTTCAAACACAATTGCTATACGCCGGCGATTCCTCATCACCACAATTTCTTTGAGATGTTTTTTGTGCTGGAAGGCCGCTGCATCCATCAGATGGGGGAGAACAGGTCCATCCTGCATAAAGGCGACCTGTGCTTCATCCAGCCCAAGGTGACCCACTCCCTGGACGTGAACGACGAGAGCGTGATCATCGACGTGCTGATCCGGCGCTCCACCTTCCGGCAATATTTCTACAGCATTCTGCGGGGGGATAATCTGCTCGCCAACTTCTTCATGAGCACGCTGCTCAGCAAACCGGGCATTGACTATCTGCTGTTCCATACCAGGGAAGATTTGGATCTGCACTATGCCTTTATCGAACTGTGCAGTGAAACCTTTGACCAGGAGGCCTACTACAACGAGCTGATCAACGCCGTGGTAACCAAAATTTTCGTACTGCTCCTGCGCCGGTACATGACCAGCTGTGATTTGCCCGCGAATCAGCCCGATGCCTCCGATGAGGCGCTCCGGATTGTCCGGTACATCCAGGACCATTCCACCGATGTGACGCTCGTCAGTCTTGCCGGGGATTTTCACTATTCGCCGGAGCATGCCTCCCGCATGATCAAGCATATCACCGGCCAGACCTTTACGGAGCTGCTGACCAATATCCGCCTGGAGAACGCAAAACAGCTGCTGCGCGATACCTCTCTCAGCGTTCTGGATGTCGCCGTACAGATCGGCTATGAAGGCAGCGATCAGTTCATCCGGGTATTCAAAAAACACGTGGGGCAAACGCCCAACGCGTACAGAAGGAAGTATCAGGAAAGTGATCGGCTGACTGCGAGATGAATAATAGTGCAATTTGTCAGGTACTTGAAGGGAAAGAGCTCGCTGATAGTCTTCGATCGACATGTGAATCTGAAATACAAGTATGGAAACAGGCATTTCTGGTGCAGAGTATTCTACATCGACACAGTAGAACAGAACAAAGAGCCATGGCTGAAACAAATTATCGTCATTCCACAAACCAGAAACCCGTTCACGACTGCGCCTATCTCAACCAAAACCCGTTGAAAGGTGGCTGGGTATGCCCGCGTTTCGACGGATAGTGATGAGTAGTTCACCAGCTATGAGGCGCAGATCGATTACTATACAAACTACATCAAATCCAAACCGGAACCAAGTTCAAGATTTCACTGAAGCAGGCTCTCCTTGGCCAGGAGTAACCTGATCGAGTTTTTTTTCC
>JAEEGL016677181.1_pt1 | contig 10833 bp, 9 predicted proteins | sample 9134231 | NCBI WGS metagenome assembly JAEEGL01 (sample SAMN16246548, study PRJNA631951) | gut metagenome | biome: gut microbiome; feature: rumen; material: fiber-attached | host: Bos | place: Iran: Karaj | collected 2018-10
CTAAACTATTAAAATTACCAGCTGCTATTTGTGCTTTATAACCAATAATATCTAAATTTTTACCAAGCTCATTTCCAGCATCAATTAATTCTTGAGAAGCTTTACCAGTTTTTTGATATTCTTCATATAAATTATCTCAATTTTTAGTACTTGAACGAATCTCTTCAGCTTTAGCGGCCGCAGTCTCCATCGCTTCTTTTTCAGCTTCTTTAGCTTGTTTTATATTTTCAGTATAAACACTTCATGCCATTGAACCAGCTAAAACAGCAGCGGTAACACCAATCATTGCAATACTAACAATACCCATTCTTGCAGCTTTAAGTGCAGCTTCTGCTGCAGCCTGTTCTTCTGTAGCTTTTGCACTGGCTTCTTTTGCTGCTGTTAAAGCATTTTCTCTAATAGCAATTAAACCTGGATTCGTATTTGGATTTGCTCTAATTGATGTTAAAGCTGCCTCTGCGGCAGCTTCTTTTTGAGAGGTTAATGCGACAGCTTCACTCGCAACTTTTAATTCTTGTTTAGCAGCTTTTAACCCTTGAATATTAGTAATAGCGGCTTTTAATCCTGGTAATCCAAGAGCAGTTTGTAATTGAGTGAATCCCATAATTAACATGGGTAAACCCATTCCTAAATTCATTATTGTTTGAGATAATTTTTCTCCAGCTTCAATATCATCATTAGCTCATAATGAACCTAAAGATTGAAAACTTTGTCATGCAAAACTTAAACTCATTACACTAGAAGCTACATTAACAATACTGGTTCCAGTTGCTTGAGCCGCTAATTGTTCTTGTTCTCCGCCTAAACTTCGACTATTCATTTTTGCAGCAAAACCAGTTTGCATCAAAGCTGCTTGTTGACCCTCCATTGAAGCTGCAGAAATTTTGCCTGTTTCCAATAAATTTAACAAATTTATACGAGCATCTTGTAATTCTGCATTATAAGTTTCATATGCTTTAATTAAATTTTCTATTGGTACAGCTGCTCCAGAACTAGCTTTAGTTATTGTTTCTAAACTAGGACCAAGTCGTTTTAATTGAGTATCTGTTAATTGAATTTTTTTACTTAAATCTAAAAATCTACTTGCTTCTTTTTGAATAGCTACATCTTGATTACTGGAAGTAATACCAGCAGTTTGTAATGTTTGTAATGACGTAACATATCTAGCGCTAAGTCGCTGTTGATTTTCTAACTGTGTAGTAATTTTTCCTAATCCTACGGCCCTTAAATTTTCTGCAGAAACTATTTCACCATCTGTACCAGCTTGATCTCTTAAAAAGTTTAAAGCTTGTTCTAAAGATGTAACTGTTTTTCCATTAGCCTGTTGAGAAATTTGATTAACAGCCATTATTTGAGCTTCAATTTCATTCCTCTGTGCAACCTCTGTATTTAATAATTGTAAACGTTCTTGTACTAAACTATTAACTCTTTGTTCTGTTTCTGCAGTCATAACTGAACGATATTGTGCTACTCCAGCTATATCTTTTGCAGCAGATTGCATTTGAGGAGTTGCACCTACTAAACCTGCTCCAGCAAGTTGATTTCTTGCAAAAGCTGCAGCAGCTTCTTTATTACTACCATATGCCGCTTCTTGTTGACGGTTATAAATAAAATTACCAATACCACGACCAATATTAGTGCTAAATGCTTTAGTTAAAAGTGCAGCAAAAGCTGTTAAAGCTGAACCACCACCGCCAACCGCTTTAATTAAGTCACCAAAAGCAGAAGTTAATAAAGTTGCAGCGTCTACCAATCCATAAAAACTATCTGTTTCAAATGCATTTAAAAAGATTTCTTCAATAGATGCTGTTAATGCTTTACTACGTCCTTCTAAAGAGTTCCTATAAGTTTCTTGCATTCGATCATATGTTTCAGTTCCAGTCTCTGCACGAGAAGTATTTAAAGCATTTTGATAAATATCTGCACTATTCATTAAAGCATTAAAACGCGCTAATTGGAAACGACCTGCAACAGTAGTAGCAGTTGCAACTCGTTCTGTTTGAGACAGATCTTGCCAGTGAGCCATAATATCTTCAATAATTTCACCTGCATTACGAATCTGTCCACTAGCATCTAATGCGTCAACGCCAATTTTCTTTAATGCACCGGTAAATTGTCCAAGATTTACACCGTCTTCAAGTGTTTCACCTAATTTAATATCTGAAATACGAGAATATAATGTTTTAAGACCGTTACCAATATTTTCAGGAGCTTCACGTGTTGTTGATTCAATTGCTGCAATATGTGCTGCAAATTGGTCCATATCAACACCAACTGTTTTAGCAACCGAAGCTGCTTTTTGAGAAGCAACAGATAACTCTTCAACACTGACTGCTGCATTATTAGCTACAGCTGCTCATTTAGAAATAGCATTTCCCAAATCATCAAGATCAATCTTAAAAGCATTTTTATACGCAGTAATTTCATCTGCCGCAGTTCCGGAATCTTGTTCAGAAACATTTGCTAAATGGACAGAATATTCTGCTAATTTTGAAGATTGTTCAAGGCTTAAACCTTGCTGAACGAAAATTTTAGTCGCTTCCGTCATTTGAGTTGTAGTACCGCCAAGACGTTGAGCAACTTGATTTGCAGCTCGTGCAAATTCATTCATATTATCTTTAGTTTCACCAGAAACCATCATAATATTTGTTAAAGACCTATCTAAATCTTTAACATATTCAACTGATTGATGTGCCGCGTTCATTACACTTGCAAAAGCACTCGCAATAAGACCCCATCGAACAGTATTACCTAAAGTATTAAAAATTTTGTCACTAGTACTACTAACTTGTTTTAAACCTTTATCAACATGCATTAACTGTCCATAAAATTGAGAAAATGCTTGTGTACCTTTAGCGCCACCTGCCGAGAAAGCTTGATAAATACCATTAATTCCACCTTTAATATTTCCTAAACTAGAAATTAATGCTTTATTATCTAACATTCCTAATTTTGGATTAAATGCTTGCGTTAAAGCTGTTTGAACTTGTTTGATTGTTGAGATAGCTTTACTAGCAGAAGCAGGAGAAATTAACTGTTGAGTTTGTAAAGTCTTTAAATGATTTTCAACTTGTAAAATTTGACTTTGAAGTTGAACTAAACCAGTCTTATCAAGTGTAGTCCTAATATTATATTCAACGGTATTACTGTATTTGGCCATCCTTCTACCTCCTTATTTCCCACAAAACAAATAAAGGATTATTTGCCTTGCGGCAAATAGTTAAGTTATTATATTTCTAATATTTATTAAAAAGATAAAATTTAGATAATAAAAAAAAGACCTGCATAAAGCAGGTCTTTAAATAATCTTTTAATTAAAATAAGGTTTCATTATCTTTTTCTTCTATTTGCTGTTCTTTTTCAGATTTTAAAACAGTTCGATTCATTCCTCATTCATCTGCAATATTAATAATCTCTTTTGCCCCAGTTTCTTCCATAGTATTTTTAAATCTGTCCATCATAAGACTAACAAAATCACCACTAAATTGTTCTATAACAGAAACAATGCCATGAGCAGATAAACTATAATTATTATATTCTTCAAATCAAGTTCAACCATCATCTGCAAGTTTATTTAAGTCTTCAGAATACTTTTCTTGCATCTCTTGGATAATTTTTTCTTGAACAGCATAATCTCAAGCTTCAACTAAATTTTGAGTAATTTTTTCTCGAATATCATCGGCTCTATCTTCATCAAGAATAATTGCCGCATATAAATACATAGCACGCTCAAAAATAAATGAGCTAACAAAGCCACCATCATCTGCAGCTTCAATAGCAAAACTTAAAATATCATATCTGTCTTTAGCAGATAATTTATATGATTCTTCTTGCGCAAGATTAATCATTGATCCTCCTTTTAACTCTTTATATCTATAATTAGTATAACATATTTTTTTATTTATGTCAATCCTAAACCAGCTAAACTAGCTAATTTTATCTTAACAGACGCTGTTTTTGCAAAAGCTGAATCTAAATATGCATTAATAGCAACGTCTCTTGTTGCTCCAGTTTTATCTTTCGGAGATCAAAAACCAATATGAGCTTTAACTATTGAAGATCTCCCTGGCCCTCCTACAGAAACAGCATTAGGATTAGAAACTAATTCTTTTAAAATATCATGTATTAAAATTGGTTTTCTATTATAAACTATAATAATATTATTATTACCGACCCCTCCAATACCAGAAAGATAATCTGCTATATGGACTAATGCAGCCGCCTGTTTTAATTTACCTCAAGAGCTTTCTAAGTTATCACTACCATATGCATTAAGTGTTGGTGTTTTCATAGAATCAGGAAATCCCGCGGCTAAATTCCTTGCGTAATTATCTAAATTTGGCATTAATTCAGTAGCTTTATTAAAAAGATTTTGTAAACTAGTATCATGTATTTTTATTTGATGATATTTTAAATTACTCGTTCCTTGACTAACCTTTACACTTAAACCAACTGAAGCAAATACTTTATCATCACCAACCGATATAGTAATATCATTCTTATTAATAGGCGGTACATTATTTCTTTTTTGTTCTTCTTTTATTTCAGGATCTTCAATTATTTTAGTTCGTCCAGATGATTTTACTTTACCAATAGCCAATAAACCTTCTGCTCTAGCTTTATCTAATCCTATAATTTCTGCTAATTCTTCTACTACACCACCTGTATCACTTAATAAACCACCAATCAAGCTAATAGTTTTTTGTTCTGCTTTAGAAACTTTCATACGAGTTTTTTTACCCGATTGACTTTTAAAAGTTGCTGTTTTTTGAGTAGAATCTCTTCAAGCTTCTAAGTTTTCTACTCTAGATAAAATATTATTATAATTATTAATTACTTGTTGCACACTAGCTTCTGCGCCATATAAATCTAAAATTCCATCGGATACTTGAGTAAAATCTATTGATCGTTTTTCTCTTGCTGCTTCTAAAATTTTTTGTTTAGTTATTTCATTAAAAACACCAGCAATTTGATCAATCATAGAATATAACAAATTTTGAGTTTGAGCAATAATATTACCTAAATTATTCCCATCTTGAATATATTCATTAATTTTTGCTGCACATGCTTTATAACTAATATCCGCACCCTCTGCTACAGCAGTTCCGCCAGTAAACATTTTTCCCGACATGTCATTAAAAATTTGTGCTAAATCTTGCTCTAAAACAGATCCTATACGTCCATCTTTACCAACTAAGTTATCATAAAAAATACCTAAATCACCTTTCATTCGGTCAACAAAAACTTTTTGTTGTCCAGCTACATATTTAGATAAAATTTCTGTTTTTGCTACTTCTAAATCATTAAAAGGGGTATATCCAGAATTTTTAAATCACGCATGAACAGCTACCATTTATTTCTCCTTTATAAACAAAAAAAGGGAGTACCCATATGGGTACTCCCCAGCGGTTTCCCGCATCTATAATTTTTTATCTCCAGAACAAATTATAGATTTGTTACCTTTTAGTCGCCAGTAGTGGGTGTTACATTATTATTATCGTTTCCAGAATTATCTCCGTTGTCCCCATTATCGTCGTTTGAAGGTTCTGGAGTTACTAAGGGTTTACAGCAGTTCCTCCCCAAATTGAAGGCGCATAAGCCGCAGGAAGTTCATCATCACTTGTACGATCTTCATGACCAATGATAGTCTTGTCACTATAATTGTGCTTTGTATCAGTTGGATCAAGAACTTGGAGAGCAGCCATTACCTTCTTAGTCTTATTAAACTTAGTATAAGCAGGGAAGCAGTCAATTGTAAAGGTGAAGGTTGAAGGATCACCAGAATTGGCCATTGTAAATGTAAAGTTAGACTGAATCTTACCGCGTGGAATAATAAATTGCGCAGGGAAGTCACGACCAGTTGCTTCTTCACGGAATAATGTATCAGCTTCGATATAATAATAACCAGCAAAACTCTTAGCATCAATCTGGAGCTCTGTAGCACCAGCACCGTGAGCAGTATAGCAATCGATCTTTACAGTATCACCAGCTTTGACGCCTTGATTTTCTTCCATATAACTAGATGAACTAGGCACACCCGCAAGTTCAAACCAAAGAATAGGATCACCAGTTAAATTAACTTCACCAGTAGCAGCAATTGCAACTTCGGTAAGAGCATCAATACTAGCACCCTTTTTAATTTCACTAGGTTTAATAGCAGAAAGGAAAGCCTTAGGAGCGCCTGCATTATCAAGACTAATAGCATAAACAGGAGCTTCCTTAGAAACAATTAACTGAGCGCCATCACGAACTTCTTTTGGAAGTTTAGCATATAACTTATTATTAGTATTATCCTTTTCTACTAATACATCATAAACCGTATGCATATAAATTTTCTGACCAGCATCATTACCAGCAGCATCTCTACCCTTAATAACACCAGCACCAGAAAGCATAGCAAAAGACTCCGCAGAAATGAGAGCATCTTCAACAGTAAATGTTAAAGTCTTCTCACCATCCCAGCCAATTAAACGAGGATTGCCTTTACCACCCTGTGCATAAACAGTTGTAGAAGCACCTTCAAGGCTGGAAGTTTTGGCTGTATCCAAAACTAAAACTGGTTGACCAGCATCAAAGTGCTGATTACCAATGTCTACGGAAGTCAATGCCTTAAATGTTACGTCGCAAATTTCACGAATACCATAACGTGACATATATTTCCTCCTTAAAGAAAAATCTGTATACAATTTTTTCCTTTTAGATATTATCAGAACGTGCAGTCTTTCTTTCAAATATCTCATTATAATACACTGGCCAAGGCACCAGAATATTATCTAATATAATTGTCTAGACCATTCTTCTGGGCGTTCCATCTTTGAAACATCCATAAAAGGCATAGTGCTAACACGTACATAAAAATCGCTTTGTTGTTTTGAAGTAAACCGATTATATGCATCATATAATTGAAAAGGAGTATAATTAAAAAATGTATTAATATCTATTCCCAATCCAATAGAAAGAACAGAACAATAAATCCCAAATAATGATTGCGGGCCTCTGGCTTGTGCACGTTTTTCTCTACCTTTTTGAAGTTTTGCCGCAATCGCCGCAGCTCTATCATCTATAGGATTAAAATCTTTTTCTTCTGTATCAGAATTTCCATGTACCATAAATAAATCTGATAATAAAATTTTAAAAACATCAAAATTATAAGGATGTATTTGTCCAACAAATACATCCTTACCATCTTCATCTTGAGTAACAAAATTAATTCCAAAATCTAAAATTTCTGTTCTATAATCTGGAAAAATTAATTCAAATAAATTTTGTACCATTCTTCGTACAGAATCATCTTCCCTTAGCACTGTCATTAATAATTGAAAATCAGAGTATTGCTCTAATATAGAATTACCCTGTTTTAATTGCCTTATTAAATTTTCTGTTTTGATTAATAAACAAACAGTTATTAAAAATTCATCTTCTCCAAATCTTACAATTTGTTTAATTGTAGGTTGTGTAATAAAAATATTTGCACCCGGAACTTCAATTTCTTGTCCAGAGAGATATAGTCCGACTTTAGTTTTATCTCCTTTGAACTCCATATATTATCACCTACCAAGCTCCTCCGCCTAAATCTTGTGGAGCAGGAAGGTTAGGATTTACCGTTGTGGCATCATCACCACGACCATGTGTCGCTCTATATCTAAGTAATACGCCTCCAAGATATTCATTTAAAATAATTTCACTAGCACCCATAAATTGTAAAGTACCAATACCAGACAATTTTGTTTCATTTAAGATACCATCTATGTACCCCGCAATTTGATATGGACGTAATTTATAATCATCTAATTCTCAATAGTCTAAATGACAAATTATTGTAATACTAATTACACAGTCTCTATAATGCGGGTTTTCAGTTGGAATAAAATCATCAAATTCTAAAAGAATATATGAACGCACTTCTTCGTGTTCGCCAAAACTTAATTTAGGAACATTTTTAATATATTGATTATTTTTAAGATAAGCTAAATTAGCTTTTTCAATTTCATCTTGAAATTGAACTTGACTTTCATCTAAACAATTTGGAGTATTAATAACCAATAATCTTTTTAATTTATCACTATAAGGTCTTGATTCAACAAACAATCTTTTTCAAATTGTTTCCATATCCGTTTCACAAGAAAGAAAAGTTGACTTAAAGTTTTTAGCCAACAACACCGATGTCCTCCGCATTTCCACCTCCTGTGAACGACTGAATTTGAATTGGTAATTCCATTACTTCATCATCTTCTGTGGTACAATATAAAGTAAAGCTACCTTTTCTACTTGAAATTATTTCAATTTCACATTGTGTACCATCTTGAGATACAATCTTAGCAAGATCTGTATCAAGAGAGAAAGTTCCTTTTGCTTTATAAATATAAAAATCATAAGGAAAGACTTCATCTGGGCCTTTAATATATTCTCTCTGTCAATCAATTGAAACTTCTAATGAATAATCACCATATTTAACAGTATATGTACCAATGGCACCATCATATATACGAACTTTACATATATTACCTTCACTCATAACTTCAGTTATTTTAACTCTAGGATTACCAATAACTTCTCATTGTAAACTAGGTTTAACATATGCCGCAGGAATATAATATCCAATTATTGTATCTTGTTTTACAAGAGTTTCACCAACAATAACATCCATATCATCAGACTCCCGCACAATTTCAGGCAATTCTGCAATAGGATTGTCATAATATTCTTGTACTTCAAGTTCAAGAATACCTGGTACAGAAATACTATCTGTAACTTGAACTTCTCAAATATGTCCATCTACTTTAATATGGGTAAAACGTTCAAAAAATTCTCTTGTAACTGGAGTATTTTTAATAAAAATAGTTCCAGAAAGATTTAGTTCATTAACATTGATACCACGTTTAATAAACCATCTTAAATCTGTTTCTGTTGGACCTTGGAAATAAATTCTATATTCTTCATCTCCAATAGCCAAAGTATATCTACATCTAATAATTTCAGAATGTAAATATGCAGTTTCAGTTAAAATAGGAAGATAAATCATTCAATATGTATGATCATCTAAAATCTCAAATACATCCCCAGGTTCTAACTTAGCATCGTATTCAACTGAAATAATTTTCTTATCATAATCTGGTTTAAGATTATTAGCATTAATTAACGCGGGCCAGGCTTCGTGTCTATGAGTTTTAATCATTCTACTATTATAATCATTTTTTAATGCCGCCCGCAAACTTCTTAACTTTTGCACATTTATGCGGTTGAGCTGACTGCCGCCTTGAAACTGAATACGGGCTGCTAATGTTTTCATTGACATAGCATCACCCCTATACTATTTGTTCTTTTAATTTATTTACCAAACCACAACATTCAAAAATTGTTCTACGATATAAGTAGAAATCTTCTTCATCTTCTTTGTCTAATAAACCAAGTAATTTACAAACTAAAGCTACTAAGTCTTCTAATTGCGGAAATAGCTTTTGCATACCTAAAAGTTCCACAGCTAAAGTTTCTAATGGTTTTTTCCAGTCCAAACCTTCTTCCCGCATTGGCAATAATTTAAAAATTTGCGATTGAATACGATTCAAGTTACTAATTATAATATCATTACTTATTTCTATATTTTTTTGAACAAAAGAATCGGATTCAAAAACTGTGTACATATTAATCCTCCGGTTCTTCCATAATACGAGCAAAGGTAGAACCATAACCGCCAGATTTTACTTTTTTACGACGACAATATAAACGTTGAAGATGGAATCCTTTTGTCTCATATTCTTTTTTCAAACTAATTAGTTGTTTTATATGACTAGCTTGTGAAGTAAATTTAAAATCTGTTCCACTATATTTTTGTCTAATTAAATCAATGGTTGCTAATTGAAAACCAATTCATTCACTAATCATATATTGACGTATAATCATCTTTTCTTCTAATGATAATTTAGCAGAAAAGCACTTGTTTTCTAAATCAATATCAAACAGATCTTTTTCTCTTGGAAATTCAAAATGCGGAAGTGCTGCTAAAAGAATTTCTTCTAACATTTCTTGCGTATCTTCATAAGTTAATTCCATAAACATATCATCTGTAATACCAGCTAAAAAGAAATCATACATCTCCTGGAAAGTAGTAAAAGTTACCTCTAGCTCCTCTGAATCTGCCATAAGGCAACCTCCTTTCACTTAGCCGGCTCTGCGACCTGTCTTCTCTTTACTTTTTTGAGTTTGAACTCTTCTTTGAACTTTCTCTCGTTGTTCAGGAGCATCCATATCTAATTCTTCTGCATAATTAATCATTTTACTAACGTCTCTTCCAGTCATTTCTTTAATAAGTTTACGCTTATTCATATCTGAAATTCGTAGTTCAACTGCACGATTAATTAATGTCTCCATAATACCAAGAGGTGCATAATCTAAAGCATCTGCAAGTTCATCTTCGCTACCTTTTTGTAGTACTCTATCAATGTCTTTTCTTGTCCAAGAGTACTCATGAGTATATTGATCTTTAGAAATTCCAAATTCATGAGCAAGTTCTTCATTATTTACTCCTAAATAATGTTGAAGTAATATTTTACCACCACTCTTGAACCATAATTCTCTTAACTCACCCGCAGTAATTTCTTTTGTTTCAAAAGCTGCAAAATCTCTGCGGACGCTGCGTTCAGGAATTAAGTAAGCAATTCTTTGCGCTGTAAGATTGCGAACCTCAATTAGTTCATCATTGTTTACCATAATTTTCTCCTTTTATCTCTTAAAATAATAAAAAGGGAAGGGAAGAATAAATAATTTATTGTTTCCCTTCCCCTACGTTAGTGCATTTAATTCGTCTTAAAAATTAAGCCACTAAGATCGTAATCC
>JAEEGL017388511.1_pt1 | contig 10833 bp, 11 predicted proteins | sample 9134231 | NCBI WGS metagenome assembly JAEEGL01 (sample SAMN16246548, study PRJNA631951) | gut metagenome | biome: gut microbiome; feature: rumen; material: fiber-attached | host: Bos | place: Iran: Karaj | collected 2018-10
CGATTACTACGGGCTCGCCGCCTTCAAGTACTGCTACGCAGCTGTTGGTTGTTCCTAAGTCGATTCCTATAACTTTAGCCATTTTATTTCCTCCTGAATATTACATTCTTTCTTTACTGTTTTACTGTGCCACCTTGACCATGCTGGGTCTGATAACTCTTGAATTAAGTGTGTAACCCTTCTGCATGACTTCGGAGACCTTGTTTGATTCATATTCGTCGGTCTCTTCCATCATTACGGCATTGTGGAAGTTCGGGTCAAATTCTTCCCCTAAAGCCTTTATCTCAGAAACTCCGGCTTTCTCCAGAGCTCCCATCAACTGTTTGAAGATCATCTCCATGCCTTCTCTGAACTTGGAATCTGAATCCTTTGAAGCGTCCAAAGCTCTTTCAAAGTTGTCGATGACATCAAGCAGACTCTTAACTATATCTTCATTGGCAAACTGATAAATGTCCGCCTTTTCTTTATCGAACCTCTTCTTCTGATTCTGGAAGTCTGCCATGAGTCTCACATATTTGGCGTTGAGCTCAGCCAGTTTCTTGCTTTCCTTGTCAGATTCTTCCTGAGGAGCCTCCTCCTTGGTTTCTTCCTCCTGGGGAGCTTCTTCACAAGGTGTCTCGCAGGTCTCTTCAGCCTCCTGCTCTTCCTTGGGCTCTTCTGTCTCAGGTGTTTCTTCTTTTACTTCTTCATCCACGACTTCATCTTCGATGGGGATGTTCTTTTCTTCACTCATTTGTTTCTTCTCCTTGTTCATCCTGCTCCGGTTCTCCGCTTTCCAGCTTGAAGGTATCCGTCAGGTTTTCTGTAAGATATTCAATGATCGAAGTGATTTTGCTGTATTTCATTCTCGTCGGTCCTATGACTCCGATCTTGCCCACAAGCTTGCCGTCTACAGAATAGCTTGCGGTAATAAGGCTGCAGTCCTGAAGATTGCTGTCCTCGTTCTCATCACCGATGGTGACCGTTATACCGTCATCACGCTCTATGAGCTTTTTGGTGATCTCCTCCTTCTGTGTGAGGGTCTCAATGAAGTTTCTGGCCTTGGTGATATCGCTGTACTCAGGAATGTCGAAGATGTTTGACAAACCTTCCATGTAGAGGTTTACGTTCAGCATATCTTCCAAAGTCTTCATGAAGTTGGGCATTACGTCTTCTGCCATGCCGCTCATGGCCACAACGTCAGTCTCAAAGTTTGCGATGATGTTGTTGGTGAGAGCCTGGGAAACGGTCTTGCCTTTGTAATTATAGGTCATGGTCTTCGACAGAAGTTCCAGGCTGTCCTCCGTATAAGGTACGGACATCTTGACTGCCTTGTTGGAGACCTTGCCGGACTCGGACACTATCATCAGCACTACGGTCTCTTCATCCACCGACAAAAGATTGATGTACTTGATGACATCTTCGGTCTTCTTCGGCGTCATGGCGAAACTCGTAAGGTTGGTGATCTCTGAAAGCACCGATGCCGCGTGGGCGATGGTCTTCTCAAAGTCTACCGTGGTTTCGTGGAGACGGTTTGCTATGATAGCTTTCTCATCCTTCGTAAGTTCAGGCTTGTCCATCAGCTCATTTACATAGAGCCTGTAAGCCTTGTCGGAAGGAACTCTTCCTGCTGAGGTATGAGGATGTGTGAGATAACCCATCTCCTCCAGATCCGCCATCTCGTTTCTGATGGTGGCAGGGCTGTAATCAAAGCCCTCTTTCTTAGAGAGAGTCCGGGATCCCACCGGTTCTGCCGTCTTTATATAATCGCTGATAATGGCTTGCAATATCTTAAGTTTTCTCTCGCTGAGTTCCATTATCTCACTCCTTCTCTCTATCATGTTAGCACTCATTAAGCAAGAGTGCTAACTTACAATAATAATATACCCCTGTCGACATTAATTGTCAACAGGGATTTTAAGGTTTTTTGTGTATTTTAGGTGAAGATTCCGGCTCGTCCGGAGGTCTCTCTCATTTCATTATTCAGCAAATTTCTCAAGTCTCGCTCTGACTCTGTCCTCACCCAGGATCTGCTGTATCTCCCAGATGTCGGGTGACTGCTGTCTTCCCATGAGAGCTACACGGATGACCGTGGAAACGTGGCCCACATGTCCCTTATACTCCTCAGGATGTTTTTTGAAGTCCTTGGGCTTGACTGCGTATCCCAGCTCATCGGTGATGGCTCTGATCTTGTTGAACCAGGTCTCGTTATCATCGGAGTGGTCATAGGTCTCAAGATATTTATTGATAATGGCAGCTACATCACCTGCGTTTACTACTTCAGCAGGCATCTCGTCTTCGATCTCGAAGGTCTCGTCGAAGAAATAGCTCAGGTTTCTGACCATCTGCTCTGCGTAGATGTGGTCCTTTCTGGGATTTCTTTCTGCATGACGGCCGATGTCCAGGATCTTCTCAAGATATGCCCTGTCTTTGAGCATGGTCTGAACGCCTTCGTCATCTGCCTTGAACTCGTCTGCCCAGTCTTTGAGGAAGTCGTAGAGATCTGCCGCGGGTATCTTCAAAAGCACTTCCTTAGATACGTCGTTCAGCTTGTTAAGATCGAAGAGGGCGCCGGAGTTTGACATCTTCTCGGTAGTGAATTCGAATTCATCGATGTCTGCGTCGGGGTTAGCCAGTCTCCACTCCTCGAAATTGGAGTTTAATATGGTCAGCAGATACTCTCTGACTGCAGCGGGATGATAGCCCAGGTTTCTGTAATAGTCAAGGCTCAGCTCCGGATCAAGTCTCTTGGAAAGCTTACGCTTGTTTCCGGATTCATCGATCTTCATGAGCTGTGCGGTGTGGCAGTAAAGCATGGGCTCCCAGCCAAGCTTCTCAAAAAGCTCGATGTGGATGGGAAGTGAAGGCAACCATTCTGCTCCTCTTACTACGTGAGTCGTCCCCATGAGATGGTCATCGATGACGTGAGCAAAGTGATATGTGGGAATACCGGTCTGCTTCAGGATGACTGTATCCTGATCGTTTTCAGGCATGTCGAGAATTCCTCTGATGGCGTCCTTTACCTTGATCCTTCTGATCTGGTCCTCGGGAAGGTCCAGATTGCCGTCAGATTTGAGACGGATGACGAACTTTTCTCCGGCATTGATCTTAGCCTCGATCTCTTCGTAGGTCAGATCTCTTGATTTTGCCCACTTACCGTAGATCCCGGGGTTTGCCTTGATGGCCTGCTGCTCCTCTCTGATGGAAGCGATCTCCTCTTCAGTGAGGAAGCAGGGATAAGCCTTGCCCTCCGCCACGAGCTTCTTTGCAAAACACTGGTAGATGGGTCCTCTGTGGGACTGGGTGTAGTCTCCGTAGGCACCTATGTCGCCTTCCATGGAAGCGCCTTCGTCGAAGTTGATGCCGAAGAATCTCAGGGAATTGATGATGATCTCAACAGCTCCCTCTACTTCTCTCTTATCATCGGTATCTTCGATCCTCAGGATAAAGGATCCGCCTGACTGGTGAGCAAGTCTCTCATCAGCGAATGCACCGTAAAGGTTTCCCAGGTGAATGAATCCTGTGGGTGAAGGTCCCAGTCTCGTTACCTTGGCACCTTCCGGCAAGTCTCTCTTGGGATAAAGTTCTTCATAGTATTCCGGGGTCTTGTCTATTTCCGGAAAAAGCAGTTCTGCTAATTTTTTGTAATCCATATTAACCTCTATTTCCATTTTCTGACGGCCTTGTTAGACCATGGGGTATAGTATTTTTTATCGTTGACCACGCGGACTCCGCGGATCTTATAGTAGTAATAAGTACCTTTTTTAAGGTTCTTTTTATCTGTATAGATCCTTGTAGTTCCCTTCTGGGTGGTGTAAAGGATCTTATAGCCTGAATTTCTCTTAAGGGATCTGCTTATCTGGAACCAGTCCATCTTGTATCCTGCGGATTTGGTCCAGGTGAGCTTGATGCCTTTCTTGACGCGGGTGGTATTGAGCTTAAGCGTCGTAGCCTTGACTCCCTTGATGATCTTCCGGTTCTTCTCGGCTGCGATCTCTTCTTCTGTAGGCTCAGTCGTCTCGCCCTCTCCCGGATCTGTTCCGGGATCTACAGCAGGATCTGTGCCCTCGCCGGGGTCAGTGCCTTCGCCCGGATCAGGATCCGTATTATCTCCGGTTCCGGGGTCTGTGCCAGGATCCGTGCCGGGATCTGTTCCCGGGTCAGTACCGGGATCCACAGCGGGATCGGTCCCGCCCTGCTCCGCGATGCCATCCCTGTCGGTGACCGTAAGTTCGATGGTAGCTATGGCTTTAAGGGAGTTCTCTCCTTCAGCAGCCTTGATCCTTATGACGGTGGTTCCTGCTTTAAGAGGAGTGATCTTGCCGCCGGAACCGGCCTTGGCCACGGTCTTGTCGCTTGATGAATATGTGACCGTTGTCTCGTACAAGGTCTGGACTCCCAGTCTGTAAGGTCCGTCACTTACATCTATCTCAGTCCTCTGATCGGCTATTGAAATGTTTTGCTCAGCCTTGAGGATGTTGAAGTTCTTAGTTGTCGTTCCCTTGTAATTGCCCAGGAATGTTATGGTAACAGTTCCGACACCTGCATTGATATTGTCGCTGTAGGAAAGGCTGTAGTCACGTCCTGCAATAAGTTTGACCCCTGCAGGATTGGTGATGGTAAGCTTAGGCTTCTGCTCCTTGCCGTTATATGTAACGTCAGCAATATCAGAGAAGGTCATCTCGCTTATCTCGTTCACCCTCTTGATGGTGAAGGGAACCAGCTTGTAGTCGGCATATTTTCCCCTGCCTATGACGCATGCATATCCGGTCCCTGCATCAACGTTACAGATGTATCTCACCTTGTAACTGGTATTTTTGGTAAGGACCGTACCATTGGCGTTGGTGACTTTGACCTTGGGCTGGAACTTTTTGCCATCTGCATAATAGAAGGAAGAATCTCCCGTGAAAGTCACTTCGCACTCAGTTATGGACTTAGTCGCAAGTCCCTGGTGTGCATTGGCGCTCTCTGCAAAGCCTGACTTCTGCATCAGTGTAGGCGGTACCTCAGCGCCTATGGATGAAACGCAGTTGGGGTCTATATACCAGAAATTCATGTCCGTGTAACCGAGGATCCCCTTGACGACTCCGCTTGAGGAGTACTGCCACCAGGTGTAGTTGAAAGGAAACTGGTTCTTGGTATAGTACTGAGCTCCCCAGTAATAGTATGAATTGGATATACTGCTTCCGTTGACCTTGGTGGCCGCGAAGTTGAGGTCCGTGTAGATCGCCGGCGTGAATCCTTTGGATGAGGCGTATTCCAGCCAGTGCTTGGCCACTTTCGTGCGCTCCGCCTTCGTGACTGTGTAAAGCCTTCCCGTAGAGGATGTTCCGGCCATCTCATAGTCCATCACCAGGGGCAGATCCAGGTCTTCTGCGCTGTATCCGGCTTCAGTCATGAGGGTTATGGCCTTGTCTACCTCCCTTTCGGCCTCCTTTTCAGTTATGGCCTGAGAGAAGAAGTACACTCCCACCAGCACGCCGTTTTTCATGGCGCCCGCCATGTTATCTGCGAACTTCACATCAGAATACATGGAACCGGCCGAGAAGCCTCTTCCTCCGACCCGGATGAAGGCATAATCGATGCCGTCAGACTTCACCTTTGCCCAGTCGATGTTGTCCTGATATACGGACACGTCGATGCCGTGGGAAATGATGTACTGTGACATGGCATCCGTCTGCTCATAATCCGCGTTGGTGTACTTGGAGTATGTGATGCTCGTCGCAAAAGCCTGACCGGCAGCCATGCAAAAAACCATCAGCGCCACCAGAACCCTCAGCAGTCTGTGTTTTTCAGTTTTTATAAGTTTATTTATCAGCCTCATTGTTTTCGTTCTGATATTTCTTTAATTCCTCTTCTTCCAAAACCCTGTATGCCACTTTGCCTACGAGAGTCTTAGGAAGTTCTTTGCGGAACTCGATCTCCTTAGGCATCTCAAATTTAGCCACGTGTTTGGCCAGGTATTTCATCAAGATCTCTCTGGCTTCGTCCTCAGTTACATGCACATCGGGCTTGAGCATGACGAAGGCCACTACTCTCTGCATCTTAAGAGGATCGGGCACTCCGATGACGCAGCTCATGTGTACAAGTTCGTGAGCGTCCAGCACGTTCTCTATCTGAGAAGGATAAACATTGTAACCGGAGGTTACGATCATCCTCTTAAGTCTCTGTCTGAAGTAGATGAAGCCGTCCTCGTCCATCTTGCCCAGGTCGCCTGTGTGTACCCAGGTGAGGCCGTCAGCGTGCTTACGGAGGGTCTGGGCGGTCTCTTCAGGGTTATCGATATAGCCCTTCATGACAGTGGGACCTGCCAGGCAGATCTCGCCTTCTTCGCCATAAGGCATTTCCTCTTCAGTACCGGGCTTAACGATCTTGTAATAAGTATCAGGGAAAGGAAGCCCGATGGAGCCTTCTTTATACCAATGGGAAGGTGTAAGGCAGGATGCTGTAACGCATTCCGTAGTGCCGTAGCCCTCTCTCACAGGAATGGATGCATTGTGATCCTTGAGGAATTTGTCGAATTTCTTCTTAAGTTCAATGCTCAATGAGTCTCCGCCGGAGAATACACCCTTAAGACATGAAAGGTCTGTCTTATCCAGAGTGTGTATTCTCAGGAGCGCCTCATAAAGCGTAGGAACTCCTGCGATGAAGTTGGGTTTATGCCTCTTGATGAGCTTAGCATAGGATTCTGCGGTGAATCTTGGTATCAGAAGGCATCTTCCGCCGTTAGCCAGCATGGAGTGGATGCAGACTCCCAGACCGAAGCCGTGGAAGACGGGCATTACGGCCAGCATCTTATCGCCGGGCTTGAACATGGGGTTGGTGGCCACGATCTGCTGGGAAAGGGCGTTGAAGTTCAGGTTTGTAAGGGAAATACCCTTCTGAGTGCCGGTGGTTCCGCCGGAGTAAAGGATAACAGCGGGATCGTCAGCTCTCTTATTTGCATGATAAGGTCCCTTATAACGCATTCCGTCCATGAGGAATTTCTCCCACCATACTACTTCTGCGGTAGCAGGTACCTTGGCGATCTTACGACCTTCCAGGAGGTAATATCCTTTACGCTTTACCGGCGAAAGCACGTCCTTGATGGATGTGAGGATAAGGCTTCTGAGAGTAACGTTTTCTCTTATGTTTGCGAATTTACCGTAGAACTGGTCCAGAGTAAGACAAACTACTGACTTTGAAAGTTTAAGGCAAAATTCGATCTCTTTCTCGGAACTCAGTGGATGTACCATGTTGGCAATACCGCCGATCTTATTGACTGCATAGAACATTACTACAGCCTGAGGCGCGTTGGGCATGCAGATGGTCACTGCTTCGCCTTCCTTGACACCTATGGCAGCCAGCGCTCTTGCGCAGTTGTCTACTTTGTTTATGAAATCCTTGTATCTTACCTTACCGCCCATGAAATCATAAGCGATGTTATTAGGATAGTTTCTTGCTACCTCTGCTACTCTGTCGTACATTGATCCCTGGAAATAATCCAGATGTGCCGGGACGTTTCCCAGGTTCTTTATCCAGGGTGTTTTAACTTCGGTTTTTGACTGTGATTTAACTTCTGTTTTAAATAAGGCCATATTAATATTCTACCTCCTCATCTGCTCTCAAATCCAAAAGTTCAGGGTTCTCTGCTAATTTTTTGAAAAGTCTCACGGACTTGGCGTAATAGAAGCCGTCGGCAATCCTCTCGTCGATGGTGAGACCTATGTCGTTCACCAGCTTCATGGTCACATTGCCCTTTTCGTCATAAAAAGGCTTCATCTTTCTCTCTCCGATTATCACGAACAATGATGTGGTCCCCCAGTTTGATAAATGGTGATAGCCGGATTTGAGGTGTATGGATCCCAGGTTTGTGATGAATGCCGAAGCATAGTTGGGATCTTTCTTGACAAAGTCATAAGGAACTCTGCCGTGTCTGTCCAGAAACCTGATAAACTTGAAAGTCGGTCTCAGGATAAAGGGCGGCAGCTTCATGAACTTGTCCATGATGTCCACGGAATTATCCAAAGTATTCTCATCCTTAACGGCGTTGATCTCTCTGACGATCTTCTCATAGAGGAGATCCATGGTGGTCTCCGGACCGAACTTCTCGAAAGCCAGACCCTCGTCGGCGTTATCTGCGAACTTCTTCTTCACAGTAAAGCCCACGCTGACTTCATCCTTCTGATAAAGCTTCATGTTGGCCACGAAACGGTTGAGACCGGGCCTCAGATGCATGACCTTAACAAGGGCCATAAGCATGACATAGAAAGGTTTATATGGATCGTCCAAAGCGCTCTCAGGGAGCTCGCCTCTCTCCACCTTAGCCTTAAGTTCTGCGTTCTTCTTGTCTACATATTTGAATATAGGCTCCATTTCGATGGATTCCTGAATGAATGCCTCGTTATCTGCCCTGTTGGGATAAACGTAAGGAACGATGGCGTGCATGGGATCAATGTCCCTCATAAGTCTGCCGTCACGTCTGTCTCCCCATCTTCTCTTAGGTTTGTCTGACATTAAATGATCCTTTCCGTAATATATCTAGTTGTTTACTTGCGGTTTTGGCCACACAATACTACATTATATATTATATCATAAAAACTCTGTACTGCAAAATTATTTATAGCAGTACAGAGTTATTTTTAAAAAAATTTAATATTTCATATAGGCATATGATATATGTTCCCTTATTCCAGGGGGACATATCCGCTCTCTTCGATTATTCCCTGCCCTTCATCTGACAGTATCCAGCTGACCATCTTTTGTATGTTTGGATTTTTATCATCCTTGCGATATACCGCCATAAGATTGCCTACGATGGGATAACTTTCATTTCTGATGTTCTCCTTATCAGGATAGACGCCGTTCAAAGCCAGCATTTTAACTCCGCCGTTCTCGGCTATGCCCTCCACATAATATCTGTAAGAAAACCCTATAGGCGTGCCCAGAAATCCCAGCGGGCTTGTTTTCACTTTAGCATCGCCCATGAGGGACAGAAAAGCAGTCTGACTTCCGGAGCCTTCATTTCTTTGAGTCGCATGTATCATGCGATCGTCTCCGCCCAATTCACTCCAATTTGTGATCTCTCCGGAATAGATGGCTTTTAGTTCATCGATGGTTATTCCATCTACAGGATTGTTGGCATTCACTATGAATACGAAGGCTTCGCGACCTATGGGCACGAACTCCAGCTCTACGCCCTTCTCCTTTGCATAGGCCATTTGCTCATTTGATGGCTTGGCGACAAAGATCAGGTCGCATTCACCGTCAACGATCTTCTCATAAGCTCCCCTGGTGTTTGTGTATTGCAGCGCGCTCTTCTCAGTAAATGCACCCGCCTCCTCGTCATATTCCACCGAATCCTCCGGATAGAGAGCGGCGCAGAAAGCGGAGTATACCGGAAAGATCGCCGCAGCACCGTCAAGCACGGGCAGATCGCCGGTCAGCCTGGTATCCGAATCGACTCTGACTATGCCTGAATCCTGGTCGAAAGGCAGAAATTCAGACACTTCCACCGACTTCGCCTGCATTTCGGGTGAAGTGTTGTTTATAAAGTTTTTTGTAAAATTGAAATATATCCCCAGATCCAAAACCACGAAAGCTGCCCCTAAGATGACCAGGGAAACGATCTGTTTCTTAGTCATGTTCTCACCCATTGTTCGCTATATACGAAATAATAGAACAGTGATCGTGGAGATAAACCGTATACGCCGTTATGACCAAAAGACTCAGAGCCCCAAGGATCAGCACGGCCATCTTCATTTTTTCAAACCTCTGATCTTTCATTTACATACTCCCTACATGAACGAAAAGTCATTTTGCCAAAGGGAAATGAAAAGGAAAAGGAAGCATCCTAAGATCACTGCGAGAACTACCCCTTCTATTATCATTTTCCTCTTGATGACGATTCTCATCTCTTCAGCTGTATCTGCTGATCTTATCTTCGAATTGTTGCTGATCAGGCAACCGATCAGTACAAGCGGCGTGACTATTGCAGCCAGAGGAATCGCTTGCAGCAAAAGCAAAAATAGTCCTGATATCAGATCTGACATATTAAAAACCCCCTTTTAGCTACTACTTAAGTTCCTCAAGATATTCCATGACCTTCTCGCGGTCGAAAGATGAGTACAGTCTTCTGTCTTCCCTGTCAAGGATCCTGAAGTGCTGCGAGATCATATTCTGCTGAACAACATATCCGTCAGTCTCCTGCACATTTTTCCACCAGACTTTTCCTCCCATGGTCTTCGGATACTCGACCTCTACGTCTTTAAAAGCCAGCGCCTTGATTATGTCTGAAGCTTCTCCTCCAAACTCATTCTGGATCACGTGACTTTCTCCGAATATGGCGGCCAGCGCTACGCTCTCAGTCCAGCCTATGCTGCGCCTGCCTTTCTCGCTCTCTACCAGGGTCTTCTTGGAGATGCCCAGTATCACAGCCATCTCGTCCTGGGTCAGGCCGTACTCGGTCCGGATCAGTTTGAGTATGCTGTTGCATTTATCAATGAATTCTGTTCTGGTCATTTGTCGCTCCATTCGTTGCTTTTATCCGTCCGATCTTTTCCCGATTGCAGCGGGCCAGGGGATTTTTCCAGTTCAGATCCTCGGCGGTGTAGGGCTTCTCCGGACGGATCTCGAACAGTTCCGCGCCGATGACGGACGCCAGCTCCCGCGCTACCTTCGCCGTCTTTCCTTCCGCGCTGAAACAGGTGATCAGTGTTCTTCTCATGCTCGTATCCTTTCTGTTATGATGGTTTGTTCAGGGGCTCGCGTCCAAAACGCGCGCGGTTTCCGGCGTTTCACGGTCCGCTGTTTGCCGATGGGCGTCGGTTGTCCGCAGGACCTGCACTCTCTTTGACAAAGGCGATGCGTCTTCCG
>JAEEGL017436242.1_pt1 | contig 10833 bp, 9 predicted proteins | sample 9134231 | NCBI WGS metagenome assembly JAEEGL01 (sample SAMN16246548, study PRJNA631951) | gut metagenome | biome: gut microbiome; feature: rumen; material: fiber-attached | host: Bos | place: Iran: Karaj | collected 2018-10
AAGGTGGGCATCGGCGGCGGCTCCATCTGCATCACCCGGGAGACCAAGGGCATCGGCCGCGGCCAGGCCACGGCGCTGATCGAGGTGTGCCGCGCCCGGGACGAGTATCTTGCCGAGACCGGGATCTACGTTCCCGTCTGTTCCGACGGTGGCATCGTCTACGATCACCACATGACGCTGGCGCTGGCCATGGGCGCGGACTTCATCATGCTGGGCCGGTATTTCGCCCGGTTCGACGAGAGCCCCACCAACAAGGTCAACATCGGCGGCACCTATTACAAGGAGTACTGGGGAGAGGGGTCCAACCGCGCCCGGAACTGGCAGCGGTACGATCTGGGCGGCGACAAGAAGCTGTCCTTCGAAGAGGGCGTCGACTCGTACGTTCCCTATGCCGGCTCGCTGAAGGACAACGTGGCCCTGAGCCTGAGCAAGGTCAAATCGACTATGTGCAACTGCGGCGCGCTGACCATTCCCGAGCTGCAGCAGAAGGCGGTCCTGACGCTGGTCAGCGCCACCAGCATCGTCGAGGGCGGGGCACACGACGTGATCCAGAAGGAGAAGACCACCTCCATCAAGTGAGTTCGAAAAACTGCACGAGCGAAACCGGAAAAGAAGGCCGTTTATATGGTCATCCTTTCCTTGACACGGGACCGGAAAATATGGTATACTGACGGTGTCAATCGAATGACATTCTTTGCAACTGACGGAACGTCGTGGAGCACCACGGAGGAACAAAGAATGTGGGCTGCGCGCCCGATCCCCGCGGGGGGGAGGGCCGCGCGGCGAATGCCGACCGTCTGGGCACACTTGACTTGCAAAGAGTTGGGTGTGCCCTTTTACGTTCCGGTCAGGATCCGAAAAGACAGGAAAGTTGGTGCAGCGTGAAAAAGGTTGCCATTGTCATGGGAAGCGACAGCGATCTGCCCGTCGTGCAGAAGGCGGCGGACGTTCTGAAGTCGCTGGGGATCCCGTTCGAGGTGCACGTGTACTCTGCGCACCGGACGCCGGAAGAGGCCCGCGCCTTTGCCGCGGGGGCCCGCGAGGCGGGCTTCGGCGTGATCATCGCCGCCGCCGGGATGGCGGCGCACCTTGCCGGGGCCGTCGCGGCCAACACGACGCTGCCGGTCGTCGGCATCCCCTGCAAATCCTCCTGCTTGGACGGCATTGACGCGCTGTTGTCGACGGTCCAGATGCCAACGGGGATCCCCGTGGCTGCCGTCGCCATCAACGGAGGCGCCAATGCCGCTCTGCTTTCCGCCGAGATCCTCGCCGTCGAAGACGGGGCGCTGGCGGAGGCGCTGGCCCGCCGCCGCGCGGCCGAGGCCGCCGCGGTCCTGGAAAAGGATTCGACCATCGCCGAAAGGCTGATGTGAGTCAATAAACGAAGGAGAAACGAAAATGGAAACCAAGCTTGTCTACACGGGAAAGACCAAAAACGTCTATGCGCTGGAAAACGGCAACTATCTGCTGAAATTCAAGGACGACTGCACCGGCAAGGACGGCGTGTTCGACCCGGGCGAGAACTCGATCGGCCTGACCATCGAGGGCGTGGGCGACGTGAACCTGCGCATGTCCGTGTATTTCTTTGAGAAGATCAACGCGGCCGGCATCAAGACGCACTTCGTCTCGGCGGACCTGGAGAACACCACCATGGAGGTCCTGCCCGCCAAGGTGTTCGGCAAGGGCCTCGAGGTCATCTGCCGCCACAAGGCCGTCGGCAGCTTCTTCCGCCGCTACGGCGAATACGTCGAGGAGGGCGCCGATCTGCCCGCTTACGTGGAGATGACGTTCAAGAACGACGCGAAGGGCGATCCGCTGGTCACCCGCGACGGGCTGGAGGTCCTGGGCGTCATGACCGGGGCCCAGTACGACGCCATCAAGGAGATGACCCAGAAGATCACGAAGATCGTGGCCGACGATCTGGCCGAAAAGGGCCTGGTGCTCTACGACATCAAGTTCGAGTTCGGCTATGACGCCGACGGCGGCGTCATGCTCATCGACGAGATCGCTTCGGGCAACATGCGCGTCTACCGCGACGGGAAGTACATCGACCCGATGACCCTGTCCGAGCTGTTCTTCGCGAAATAAGATCCGATCAGGAAAACGGGGCCCGGTCCGCCGGGCCCCGCCGAAATTCACCATCGTACACAGGAGGAATCATGGGAGGCTTTTTCGGCGCCGCGTCCCGGCGGGACTGTATGCTGGACGTGTTCTTCGGGACGGATTACCATTCTCACCTGGGAACGCGGCGCGGCGGCATGGCCGCTTTCGACCGGGAGATCGGTCTTCAGCGGCAGATTCACAACATCGAAAACGCTCCGTTCCGGACCAAATTCGAGCATATCTTCGAAGAGATGAAGGGCACCTCGGCCGTGGGGTGCATCAGCGACTCGGATCCCCAGCCCATGCTGATCCGGTCGCATCTGGGAACGTACGCCATCTGCACCGTCGGCATCGTGAACAACGCCGCCGAGCTGATCGGACGCTGTCTCGCCGGCGGCGGGCATTTCGACGCCATGACCGGGGGCAAGGTCAACGCCACCGAGCTGGTGGCGGCTCTGATCGATCTGAAAAAGGACTTCACCGAGGGCATCCGCTTCGCGCAGGAAGTCATCGACGGGACGGCCAACATCCTGGTGCTGCGGGACGACGGCACGCTGATCGCCGCCCGCGACCGGCTGGGGCGGCTTCCCATCGCGCTGGGGCAGGACGCGGACGGCTGCTGCGCCGCGTCCGAGGCCTTCGCGTTCCAGAAGCTGGGCTATGACGAGGTGCGCGAGCTGGGCCCGGGCGAGATCGTCGAGATCCGGCCCGACGGCTTCACCCGGCTGGCCGAGCCAGGGACGAAAAAGCGCGTCTGCTCGTTCCTGTGGAGCTATTACGGCTATCCCACGTCCACCTACGAGGGGGTCAACGTGGAGGTCATGCGCTATCGCAACGGGGCCATCATGGCCGAGAACGACGCGGCGGCGCGCAACGCCGAGGGCGTGGAATACGTGGTCGGGGTCCCCGATTCGGGCACGCCGCACGCCATCGGATACGCCAACCGGAGCGGGCTTCCCTTCGCCCGCGCGTTCATCAAGTACACGCCAACCTGGGCGCGCAGCTTCATGCCGGCCCGCCAGAGCGACCGGGACAAGATCGCCAAGATGAAGCAGATCCCCGTGAAAGAGCTGATCAAGGGGAAGAACCTGCTGTTCGTGGACGACTCCATCGTCCGCGGGACCCAGCTGCGCGAGACGGTGGAATTCCTGTACGAGAACGGGGCCAAGGCCGTCCACATGCGCTCGGCCTGTCCGCCCATCCTGTACGGCTGTAAATACCTGAACTTCTCCCGCGCCACCGGCGACATGGAGCTGATCGCCCGGCGCATCATCGACGAGCGGGAGGGGGACGAGGGGCTTGCCCATCTGGACGAGTACAGCGACGCCTCCACCGAGCGGGGCAGGGCTCTGCGGAAGGCCCTTTGCGAGCGGTTCAACTTTGCCTCGCTGGAATTCCAGTCCATCGACGGGGTGATCCGGGCCATCGGCCTGTCCCCCTGCGACCTGTGCACCTATTGCTGGAACGGAAAGGAATAGACGATCATGAACACCCAGTCCCGATCTGACAGCTACGCCGCCGCCGGCGTCGACATCACGGCCGGCTATCGCGCCGTTGAGCTGATGAGGAAACACATCGCCGCCACGCTGACGCCCGGAGTCTGCTCGGACGTGGGCGGCTTCGGCGGACTGTTCGAGCTGGATCTGACCGGTCTGAAGCGGCCGGTGCTGGTCAGCGGCACCGACGGCGTCGGCACCAAGCTGAAGCTGGCCTTTCTGATGGACCGCCACGACACCGTCGGCATCGACTGCGTGGCCATGTGCGTCAACGACATCATCTGCTGCGGCGCCAGACCGCTGTTCTTCCTCGATTACATCGCCTGCGGCAAGAACGTGCCCGAGCGGATCGAGGCCGTGGTCAAGGGCGTCTGCGACGGGTGCGTCCAGGCGGGCGCGGCGCTGATCGGCGGCGAGACCGCCGAGATGCCGGGCTTTTACCCGGCCGACGAGTACGATCTGGCCGGCTACTGCACCGGTGTGGTGGACCGCGGGGCCATCATCGACAACAAGACCATGCGGGCGGGGGACGCGGTCCTCGCTCTGCCGTCCTCAGGCGTCCACTCCAACGGGTTTTCGCTGGTCCGCAAGGTGTTCGACGTCGAGCGGCGCGACCTGAACGCTCCGGTGGACGAGCTGGGCGGGAAGTCGCTGGGCGAGACGCTGCTGACGCCGACCCGGATCTATGTGAAGCCGGTGCTCGAGCTGCTGCGGTCCGTTTCCGTCCGGGGCATCTCCCATATCACCGGCGGCGGCTTTTACGAGAACATCCCGCGCAGCATCCCCGAGGGGCTCGGCGCGCGCATCGAAAAGCGCGCCGTCCGCGTGCTGCCGATCTTCGATCTCATCGCCCGGACGGGCGGAATCGACGAGCGGGATATGTTCAACACCTTCAACATGGGCGTGGGCATGAGCGTCGTCGTTCCGGCGGACCAGGCCGACCGCGCGCTGGCGATCCTGCGCGCGGCGGGGGAGGACGCCTACTGTATCGGCGAGATCCGCGCCTCGGACGAAAGGATTGAGCTGTGCTGAACAAACTGGCGTCCGGCGCTGCCGCGGGGATCCTGATCTCCATCGGAGGAAGTGTGTTTCTGGCCAGCGAGAGCAGGCCGGTGGGCGCGGTGCTGTTCACCGTGGCGCTGCTGTGCATCTGTCTCAAGGGCTATTCGCTGTTCACCGGCAAGATCGGCTTTCTGCCGGAGGCCCACGACCGGGAGAGCGTCTCGGTGCTGCTGTGGGGACTTTTGGGCAACGCCGCGGGAACGGCGGTCTGCGGTCTGGCGGTGCGGTACGCGCTGCCGGCGCTGGGCGCGGCGGCGGAGACCGCCTGCGCCGCGCGGCTGGAGCAGGCCTTTGCCCAGACCCTGATCCGCGCGGCGTTCTGCGGGGTGCTGATGTATCTGGCCGTCAGCATCTACCGCGACCGGAACACGGTGGTCGGCATCCTGTTCTGCATCCCGGTGTTCATCCTGGCGGGGTTCGAGCACTCCATCGCGGACATGTTCTACTTTGCCGCCGCCAGGAGCTTCACCCTGCGTTCGCTGGGCTTCCTCGGCACCGTGCTGCTGGGCAACGCCGCCGGCGGCATGCTGCTGCCGCTGCTGATGAAATTGGGAAAGGGGGCGAAAGCCCGTGGCTGATCCCGTTCGGATCGCCGTTCTCGTCTCGGGGGGCGGCACGAATCTCCAGGCGCTGATCGACGCCCAGACGGCGGGAAAGCTGGTCTCGGGGCGGATCGCGGCCGTGCTGTCCAGCACGCCGGACGCCTATGCCCTGACCCGGGCCGCGCAGGCCGGGATCCCCGCCAAGGCGGTGTCCCGGCGGGAGGCCGGCAGCCAGCAGGCCTTTGAGGCCGCGCTGGAGCGGGAGCTGGACGCCTGCGGCGCCGAGGTCATCGTGCTGGCCGGATTTCTGTCCATCCTGAGCGAGGACTTCACGTCCCGCCGGCCGCGGCGCATCGTCAACGTCCACCCGTCCCTGATCCCCGCGTTCTGCGGAAAGGGCTTTTACGGGCTTCGGGTCCACGAGGCCGCGCTGGCGCGCGGCGTCAAGCTCACCGGGGCCACGGTCCACTTCGTCAACGAGATCCCCGACGGCGGCGAGATCATCCTGCAGAAGGCCGTGGCCGTCCGGCCGAACGACACGCCGGAGACGCTTCAGAAGCGGGTCATGCGGCAGGCCGAGTGGAAGCTGCTGCCCGCCGCCGTGGAAAAGGTCTGCGGTCAGATCCTGAAAGAAAAAAACCGGAAAAAGTGAGGTTTGCGCATATGAACATCTACGAGATCCACGACATCGCCGGGCTGATCCGCGGGAATTCCTATGTGGGCCGCGGCATCGTCATCGGCAAGAGCGCCGACGGGACCAAGGCCTGCGCCGCGTATTTCATCATGGGCCGCAGCGCCAACAGCCGCAACCGCGTGTTCGCGGAGAAGGACGGGGCCGTCTTCACCGAGCCCTTCGACGCGTCGAAGGTGGTGGACCCCAGCCTGATCATCTACGCCGCCGTCCGCCCGTGGGAAAACCGGCTGGTGGTCACCAACGGCAACCAGACGGACACGGTCGTCGAGGGCCTGGCCGCGGGCAAGAGCTTTTCCGAGGCGCTGGCCGGCCGCGCGTTCGAGCCGGACGCCCCGAACTACACCCCCCGCATCAGCGGCATGCTGACCTTTGAAAACGGGGACTTCTCCTATGAGATGAGCATCCTCAAGAGCGTGGACGCCGAGGGCTCCGCCTGCGCCCGCTTCACCTTTGCGTATCCGTCCGCGGCGGGTCTGGGCCACTTCCTGCACACCTACGTCTGCGACGGCTCGCCCATCCCCACCTTCCAGGGCGAGCCGGAGCGCGTCGCGATCCCGAACGACATCGACGCCTTTACCGACAGCCTGTGGGACGCGCTGGACCCCGACAACAAGATCTCGCTCTACGTCCGCTATACCAACCTTGCCGCGGGTACCTCCGAGACCCGCCTCATCAACAAGAACCGATAAAGAAAGGGAGACGCGAACATGAAGGAATTTGAGCTGAAGTACGGCTGCAACCCCAATCAGAAGCCGGCGAAGATCTACATGCACGACGGGTCGGACCTTCCCATCGAGATCCTGAACGGCCGCCCCGGCTATATCAACTTTCTGGACGCCTTCAACTCCTGGCAGCTGGTCAAGGAGCTGAAAGAGGCGCTGGGCCTGCCCGCCGCCACGTCCTTCAAGCACGTCAGCCCCACCTCGGCCGCGGTGGGCACCGTTCTGCCCGACAAGCTGAAAAAGGCCTGCTTCGTGGACGACATCGAGGGGCTGGACGAGTCCCCGCTGGCCTGCGCCTACGCCCGCGCCCGCGGCACGGACCGCATGTGCTCCTTCGGCGACTGGGTCGCCCTTTCGGACGTGTGCGACGTGACCACCGCGCGTCTGCTGGCCCGGGAGGTCTCGGACGGCATCATCGCCCCGGGCTATGAGCCGGAGGCGCTGGAGATCCTGAAGACCAAGAAAAAGGGCAACTACAACGTGGTGGCCATCGACCCGTCCTTCGTGCCGGACCCGGTGGAGCGCAAGCAGGTCTTCGGCATCACCTTTGAACAGGGCCGCAACAACTTCCGCATCGACCGCGAGCTGCTGGCCAACCGGGTCACCAAGGTCAAGGACATGCCCGAAGAGGCGGTCCGCGACATGATCCTCTCGCTGATCACGCTGAAGTACACCCAGTCCAACTCCGTCTGCTTCTGCTACGACGGACAGGCCATCGGCGTCGGCGCGGGGCAGCAGTCCCGCATCCACTGCACGCGTCTGGCGGGCACCAAGGCGGACACCTGGTTCCTGCGCCAGCACGACAAGGTCCTGGCCCTGCCGTTCCTGGAGACCCTGGGCCGTCCGGACCGGGACAACGTCATCGACGGCTATATCAACAAGAATGAAGAGGACGTCTGCGCCGACGGCAACTGGCAGAAGTACTTCTCCGTCCGCCCCGAGCCTCTGACTGCGGAAGAGATCCGGGCCTATCTGGACGGGCTGGACGGGGCCGTGCTGGGGTCGGACGCGTTCTTCCCCTTCTCGGACAGCATCGAGCGCGCCCGCATGAGCGGCGTCCGCTATGTGGCGGAGCCGGGCGGCTCCATCCGGGACGACAGCGTCATCGAGGCCTGCGACAAGTACGGCATGGTCATGGCCTTCACGGGCATGCGGCTGTTCCACCATTGAGCTGAAGACAGACAGAGAGAAAGGCGGACGGGAAATGGACCTTCTTGTGGTCGGCGGCGGCGGCCGGGAACACGCGATCATCAAAAAGCTGCGCGAGAACCCGGAGGTGGAGCGGATCTACGCTCTGCCGGGCAACGGGGGCATCGCCCGGGACGCGGAGTGCTTCCCGGTCAAGGCCACGGACGTGGCGGGCCTCGTGAACTTCGTCCGCGAGCACCGCGTGGACTACGCGGTGGTCACGCCGGACGATCCGCTGGTGCTGGGCGCGGTGGACGCGCTGGAGGCGGAGGGCGTTCCCTGCTTCGGCCCGCGGGCCGAAGCTGCGGTGATCGAGGGCAGCAAGGTCTTCGCCAAGCGGCTGATGAAGAAGTACGGCATCCCCACGGCGGCCTGTGAGATCTTCGACGACATGGACGCGGCGCTGGCTTACGTGCGCACCGCGCCGCTGCCGACCGTGGTCAAGGCCGACGGGCTGGCGCTGGGCAAGGGCGTCCTCATCGCCCAGACGCGGGAAGAGGCCGAGGCCGCCGTTCGCGCTCTGATGGGCGACCGGATCTTCGGCGCCAGCGGCGCGCGCGTGGTCGTCGAAGAGTTCCTGACCGGGCCGGAGGTGTCCGTGCTGTCCTTTACCGACGGCAAGACCGTGGTGCCCATGGTCTCGTCCATGGACCACAAGCGCGCCGGCGACGGGGACACGGGTCTCAACACCGGCGGCATGGGGACCGTGGCGCCGAACCCGTACTACACCCCCGCGGTGGCGGAGGAGTGCATGCGGACCATCTTCCGGCCCACCGTCGAGGCCATGAATGCCGAGGGGCGGACCTTCCGCGGCTGTCTCTACTTCGGCCTGATGCTGACCCCCGCCGGACCGAAGGTCATCGAATACAACTGCCGCTTCGGCGACCCGGAGACCCAGGTGGTGCTGCCGCTTTTGGAGAGCGATCTGCTGACTGTCATGCGGGCCGTGACCGAGGGGCGGCTGGACGAGGTCGAGGTGAAGTTCTCCGACCGGTCGGCCTGCTGTGTGGTCATGGCGTCCAGGGGCTATCCCCAGAAGTATGAAAAGGGCTTTCCCATCGAGATCCCGGCGGACGCGGCGGACCGCGTCTATGTGGCCGGCGCGGCGGAGCAGGACGGCCGTCTGGTCACCGCCGGCGGGCGCGTGCTGGGAGCCGTGGCCGTGGCACCGACGCTGGCGGGCGCTGTGGACGGGGCCTATGCGCTGGTGAAGCGCATCCGGTTCGAAAACGCCAGCTACCGGAACGATATCGGCGCGAGAGCGCTGGCCGCAGGGAGGTAAGCGCTTGGTCTACCGGATTTTTGTGGAGAAAAAAGAAGAGCTGGCGCTGGAGGCGCGCGCGCTGGAGAACGACGTGCGGACGCTTCTGGGGATCCCGGGGGTGACCGGGATCCGCGTGCTGAACCGCTATGACGTGGAGAACATCGCGCCGGAGCTGTTCGAGTACGCCTGCCGCACCGTGTTTTCCGAGCCGCAGCTGGACCGGATCTCCGGCTCGGCGCCGGCGGACGGCGCGGCGATCTTCGCCGTGGAGTATCTGCCGGGACAGTTCGACCAGCGCGCCGACTCGGCGGCCCAGTGCATCCAGCTCATCGCCCAGGGCGAGCGGCCGCTGGTCCGGACGGCGAAGGTCTACGTGCTCTACGGCGCGCTGACCGGGACCGAGCTGGGCGAGATCAAGAAATACGTCATCAACCCGGTGGAAGCGCGGGAGGCCGCGCTGGACAAGCCGGAGACGCTGGCCGCCGTCTACGACGTGCCCACCGAGGTGCCGACGCTGGACGGCTTCACCGCGCTGGACCGGGCGGGGCTCGAAGCGTTCCTCGGCCGGTACGGGCTGGCCATGGACGCGGACGACATCGCCTTTTTACAGCGGTATTTCCGGGACGAGGAGCGGCGCGATCCCACGCTGACCGAGATCCGCATGATCGACACCTATTGGTCGGACCACTGCCGCCACACCACCTTCGGAACGATCATCGACGAGGTGCGCTTCGAGGATCCGCTGCTGGAAAAGGCGTATGCGGACTATCTGGCCGTCCGGAAGTCGTTGGGCCGCACGAAGCCCGTCTGCCTCATGGATGTGGCCACTCTGGCCGTCCGGGCGCTGAAGGCGCAGGGAAAGCTGGACCGGCTGGACGAGAGCGAAGAGATCAACGCCTGTACCGTCAAGATCGACGTGACGGTGGACGGGACGCGGGAGCCGTGGCTGCTGCTGTTCAAAAACGAGACCCACAACCACCCCACGGAGATCGAGCCCTTCGGCGGCGCGGCCACCTGCATCGGCGGCGCCATCCGGGACCCCCTGTCGGGACGGGCTTACGTCTACGGCGCCATGCGCGTCACCGGGGCGGCGGATCCGCTGACGCCCCTGTCCGAGACGCTGCCGGGCAAGCTGCCCCAGCGAAAGCTGGTCACCACCGCCGCGGCGGGGTATTCCTCTTACGGCAACCAGATCGGGCTGGCCACGGGCATCGTGGACGAGATCTATCATCCCGGCTATGCGGCCAAGCGCATGGAGATCGGCGCAGTCATCGCGGCGACGCCCGCGGCCAATGTGCGCAGAGAGACGCCGGAGCCGGGAGACGTGGTGATCCTGCTCGGCGGCGGGACAGGCCGTGACGGCATTGGCGGCGCCACCGGTTCCAGCAAGGCTCACACGGAGCACTCTGTAGAAACCTGCGGGGCGGAGGTACAGAAGGGAAACGCCCCGGAGGAGCGCAAGCTGCAGCGGCTGTTCCGCAACGGAGATGCCTGCCGCATGATCAAGCGCTGCAACGACTTCGGCGCGGGCGGCGTCTCTGTCGCCATCGGAGAGCTTGCCGACGGCCTGGACATCGACTTAAACGCCGTTCCCAAGAAATATGACGGCCTGGACGGAACGGAGCTTGCCATCAGCGAATCTCAGGAACGTATGGCCGTTGTTGTCTCTGCGGAGGATGTGGAGGCCTTTCTTGCGCTGGCAGGGAAAGAGAACCTGCAGGCATGTCCCGTGGCAAAGGTGAAAGAGGAAAAGCGCCTCACT
>JAEEGL011122463.1_pt1 | contig 10832 bp, 10 predicted proteins | sample 9134231 | NCBI WGS metagenome assembly JAEEGL01 (sample SAMN16246548, study PRJNA631951) | gut metagenome | biome: gut microbiome; feature: rumen; material: fiber-attached | host: Bos | place: Iran: Karaj | collected 2018-10
GTCATCAACCTTTTAAGAACTTCAGTATTTTTTTAGTAAATATATTTTTGAATTTTTTTGAACGCAGCGACCACTAACAAATAAAAAAAAGAACAATTAAAAACTAAAAAAAAAACAAACCTCTGCCATCTTTTTTCGTACCTTTGCCGTATCTTTGCAAAAAATAAACAACAACTCCAATCAAATTCCAATGCTCCCATCAACTCCAATCGCTCCCATTAACCCCCATCGCTCCCATTAATCCCATCATTCCCGTTCGCTTTCTTGCAGGCAGCAGTCGTCTGCCGCACATCCGGCCGGCGAAGCACGGCCATCCCTAACCTCTAAAAAAACAACAAAATGCCCTACCAAAATCTTATCAGCAAACACGTCTGGGTAATCGAAACAATCTACCAGCGTAAAAAAATCTCCTTCAAAGCCCTGAACGAACGCTGGCAGCGCGACGTCGACATCAGCGGCGGAGAGGCTTTGTCCAAGCGCACCTTCGACAATTGGCGATACGCCATCTGGGACACGTTCGGCATCAACATCGTCAACGAAAACCATGGCGAATACCGCTATTACATTGAAAACATAGAAGACATCAGTCAGAACGGACTGCGCTCATGGCTCTACAACACCTTCTGCGTCAGCAACGCGATCGCCAGCAGCCAGTGCATCAAAGACCGTATCGTACTGGAATATGTCCCCTCCGGACAGCAGTACCTCTACCCTATCATCGAGGCGATGAAAGAAAACAAAGTCCTCAACATCACCTACCACAGCTACTGGAAAAACGAGGAGAACAACTTCGACGTGCAGCCTTATTGCGTCAAGCTATTCCAACAGCGGTGGTATCTGATTGGGCTGAGCACCTATGCTTATTACCGCAAGCAGGAGCCACGCATCTACGCACTCGACCGCATCAATTATCTCCACACCAAAGACGAGACCTTCGACATGCCCAAGGACTGGACTGCCAAAGAATACTTCCACGGCTGTTTCGGCATCTTCGCCAACCGGGAAACCGAAATCCAGACCATTAAACTCAAAGTGTTGCCAGGCCAGGCGAACTACATCCGCAACCTCCGTCTCCACAAATCCCAGCTGGAAACCGAATGCAACGACGAATTCAGCATCTTCACCTACCAGCTCCGACCCACTTACGACTTCATCCAGCAAATCCTCTGGAACGGCGACAACGTCGAAGTGCTCCAGCCCCTATCACTACGCCAGCAAATCGCCGAGATTATCAGAAACATGTGGGGCAAATACTGCAACGACACACCTGCCACACAGACAGCGATGGAAAGCCCACAAGAACTAACTTGAATTTATTTACAAGAATTACAGGAATTAATTGAATTATTCAAGTTTCGGATGTTCAATCAACAAAAAAGATAAAAAAACGTTTTGTCATGGGCTGCGCCCAATGGTATGGATTGCAGCCATGCTTGCCTGAAAACAAGTTTTCCGCAACCATGCCCACAATCCATACCGCACTACGTGCTGACAAAACTGAACAAAAAGTAGAACTTCGTTCTTCAAAAAACGCTTCGCTTAACACAAAACCATCCGGTTTGATTGCCAGAACACAACTGATAATGTGTTGTAAAACAATAAATAATGACTTCAGAAACTTGAGTTGAATTATTTAAAGTGAAGAGTGAAAAGTGAATAGTGAAAAGTGTATTTACTCTGGAATATGATGATTAACTTGAATTATTTTTTACAGGAATTTCTAGAATTATTATTTCTTTTTGATAGACATGAATTATCACAAATTTGCCACAAATTTATCATAAATTTATTTTTTAAAGATTTTTTTGATTACATTTAATATACAATATATATATCTTTATATCAATAAATTTTCAAATCCGAAACTTCAGAAAACTAAAAACTCATGTTAGATTTCGCAGCTATAGATTTTGAAACCGCCAACAACCAGCGATCATCCGTCTGCTCCGTTGGCATCGTTATCGTACGCGATGGCGAGTTTACCGACTCCTTCTACTCACTCATCCAGCCGGAGCCCAACTACTACAACTACTGGTGCTCCCAGGTTCATGGCCTCTGCCGTGAAGACACCGAGGAAGCCCCTGTCTTCCCGAAGGTATGGGCACAGATAGAGCCCCTGCTCCGCCTCACCGACGAGGAAGCCGTCCGAACCGGACGACCCTTCCTTCCGCTCGTCGCCCACAACAAACGGTTCGACGAATCCTGTCTGAAAGCGGTCTTCCGCACATATCAGATGGACTACCCCGACTACAAGTTCTACGACACACTCCGTGCCTCCCGCCGCAAGCTTCCCCATCTCGAGAACCATCAGCTCCAGACCGTAGCCGCCGCCTGCGGATTCACCCTCGAAAACCACCACCATGCCCTCGCCGACGCTGAAGCCTGCGCCTGGATAGCCCGTGAAATCCTATAACCATTCGAATTAACTCCCATTCAAAGAATTAACTTCCTATTTTCGCATAATAAACAACTTTCAATGTATTAAGAATCACCATGAACGTACTTGACGAATTAAACGACATTTTCAGAACTGGCTATAACAGCGAAAAGCTACAAGCCATCAAACCCAAACTCGAACACTATCTCACCACTTGTCCTGAAGAGGAAAAGCCCATATGCAAAAGAAAGATTGAGACAGTGGAAAGGCTGATAAAAGAATGCAAAGAAGTAGATAAGCTTCGTCAGCAGTATAACCTTTTTTACGAATATATCCAAAACAATGCTGATTCGGGATTAGTAGAATTAGCATATACTGAGCCTTTTGGCAATTCCTATGGTGTGGAAGTAATGGTTGGCAATTATATGATGGAACTGGCTTTTAAGCCGATGAACGAACCTGAGAAGAACGAGGAAAGAACAAAATTCTTTTCAAAAGCCAGTGGTATCAATAAGCAGTTCATGATAAGAAAAGACATGATACTCCCGGAATACCAGAATCTTAAGCACAGACGCAGAGACTATTATCCCACATCCGTAACGTGGGGGAATTGGGCTGACCTGATTATAGACACCATCAAGAAAGTGACTGCCAATCCTTATGATTTCCTCAAAATGTGTCGCTCATCTTGTCCTTTCAATAATTACAATTAATCTACTTCATCAGACAAAACCTGTTAAAGCCCCATTGTCATCGCCTGAGGCGTGGTCTTCCCGACCGCGTCTGGTATCGAGGGCTCAATGCCCGAAGACGCTTGTGACAATCATCCGCATGGCCACTAAAAAACTAACAACTAAAAACTAAATCAACAGATTCACGCCCATTTTCTTTCCGATTTGTTTGCTCGTTACCGCAAAATCATTTATATTTGCACTCGAAACAGACATAAAAGGAAGAATTAAGTGACATGAACGTCGCGCTGTAAGGTGGATTCACGGAAATCTCGCAAATAGAAATGAATCTCTGCCACAAAACAGCGAAGTTATGTTTCACGTCCCTAAATAGGGCGTGAATCGTTTTCTGCTCGTTTTCAGGGATTCAGGCTTTGCGAGAGCCTCCGTGAGGAAATTAGCACGAAGTCGGTTCCGCTCTTTTTTCTTTTATTAAAAAACCGTAATCCTCCCTTCAACCAGTGCACTCCAATCCCTACAACCCTATGTGCCCACAGAGACTCCCCGTGGCGCGTCTCATTGTACTGCGAAACAGCAAAAACAACCAAACAACCACCATCACCGCATCATCTCCCAAACGATTAGGAGCAGACGTTCTCACACATCGAATAGCACCCACCCTCCTGAATCGCACCATAGTATGATACACAAATTAAAACAATAAAAATGAGACAATGGTCATTTTGCGATATTCATCAGCAAATTAGTGCGATGACCATAAAAAACATTTTATCATTAACCATATTGAAGAATTAAGTACGCACTATATTAACTTTTTCTTTTGGTAGTATTACTTATTATTGTTATGCAACTGATTACTGAAGATTTATACAAAAAATTAAACATTGGTAGGTTTTTCAAGCATGAAATCAGGATGGACGACATTGACTCAGAAAACAACAATCCAGACTATTGGATTAGAAAATTACGTCATACAAAATGGAATTTAGATAAGGAGGTGAAGAATTATATGAAATTGTTGTTTCGTTGTGCTAAAAACATAAAAATCATATCAAATGATGCCTTAATCTTTGTATGTGGTTCGATTAAAGCAAAGCGAAGTACGTCATCAATAACATATACAGGAAAGTATAAAGAAGATTATCATTTTAATCTAAATGAAATGGACTTCGAGATAAATGAGACAAACTGTGAAAAATGGTTTAAAAAACTGAATCTTGCGAAACAAATAAAAACAGATTCCATAGAATATGATGTTACCACTTTGGGAAAAGACGAGATTCCATTCTGTCACGAATGTAATGGTCGAGGTGATATCCTTTGTCGTGATTGTAAAGGAGATGGTTCTTCTATCTGTTACCATTGTGATGGAAAAGGGGAAATCATTTACGAAGCAGGAAATTTTGCTAATGGAACTACTCGTTATAATTCAAAAAAATGTCCAATATGTAATGGAGGGGGGGTGCTAAAATGCAGAACATGTCAAGGAACAGGAAGCGAAATTTGTCCTTCATGTAATGGCATTGGGAAACAACATGTAGGAGATTGCGTTCAAGAAATAAAATCTTTTACTGATGCCTATTCGCTTATAAAGGAAATTAGCTTGTGTGTGTGTCATCATAACGGAACCTATAAAATTATCCGTAGCATAAAAACCACAAAACATGAAGATGTAGAATTAAACTGGTTTTCTCCATTTCACATAACTCAACTTTACCGTTATAATAACTTAGGAAACGAACTTGTGATTGATCGTTCACAAGAGGTTGTGCAAGCAGTTTGTAATCATAATAAAAAATACAAAAAAATAGTAACAGATTTTCTTCCATTAAAACAAAAAACGAAAAACATGGTTTTATTTACTGAAAATATTTTTATATTGAAGGATTTTAAGCAGATAATTATTACTCATGACTTAGATGGATATGATGAAAATGATTCTCTATATTTTCATAATGGTCATTTATGGATTGAAAAATTAGGGTTCAAAACTAATTCTGAGAAATTCCAGAAAACGATTAGCCACATAATTAAATCACTTTTTTCTAAAAATAATTATTAACTTTTAAAAACAATCAATTATGAACAACAATCAAAAAAGAATGAACGATGTACCATTGCCATTAATGATGAGCTGTACAAAACCTACATCCATCGAAACAACAGACTGTGAAACCAAAGTTTTATACGATCCCATATCACAAACCGTCACTATGGAGTGTATGCAAATCGGCACAAGAAGTTTAAAAACCAGTAACACGTTTTATGGCAAAAACCATTGCAAAACAGACAGAAAGAATGAAATAGACGATAAGAAGCAAAAATGATTCTTATTTTAACAAACAAAGAAGATATACACCCCAACTCTGTCATAGAGATTCTGAACAAACGAAAAATTCCCGTTTTTCGTTTTAACACAGAATCTCTAATGATAGACTATGATTTCTGTTGGTGGAATAATAATAAAGAAACACATTTCTTCATACAGAACAAGGATACAGGGTTAAAGGTAGATGATATTAATTTGAGTACGGTTTGGGACAGACGACCAGAAAAGCCCACTGAGCTTCCAATTATTGGAACAGATGCTGTAAACAAACACAATCTTGAAGAGGCATCGGGATTTCTAAGCTTTCTACGCTCATATATTTCAAATACCCCATCCATTGGTAGTATCAAATTCGATGGATTAGCAAGTTCAAAAATGGAGCAAATAAGAATTGCTCAAATTGTAGGACTCAATGTTCCACGCACATGCTTCTCTAATTGTCAAATAGAAATTCTGCATTTTGCAGAACAATTTAACGAGTTGGTGTTAAAGCCAATAGAAAGTAATTGTATAACTGACGTTCACAGAGAAGAGGAGTATGTGTTTTACACACAGAAAGTTAATTCAAGAACTATTGTAAAAGCACCAGAAGAATCCTTTTCTCAAACAGTTTCTTTCGTTCAGAATTATATTTCAAAAGCTTATGAACTTAGGGTCACGCTTGTAACTGATAAAGTGTTTGCATGTCGAATAGATTCACAGCATCTTTCTGAGGACAAAGGAAAGGTCGATTGGCGTCAAGGTTGTGAACATGGTTTAAAGTACACTCCTTATAAACTGCCTAATGATATTGAACAAAAATGCAGACAATTTCTTCATTTGATGAAACTGAATTTTGGGGCATTTGATTTTATTGTAACACCTTCTGGAGAACATGTATTCCTGGAATGTAACCCAAATGGGCAATGGCTATGGATTGAATTAGAAACAGGATTAAAAATATCTGAAGCTATAGCAAATGCTTTGGAAACAGGCAAAGGTTTAACAATATATTAAAGTTATTTTATGGTATCTATAAACAATCATTTAGAAACACAACTTAGACAAAGATTCTCTAATCGAGAATTTGGTGAGTGTTATTCTGCTTCTGGAACATGGCAGACCAGTAGATATATTCAGATTTTAACACCATTCCCCGATTCCAACATACATTATGAATATCGCATAGACGGAGATTGGAATGGAAGAATCGAAATACATTTTGAAGGAGATGGATGGGAGGATAAATACGATTGGCTAATTGAAGAACTGAGAGAACAGACCCAACACAAAGAAGATTTAAACTGGTATAACTGGGATTATGGATACATGTGTCAATTATCAAAAAAAATAGACACCCAAGAAGAATTGTATGAATACTTACATATATTCATGACACTATTCGATGATTTAATCAAAAAGATTACAGAAAAGAAATTACCATTTACACCAAAACCACTTGAGACAATTGATTGTATCGGTGACCAAAACGCAAATGTAGAAATGTACACTAAGAATTTGCGTGACATTTTATCATTACCTTTAACCATTCCAAACTACCAGAGAGACTATTGTTGGGAGGAAGAAAATGTAAAATGTTTATTAAATGACATTTTCTGCCATCTAGATAATCAAATCAGCCAGTCTGATAAATACAGAATGGGTTCTATTATTCTTCACAACAACAATGGGAAATATGACATCATAGATGGACAGCAAAGACTGATAACTCTTTCTTTATTGATAAACGAACTTGGAGTTTACCCCAAGTTGTTAGACGAGAAACTGGGGACAAAAAAAAGCCTTAAATATATAGCATTCAACAAGTATCTTATAAAATCACATATTCAAAAAAACATGCAAAAAACACCTAATTTATCTGGACGAGTTCTGGATTTATTGGAATTCAGTGTTCTTGTTCTAAAAAACACATCCTTAGATTTAGCTTACACATTTTTTTCAAATCAAAACTCACGTGGAGTAGAATTAACAGACTACGATTTACTGAAAGCACATCATCTACGATTCATTCCACAAACCTATGAGCAGCAATCCATGAGAGCCGCACAAGTTTGGAATAAAATGATAGAAGATGGCAGAAAACAAAGTGAAGAATACGAGTTACCAGACTATGAAAGGACTCTCGACACGTATATATATAGATTAAGAAAGTGGATGCGGAAAAAAGAGTGTTTAGATGGTTCAAACAATCGTCGGATAAAGAAAGAATACGAAGCAGCCCCAATAATTGATGACATTCCACCATTTGGTGAAAAATTCTACTTTTATGAGCCAATCCAAGGTGGTACACACTTCTTTTCTTATGTTGAACAACATCTAACCAAATATCATCATTTTATCAAGACACATGAATTCAAGTGTCTTCATCATGGACTGAACGGAGGTAGTCATCAATGGTATCGCGACTCTATAGAAAGCATTCTTTTTGGTTATTATTTAAAGTATAATTCCTATTATCTTGCAGATGCATTAGTTGTAATAATGCGTATTATCCTTCAACACAGGTATGTAAGCAAACGTGCACATAAGGGTTCAATTGTTCAATATGTAAGTGAATCAGAACTTATCCTAATGATAGACCAAGCCACTTCACCTACTTTTTTTCTTGCTGAAGCAAAAAACTTAGCTCATGAATTATCATACCCATTGAGAAAAAACATGAGCCCCATACAGTTGGACATGAGAAGTAGAGCAAGCTACATATCCCAATCTTTAAGCAATTCTATAGTATCAAACCCATTTAAAACGATTAACAAATGAAACTTACACCAAACGAAATAGTAAAGCATTCAAACTTCTATAAGATTCCTATTTATCAAAGACTTTTTGAATGGGGTACGAATAATATAATAACATTATTGGAGGATTTAAAAAAATCATTTAACGTCAGTAAAGGTAAAGACGATTACTATATAGGGATGCTAACTTCCACAAAACAGAATGAACTTGTTGATGGTCAACAAAGGTTTACTGTCATGATGCTCATGGGGTGTGTTTTACAAAGATATGATTCTATATGGAAGAATTTTTTATTTGATGGACGCCCAAGACTTCATTTTACATCCCGGCCATTTGATGATGCTTATTTGCAAGCATTAATTGAAGGCTCTTCTTTAGATAGTTTTACATTCATCAATACTAACATGAAAAACGGCATAGATGTGATAAGTAATTATATGGAAAATCGGAAAATCATTACTGAGAATGAGACTAAAGAGTTTGCTTCATACATCTTTGATCATCTTAGTTTTTTTATAACGACCCTTCCTGAAAGCTACAGCCCCCGAGACCTAAACAAGTACTTTGAGAGAATGAACACCACTGGAAAAAACCTGGAACAACATGAAATTTTGAAAGTTAAACTTTTGAGAAATCTTACCGATAATGTAAGCCAATACATGTTGCTTTGGAATAAACTTTCTGATGTTGACACGTTGTTAATCCGAAAACATCATGAAGAAACAGAGGAGAATTTACGGGAGCGAAAGAGAAAAGTTTTCAGGAGTAACATACATGACTTTTTAAACTCTGATATTTTAAACGATATGGGTAAAATAGAGGAGGAAATTCCTAATTCGATTTCGGAAGTTCCTCTGTCTTCTGTTCCTCCCACAATTGAAAAAGATAGCACCAAAGACTCACATTGCGCCCTTTCTTTTCCATATCTTTTATTGCAAACTCTCTATTTGAAGATTGACGGCAAAATAGATGGAAGCATTTCCGATTTTTTTAAACCAAGTAATTTGCTTGATATTTTTATGAAATATCTTCCTTATGAGGGAAATGATGTAAAAGGAAATGATATCAAAGATTTCATGGAACTTCTTGTCAAATGTCGATTAGCATTAGATATTTGCTTTATACGTCCTTCTGAATACGGTTATTCCCTTGACATGAATCTAAGTGAAGATGATGAATCTAATAAGAAGCTTATGATGTATGAGTCTATGCTATATGTCTCATCTTCCAACTATACTAATTATCGTTGGTTTGGGTGGTTAATGGAATCAATACAAGAACACAAAGAGAATGGAATTCCTACTGCAGATGAGTTGTATATTAAACTAAAAAATGAAGATGACAAGCTAAATAGAGACTACCCTTCTTATGAAGAATTATCATTTGGAGAAATCAGATATTGGTTTTGGCGACTAGATTTTTATATTTGGTTGAGCAGGAAATCTATTTTTGCGGACTCACCAAATGCTTTATCGGTTGCCGAGAACTACATTTTTAGACGTAACAGAAGCATAGAACATATAGCACCTCAAACACCGAAGAGTAATTCTGAGATGAAGTGGTATGACACTGAAGAAGATAAAAACATCAGAGACAGTTTTGGAAATCTTGTGATGATTTCCCAAGGTCTTAATTCATCTTTAAGCAACGAATCTTATGAAGTAAAAAAAGCCCATGTGGAGTCTTTTATTAATAAGGCAAAATCTGGCAGCATTGAAAGTTTGAAACTTCTTGTTGTTTATCATGATTACAAAAATTGGGACAAAGAATCAATTAAGGATCATGGGAACAAAATGTATAAATTGCTAAAAAACAGCTATTAAGCAAATTCAATTAGTTCACTCCCCATGCTAACCTACATCTCCAACTCCACCCACTTCTCAGAAGACCTTTCTCTTGTCCCCTCTGTCCACCAAACTCTCTGGATTAGCAAAGCCGACATCAAGGACTTCAATGTTGATATTGGCAAAGAGAAGGGCAAGTTAATCTAGCGGGGTTTGGAGGTATCCATCTTTTTCCATTATCGAAATCGATAATCTTTTTCATTTTGATTATTCATGATTTCGTGTGGTGATTGATTATATCATCGTCATGGTTTTAAAAAACTAAACTATAGTTATCAACAATTTAAACAATTTCAGTTTATGGAAAAATCCAATCGAATGAAGGAAACAGCCATTTTGGCTGGTGGAATTTTATTAGGCCTTGCCATTCTGGGGTTCTGCCTGAAAGGAGGGATCGACAACTTAGTCAACAAAGACCGCCGTGTAACGGTTAAAGGTCTGTCGGTTAAGACTGCGGAATCCGACGAGGTGGCTTGGACAATCCAGACTAAATCGACGGGCAACGACTTGGCGGAGCTACATTCTCAAATCAACAAGAATGTGGATACGGTTAAGGAGTTTCTTATCAGTAAAGGAATAGCAGAGAATGAAATAAGCGTTTCGGCTCCCTCTGTGACCGACCACACAGCAGACACATACAGCAATAACAAACCACCTTATCATTACAGCGTTTTGTCAAAAGTGAAAGTGGCTTCAACCAATGTGAAGCTGGTGCGCAAGGTGATTGACGAGCAGGGTGAACTGCTAAGTAAAGGAATCGCAGTGGAAGACAACACCATCAATTATTATCTGAATTCATTTCCCGACATGAAACCGACGATGATGGCTGAGGCAATTAAAAATGCCGAGAA
>JAEEGL011908444.1_pt1 | contig 10832 bp, 6 predicted proteins | sample 9134231 | NCBI WGS metagenome assembly JAEEGL01 (sample SAMN16246548, study PRJNA631951) | gut metagenome | biome: gut microbiome; feature: rumen; material: fiber-attached | host: Bos | place: Iran: Karaj | collected 2018-10
CGCGACGCGGCCCTCGCCGACGAACTCCTCGCCGACGAGAAGGAGCGCGCGGAGCACCTGATGCTCGTCGACCTCGGCCGAAACGACCTCGGCCGCCTGGCCACCCCGGGCAGCGTGCAGGTGAAGAGCTTCATGCAGGTCGAGCGCTATTCGCACGTCATGCACCTCGTCTCCAACATCGAGGCCGAACTGAGGCCCGGCGCCGACGCCTTCGACCTCGTCGCCTCCGCCTTCCCGGCCGGCACCCTCTCGGGCGCGCCAAAGATCCGCGCGATGGAGATCATCCACGACCTCGAACCCGAGGCACGCGGCGCCTACGGCGGCGCTGTCGGCTACTTCAGCTCCACGGGCAACATGGATCTCGCCATCACGATCCGCACGCTCGAAATCGTGGGCGACGAACTTTCCTTCGGCGTCGGCGCAGGCATCGTCGCCGATTCCGTGCCCCAGAGCGAATACCAGGAGACGCTCAACAAGGCCGGCGCCATCATGAAGGCGCTGAAGCTCGTCACGGACGGCCTCGCCCTCTAACCCCGTGAGGAATGCACCATGCTCTACATGCTCGACAACTACGACTCCTTCACCTACAACCTCGTCCAGTACTTCCAGATGCTCGGGGCCGAGGTCGACATCCACCGCAACGACGAAGTCGCCGTCGACGACGTCCTCGCCTCGGGCGCGCAGGCAATCGTCCTCTCCCCCGGCCCCGGCCGCCCGGAGAACGCCGGCATCATGCTCGACCTGATCCCGCGCGTGGCGGAGGCCGGCATCCCCCTGCTCGGCGTCTGCCTCGGACACCAGGCGATCGGGGCGGCTTTCGGCGCCCGCGTCGTCCGCGCGCGCCGCCTCATGCATGGCAAGATCTCGGCGCTCGACCATGACGGACGCGGCCTCTTTTCGGGCATCGCCCAGAAGACGCAGGTGGTCCGCTATCACTCGCTCGCCATCGAGGAGGCCTCGCTCCCGCCCTGTCTTGAAACAACCGCCCGCAGCGAGGACGGCGAAATCATGGGCGTTCGTCACAGAACCCTTCCCATCGAGGGTGTCCAGTACCACCCCGAATCCATCCTCACCCAAACCGGAAAACGCCAGCTCAAAAACTTCCTTTTGCTCGCGGAATCGTACGCGAAAGGGGAAAAGGGGAGATGATTGGGCGAGGATGTTTCGCCTCCCGCCTATCGCTCCAGCCACGAACCACGAACTCAGGAACCAGAATCCTTCCCGGAAACTACCAAGGAGAACCCATGCTAACGCAGGAACTGAACCATGTTTTGGCCGGCCAGTCGCTCACCGACCGCGAAATGGAGGCCGCCATCGACAAGATTGCCTCGAAACAGGAATCCGAAGCTCAGGTGGGCGCCTTCCTCGCGGCCCTCCGCATGAAGGGCGAAACCGTGCAGGAGGTGACGGGCGCCGCGCGCTATCTCCGGCGCAAGGGCGTCTTCATCGACACGGGCGCCGCCGAAGTGATGGACATCGTCGGAACGGGAGGCGACCAGTCCTATTCCTTCAACATTTCGACGACATCGGCCTTCGTCGCCGCCGGCGCAGGCGTCGTCGTCGCCAAGCACGGCAACCGCTCCGTCTCGAGCAAGTGCGGGGCGGCCGATGTGCTCGAAGCGCTCGGCTTCAACCTCCAGACCGCGCCCGAGACGATGGAGGAGTCCATCCGCGACAACGGCATCGGCTTCCTTTTCGCGCAGAAGATGCACCCGGTCCTCGGAGGCGTCGCCCCCGTTCGCCGCGCACTCGGAGTCCGCACGATCTTCAACGTCCTCGGCCCACTCACGAACCCGGCCGGCGCGACAACGCAGCTGACGGGAGTCTACGACGCCTCGATCACCGAGCTTCTCGCCGGCGCAATGCGCGAACTCGGCGTCAAACGCGCGCTGGTCGTCCACAGCGCAGACGGCATGGACGAAATTTCGGCCAACACGCCCACGCGCGTCTCCGAACTCCGCGGGAACGCCATCCGCACCTACGACCTCCAGCCCGCCCTCTGCCTGGACGACTACGAGCCGGGTCCCATCGGCGGCGGAACACCGGAGGAAAACGCCGCCATCACGCGCGGCGTTCTTGACGGAAGCGACCGGGGCCCCAACCGCGCCGTCGTCCTCATAAACGCCGGCGCGGCCATCTACCTCTACGGCCTCGCCGAGACCATCCGCGACGGCGTCCGCCTCGCCGCCCAGTCGATCGACAGCGGCAAGGCGCAGGCAAAGCTCAAGGCCCTGGTGAAGGCTTCGCAAAATGGCTGACATCCTCGAGGCCATCGCCGCCCGGACACGGGAGGATCTCATCGCCCGCAAGGCGCGGCTGCCAGAGTCTTCGCTCGAAGCCCTGGCCGCCGCGTACGCGGCGGAACACCCGCGCCGCTCCCTCCACGCCGCCCTGAAGCGGCCTGGCGTGAACATCATCGCCGAACTCAAGCGCGCCTCGCCGAGCAAGGGGACGATCCGCACCGACCTGGATCTCGGCGATGTCGCCGTCGCCTACGAGGCGAACGGGGCGGCCGCCGTCTCCGTGCTGACGGAGGAGCACTGGTTCCACGGCTCACTGGATGTCCTTCGCGCCGTTCGCCGCCGCGTCTCCCTTCCGCTCCTCAGAAAAGACTTCATCGTCGACCGCTACCAGATTCTCGAAGCAGTCGATGCCGGAGCCGACGCCGTCCTGCTGATCGCCGCGCTCCTGCCCGACGACACCCTCTTCCGTGACTTTCTCGCAACGGCGCGCTCCTTCGGACTGGAAGCCCTTTGCGAGGCCCACACGCGCGAGGAAGCGGAACGGCTCGTTGGCCTCGGGGCGGAAAACATCGGCGTCAACTGCCGCGACCTCCGCAGTTTCGAGGTCTTCCCCGCGCGCTCGGAAGCGCTTCTCGCCGACCTGCCCCGCCGCTGCGCAACCGTTGCCGAAAGTGGCATCCGCACACCGGGCGACCTGGCCGCCTACCCCTCGGCAGACGCCTTCCTCATCGGCGAAACCCTCATGCGCGCCGCCAGTCCCGGCGAGGCGCTTCGCCCCTTTGTCGCTGCGTCGGCACCGGGTGGGCGGGACGATGGGAACGACAGGACGCCTGCCGTAAAGGCTTCTTCCCGCTTTTGGCTGCCGCCAGGTCGAGGAACTTGCCGCCGCCGTCGACCGTGATTGACTTCACCTGCCCCAGCGCACCGCTTCGCCGGTTCGCGGCGGGAGCGCCATGCGGCCCGGACGATGCCGGGCCCTTCCGGGCTCCGCCACCACCCGAAGATCGGAATTTGCGTTTGCGCCATTGGCGCCCACACGTTTTTTTGCCAATTGCCAAATGACCCCCCGTGACCAAAAATCAAACTGCTTTCGGCTTGTAAAACCAAAAGCAATGGCATATCCTTGTACGCTTGGCGGACTTGAGTAACCTTCGGTCTTGCCGCGTGTAAAAGAGTCAACCATGCCAGATCCAGTCTCCATTTCGCTTCAATCCTTTCGCGATGTCGCAAAATCGTCCTTCTTCGGATCGCGCGACATCATTCTCACAGGCGACAAGGCGAGCGTCAAGCTCGGAAACCTCGTATTTTCCTCCGGCAAGGAACTCAATGCCGCGACGATGCAGGCCTTCAAGGAGGCCCTGGAGTCCAAGTACGGCGTCTTCGGAACACATGCCTTCGACACCGTCGTCGGCACACGTCAGCAACTGGGACTGTCGCTCCGGGCCGCCGATGTCAAGGACACGCTTTCCGCGTTGCACGGCGTCAAGAAGCAGCGCTTCGCCGGAGAACTGAAACGCCAACTCGACACCTCCCCGAAGATTCGCGAGCTCTCGCAGGCCGTACGCACGGAACTTCGCCGGATCACCGGCAGGCATCCGCTGGGCAACCCGCCCGTCGACTTGCGGCACTGCAAAAATCCGGCACAAATGGCGAAGCTCGTCGCCGACACTCTCGACGCCGCCATCGTCACCGCCCGTGCAAACATCGCCGCTGCAAACGGCGACACGGCCGAAGTCACGCTCGGCAAACGCCACCATCGCGAAAAGGGAATCGGGCCGGACACGCCGACGGGGCTCCTGGGCCTCCGCAGGCTGAAGGTCGACTTCTCGACCCGCGCGACGTCGGTCGAGGACCGCGTGAAGTCCGGGAAACTTGGCGCCGGCATGCGCATCAACCGAAGCACCAGGAACCCCGTTCTCTTCGAAAAGCTCAAGACGAACGGCGTCGAACCCGGCTTCATCTCCCGCAACGACTGGTCCGTCGACGACACGCGCGGACTGATGGCCGACCTCTGGTCCGACAAGAATCTGGCCGCGCTCAACAGGCTCGTCCGCCACAATCCCGCGCTCGCGGCAAAACGCAATGCGCACCCCCCCGCCTCCATGCGCGAACTCGCCATGCTCGCGGGACGCGCGCACCCGGCAGGCATCGCCGCAGTCGCCGAGTTCATTCTCCAGCGCGAACTGGGCAAGGCGCAAAGCCCGATCGCCAAGGCCTTCAGGGAAAAGTTCCCCGGCGTCAACCCGGCGACCCTCTTCCCGGCGGACGGCAATGCGGCGCCGCAAAGCCCGCAAAGGGAAATCATCGCGCAAGCGAAACGGGAGCTCTTCGTCCAGATCCGCGACGCGGTCATGAACGAGCCCGCCGACAGCGCCGACTACGGCAAGTCGCCCGTCTTCAAGCACTTCGCCGAGCGGAGCATCGTCAAGCTCGACTACAACGAGGGCGACCGCCGCGGCATCCACTTTCACGGCAGCACGGGCAAGTTCCGCCTCCCTGAGCGCGTCGGAATCAAAGGCGGCCCCATCAAGGGCTTTTTCTATCGCAACATCCGCCTCACCACGGCCGACAAGGCCTCGGCGGGCGCCGTTCGCGAAGCCCTCGCCAACGACATAACCCGCCTTCTCGGCGTACCCGCGCAGGAGCTCTCCCTCGTTCGCGGACAATATTCCGACGGGCATCCGAAACTCATGCTCTCCGCCAAGTTCGCCGAAGGCTACCACGACCTGGAGGATGGCTTCCTCAAGGATGGGCAAGCCGTTCCGGGCGAGGACGGAGAGCCGCTCGAGGCGCTCGGCAAATACAAGGCGCTCTTCCTCGCGCTTGCCGACCGCGACGCCGTCGGTTCCCACGGGCAGAACAAGGGCGTCCGGAACGGACGGTTCTTCGCCATCGATCCGGGCCACTCGCTCGAAGGCAACGGTCCGGATCTCGAAATCCACGACGACCTCTCCTTTGTCGACAAGGGCGCCAGCCGCTTTGAAAAGCGCTTTCTCAATTTCAGCGTCTTCGACGACGACACCCGCTTCAACAAGTTCCAGGGCATTTTGAAACTGCGCGAAATCTCCACCTCGCCGCGCCTGGAACAACTCTTCGCCAGCTATGAGGCGGAGTTCAACCCAAACGAGCCAGGCATCGGCGAGGACGAGAAGAAACTGCGTCTCGCCATCATCGCGGACATCGGAAGAATGAAAGCCGAGTTCCGCGCGCAGATCGGGACCATGCTGGGCGTCTTCCGCGGCCAGCTTGACTTCTACGACGCCCTCGGGCCACAGGGTGCGGCCGTGCAGGAAAGGGGAATCGAAACGATCGCCAACCTCGAGAAGCTCACCTCGCCGACGACATGGACGAGCCCGTCGGGCGAAGTCGAGCTCAGGCATTTGGCCGTCAGACCCGAGACGCGCGTCCCCTGGCAGGGAGGCCTGCAGCCAAACGGCGCGCTCGCCTACTGGACGAACGGCCCGCTCGACGCCGAAGCGAAGACGCGTCTCGCCGACATGTGCTCCCATACCGGCGCCACATGCTCCTTCGACGACCAGGGCGGCGCCCACATCGCCATGCCGATGGACCGGTCCGCAATCTTCTTCGACGCCTTGGCGGAGGACAACATAGCCGCCTTGAAGCATCCCGACGAACATTTCGTCCGCAACTTCACCATGATAGACATGTGACGCGTCCGGCGATCGGACAAGGCCATGGCAGGAGGCGCCGCACACCGGAAGGAGGACGGCGCCCTTCGCACACTGCCGACAAGTCGTCCCGTGTCCCGTCCGCAAAGTTCCGGCCTATTTGTCCGTCCTGGTTCCGCCATGCCGCGTCTTCGCCGTTCATCGCGGACAAGTGCGCTGCGCGACTCCTCCTCGCCTGACGAAGCCAATCCCGAGCAACGAGGTCGCAATGTGTCGGACGGGACGCTAGTGTGGTGGAACCTAAATAAGTAGTCCGAGGCGGAGCCACGGACGCATCAGGCGAGGCGCCGGCGCGAAGGCGTAATAATTGCGTCAAGCGCCGACAACGATGCATCATGCGCCCGTGGCCCGCATGGGAAAGGTATTTAGGTTCCGCCACACTAGGCCCGGGCCTGGACGGCGGTGAGCGCGACCGTCGAAACGATGTCGTCGACGGAGCAACCGCGCGAAAGGTCGTTGCAGGGCCTGTCCAGTCCCTGGAGGACGGCGAAGGCCTCGGCGCCGCCGATGCGCTGCGTAATCTTGTAGCCGATGTTGCCGGCCTGCAAGTCCGGAAAGATGAAGACGTTGGCGCGACCGGCCACGGGGCTGCCCTTCGCCTTCGAGGCGCCAATCTCGGGGATGAGTGCCGCGTCGAACTGAAGTTCGCCGTCGAGTAGAAGCGAAGGAGCGAGTTCGTGCGCGCGGGCGGTCGCCTCCTGGACCTTGGAGACAAGCTCGTGGCGGGCGCTGCCCTTCGTCGAGAACGAGAGCAGGGCAACGCGCGGTTCTTCGATGCCGCAGAGCGTCCGCGCCGTCTCGGCTGCGGAAATGGCGATGTGCGCCAGCTCCTCGGCGGTAGGGCACGGCATGACGACGCAGTCGGAGTAGACCAGGAGCCCGTTGTGGCCGAGCGTCTTGTCGGGGCAGTCCAGCAGGAAGCTGGAGGAAACGACCTTGACGCCTGGCTTGGACTTGATGATCTGCAGGGCGGGGCGAAGCATGTCGCCCGTCGTGTGCACCGCGCCGGAGACAAGGCCGTCGGCGTTGCCGAGCTTGACCATCATGATGCCGTAGTACATCGGGTCGGCCACGAGGCGTGCGGCATCCTCGGGCGTAACGCCCTTCGCCTTGCGGATTTCGTAGAGGGCCTCGGCATAGCGCCCGGCCTGGCCGCTGCCGGCGGGATCGATTGTCGCGATGCCGTCCAGGTTCGTCCCGGTGGCGGCGGCGACGGCCTGGATGGCCGAGGCTGCGCCCAGCAGGACGGGACGCGCGATGCCCTCCGCCTGGAGGATCGCCGCCGCCTGGACGGTGCGGGGTTCGTCGCCTTCTGGAAGGACGATGGTCTTCACATCGGACTTGGCTCTGGTCTTGACTTGGTCGATGAATCTCATGGCTGTTCTCCTGCCGTCAGTTGAAATGCCTGGTGCAAAATGCCGGTGTCTCGTCCGATAATTTCCGACCTCGTCGCGCAGTCTTGGTTTCGTCAGGCGAGGACGCGTCGCGAAGCGTACTCTTCCGTTTTGAACGACAAGGACGAAGCATGGCGGAATCAGGACAAGAAAATGGGTCGGGACTTTGCGGACGAGACACTAGAGGGCGAACTCCGCGAAACCCTGCCAGACGGGTTTGCCGGCGTAGGTGAGGATTGGCGCTTCGCCGCGAAGGGCCCTGAGGACGGAAAGCGCGAGGGCCTCCTGCTCCATTTCTCCCGGATAGACCTGGATCGGGGCGATCCAGCCGCAGCGCATCCGAATGCCGTCGATGATGTCCTGGAAGCGCATGAGGCCCCCCGTGAGGAGAATGGCGTCGACATGGCCGCAGAGAACGGCGCTCATCTCGCCGATCTGCTTGCAGATCTGGTAGATCATCGTGTTCCACACGAGCGAGGCCTTCGGGTCGCCCGCCGCAACCTTGGCGTGGATGGCGTCCGAATCGGAGGTGCCGAAGAGGCTTACGAAACCGCCGGCGCGCGAACACATGAGGCGGACATCCTTCGTGGAGTGCGCATCGATGTAGTCGAGCAGGGCGAGCACCGGAACGCTGCCGATGCGCGTCGGCGTAAAGGAACCCTCGCCGTCGGCCCCCATGTTGCCGTCGACCATGCGGCCATGGCGGTGGGCGCCCACGGTGATACCGCCGTCGATGTGGGCGACAATGAAGTCGCATTCCTCGTAGCGCCTGCCGAGCATAGCCGCGTGGTACTCCGCCACGGCCTTCTGGTTGAGGACGTGGGAGTGCGAGACGCGGTAGACGCCCTTGATGCCGGTGAGGCGCGCCATGTCGTCGTATTCGTCGACATTCGTCGGGTTCAGGGTGTAGGCTTCGCGTCCGTATTCCTGCGCGAACTTCCAGGCAAGCATGACGCCGAGCTTGGCGGGATGTTCACTGCCGCCGACGGCCGCCACGGTATCGTCGTAGAGGCGCTGGTCGATGCGCGTCACGCCGCCCGGCTGGGAGTAGGCGCTGCCGCCGCGTCCGACAAAGACGTCGATTTGCCCGGGATCCTCCCCGTGTCCGCGGAGCATGTCGAGAATCACCTGGTAGCGAAAGGGAATCTGGTCGTTGACATGGGCGAACTTAAGAAGAATCGGCGCATCATGGAAGAGGCTCTCCTCGAAAAGGGAGGTCTCGTTCTCAAAGAGGCTGACCTTCGTCGATGTCGACCCCGGATTGATGATGAGCAGCTTGATTTTTTGCTTCGCGTTCAACATTGCACGTCCTGAAGACGGGTCTTCCCCGCCCGAGAAAAACCGACAACCGCCAAAAACGACTCCCTCGCCCCGTCAGGAAAGGGGTTGCGTGCCGCGGCCATCCCAATTGCATCCCATGCAGTCATGCTACGATATTTTTCATCGCCTGGTCAATGAAATTGCACAAGTACGCACGGGGTCGGCATGGAGCCTGGCGAAGATCGAGGCAAGGCATGATGGACAAGGCATGATTATTCCGCCGTCGTCGGCCAATTCAGGATAAGGGCGCCCGATCTGCGGCGGATATACCAGAACCCCGTGCCGGGAGCCACGAAGCCGTCCTCGACCCAGGTGCTGCGTATGCGGTTCCCAACCCGCGTCTTCTTCCACCAGCCCCATTTCGTGTTGGTTCCGTCGCGGACATAGACGGTTGAGGCATCGCTGTTGTCATTGAAGACGATTGTGTCGTCGGCGCCGATCTCACCATCGAAGTCGAGGTCGTTCAAGTCAATCGGCCGGAACGTCGGGTTGGCGCAAAGGGTGCCGGCCGGTGCGTTCGCCGATCCTTCGGCAATCGACATCGCCAACTCTGCCCCCGTGTAGCGTCCGACCAGGTAGAAGCAGTCGTCGGGTGCGGAGCGGACGAGCCAGAAGGCGCAGCCCTGCGGCATCTGCGTCGTTTCGGCCTCGCTGAGCGAGATTCCGGCAAGCGTAACCGTCGTCAACGCCTTCCATGACATGCCGGAATCGTACGTCCAGCCGCAGTACTCCTTCGCCGCCGCGTCGTATGCGATGATCATGTCGCCGGATGAGAGGCCGTTGGGGTTCACCACGTCGGAGACGGCTACGTCTGCGTTGATCGCCTCGTCCTTTGCCATGGACATCCAGGGCGCCACGGTGACGGTGTTCGTCAGCGTACTCGAAACACGCAGGACGCCGACGGTCGCGACGGAGGGGAGAACCGCGATGCCGGTGTCAAGCGTGTTGGTCGGCACCAGCACGATGTTGAAGACGTAGAGTCCGGTCGGATCTTCCGTGCCGAGCGGCACGTTCATCTCGTATTTGTCCGTGAGCTCGCCGGGGACGAAGGCCGTGTCGTTCCGCCGCCTGAGCTTGCTGTCGAGGCGGTAGCGGACATTCAGTCCGGTGTTTTGGAGTACGGCGACGCCCGGGAAGTGGACGACGAAGGTGTTTTCCTTCACGCGGTCGCCGCTCTGGATGACCGCCGAGACGAGCCTCTTGCTGAAGTCGGTGCGCTCAATCATGTAATTCTGCCAGAGCTTGAGGCCGTTCTCCTGGACTTCGTCGAGCTTCGCGTAGCGGGCGTCGCGGACGGCGAACTGCTCGCCCGTCCATTTCGTCGCATCAAGGAGCCAACCGGGGTCGCTGACGTTGATCTCCGTGCCGTAGCCGCTCTTGCCGTCCATGTTGACCTTGTAGTCCCAGCCGTTGACCACGACGACGCAGTTCGTCACGGCGGTCGCGTGGTTCGGCGCAGACGCGCGGAAGTAGAGTTTGTACGTGCCGGGCAGAATGAACGACGGCACTTCGCTCTGCCATTCGCCCACCTCGTCGCGGAACTCGCATGTGAGCGGGTTGATGTCGCCGCGCACAAGCCCCGTCACGTTGGTGACGACGGCCGGCGTGATGGCGGCTCCCGTGTAGTTCACCGTCACATCCTCGATCGTCGCCGTCAACGGCGCCGGTGCCACCGTCACCTTGAACGAACTGCGCACGTCGTGGTGGTTCGGAGCCGACGCCACGAACTGCACGAGATGGTTCCCCACGTTCGTGAATGCGGGCATGTCACCCCAGGCGCCCGCGCCGTTCGCACGATAGATATATGTAACGGGCTGCTCGTTGCGGATGCCGGAGACCGTCTTCACCAACCCGCTCGCGTCGAACGCATCGCCCGTGTAGTTGGTGATGACATCCTCGATGGTTGCCGTGAACACGGCGTTGGTGATCGTGTACGTCGCGCCGGAGTAGGTCAGTTTGTGCTGGTACTTCCGTTCCACGCCATCGTCGTCGGTATGGAGCTGCTCCTGTCCGCCGTTATGAAGAATCAGCGTTCCTTGCGTGATGGGATAGTTCCCGGACGCCGATGTGGAAGTGACCGCACAGGCGATATCACCTTCGAGCTCATACCTGTTCTCCCAACCCCAGCCTTCCATCTGGCCGGCATACTTGAAGCCGTAGTCAAGCGGCAGCGGTTCGTCGCCGTA
>JAEEGL013746953.1_pt1 | contig 10832 bp, 4 predicted proteins | sample 9134231 | NCBI WGS metagenome assembly JAEEGL01 (sample SAMN16246548, study PRJNA631951) | gut metagenome | biome: gut microbiome; feature: rumen; material: fiber-attached | host: Bos | place: Iran: Karaj | collected 2018-10
GGATTAAAAAGCAGAATATCGGGCTTTTCGAAGTCAAATTTTGCCAGAATGCCGTAGGGCCCCGTCAGCGGACAGACGTCGTAACCGGCCGATTTTAACAGCTTCTCAAGGGCAAATACATCCTCGAACTCGTGATCCAGAATCATGACTTTTGGCATGAAATACCTCATTTCCCAATGCAACAGCCCGAATAACAGGCAGATCATTATTATGCGATTTATCGGAAGGAGGCAATATTAAGTGGTTTCTGAGAGATTAGAGACGTTCTGCAATTCGCAATTCGTAATTCGCAATTCGCAATGAATTGTTGTTAGAGACGTGTCGCGACACGTCTGTACAGAATATTATCGGGTTAATGCATAATGCATAATGCAGAATTCGCAATGAATTGTTGTTAGAGACGTGTCGCGACACGTCTGTACAGAATATTATCGGGTTAATGCATAATGAAAATCAGATGCGCCCCGGAGGGTGTCATAGTTGACGAATGATCAAAAAAGCGGAATAAAAATGAAGAAGAATGCTTTCTGTATGAATGCAGCATGGGATCCATGCGGCAGGAATTGAAAGAAGGGATTGTGAAAATGAGAAAACAACGCATTTTTCTGATTTTTATTACTTGTTTAATTTCACTATTGGTTGGTTTTGGTGCCTGTGCACAGGACAGTCGTCCGCGACTTGGATTAAGCGTGTCAGTACTTCAGGCTTCGCCCCTCCTGCTCCAGCATCTGAGGCTTTCGGACGGGGAAGGGCTGATGGTGAGCAATATCGTGGTCGGCGGTGAGCTCGAGGCTGCAGGTCTTTCACAGGGAGATATCGTCCTTGCCATCGATGGACATGCGCTCTCCAAGCCATCGGATTTGCAGGATTATGTTTCATCACTCCCGAAGGGGACTCAGGTTACGCTGGATGTGATTCAGAAAGGTGAACACAGACAGATATTTTTGAAACTCGATGGACTTCCCGATGAAATCGTATGGAAATATGCCCAGCCGGTATCCGGCCCCGGGCGCGCCGGACTCGGCAGCCGGCTCGCGGTTCCCGGACAGATTCCCAAATCATCCTCGCCTCAGCCGCAGGGGTCAAAGGGAATCTCTTCGTCGCGGCATTCGACATTTCAGACGATCGTTGCAACGCCGGATGGAATGAAAAGATCGACGGTCGAGATTTCCGGAGATCCCGATGATCCCAACAGTGAGATTGAGATCACTATCGATTCGGACACGTACAAATCAAAAATCGGGGACATCGAACAGCTCCCCGAAATTCCGCGCAATGTAGCTAAAAATGCACTGGCTCAGTCCGGACAGTTCTCGTTCTCGTTCGGATTCGGCGGCGGTTTGTTCGACGAAATGATGAAACGTCACGAAGAACAAATTAAAATGATGGATGAGATTTTTAACAGACAATTTATGGGGCCTCAGGCACCTCAGATCAATGGTGAACCCGAAGAAGAGAACAATGGTGTGCTCAGACCGGTGGAACCGGATAAAAACGATATTCGATCGTAAAAAACAGCGAATATTGATGTAATGATGAGGGGATGTTAAAAAAACGGGAGGTGGAAGTCTTATTTTATTATTGAATGAAACTTTAAGTCGTTCGTTTAAGACCCCTGCGAACAGGGCGTTTGCCCGGAAAGCATTAAGATTAAAGAGGTCCTGTAATGAAGAAAGGCATATTTGGTGGGTTGGTCATGGCATTGTGGCTGGCGGTAACGCCGGCCTGGGCTGAGGGCGTCGATTCAGTCACATGGCTGCAAGGGGATTATGTTGGCGTTGGGGGAATCGAAGTGCCTAAATTTGTCCAGCGTCGGATCTATACGTACCTGATGAATTTTTTTGTTACAGATAAAGCCGCAAAACAGGCTTTTGATGAAATTCGTGCAGCCGGCATCGTCCTGGAAGATATTCTGACCCGCATCGTCGTCGGCGTGCCGGTCGATGTCGAGCGCGCGGAACATATTATCCTCTGGGAAACATCGGAGGATTTGTCCAAATACAAGGTTTTGCTTTCGGCCCATTCACAGATAATAGATACCAGATCTCATCAGGGGGTAGAGTACTTCGCGACAAAACGCGAAAACGAATGCCTCGCCATCCTGGGCAGTGTCCTGGTGCTCGGCAGTGAACTGCGCGTCAAGGAGGTCATCGAGGCCCATAAGGCCGGTTATAAGGATGGCCCCAAAAGAGCAGCACTTCAGGCAGAACTCAAAAGGGTAAACAGAAAAATGGATGCCTGGTTCGTCTTTGCCCTGACGGATAAAGAGCGAAAAACAATCGGGCGCGCTGATCCCCTCATCGATATGACGGCAGGTGGGCTGGGAACCCTGAAACTGGCAGATATTCAGAAAGGCCATGTGGTGTTTGATTTTTCAAAGGGCCTGAGCGTTTCGTCGAGTGTCGAAATGGTTTCGGAAGCATCGGCTGCCCAGACAGCCAGACTGATGACTGCTGTTCTTCAGGATGCCGGCAAGGATCAGGATGTCAAGGATCTTGGATTCGATTCGTTCGTCAGCGGCATATCTTTCGAGTCCAAAAAATCGGATGTCATTCTGAATGTTAATATGGACCAGCCGAAATTTGATGAACTGATCTCTCAGGTGACGCAGATTGCCAAGAGTGTTTCGGGCAAGTCTGTTCAGGAAAAGAAGCAGGTAGCGGCAGAACCTGCTCCTGCACAGCCGACACAGCCGAGTGCTCCTGCACAGGCTGCACCAAAAGCAAAATAATGCGAATCATGGTGGATGCATGAACCGAATTCCTTGCTGGATGGTGTATTTGGTGATTACAGCGGGGAACGGGCATTTGAAATGATTTGAGATAAGGGCTCTGGTGGGGGAGGTCTCCCCCTGCGCCGCTATTGCAGGAACAAAATTGTTCCTGCAATACGCGTCTACCCCCTCTGCGGGGGTGCCCGCAATGCCCCGATATCCGAAATTCCTCAATGACTGAGAAGCATGATAGAATGAAGTGGCTGATATGGGAAAACGATTGGCTCTGTTCCCTGACAGATAGTGATGCTTTATTACCTGTTCCTATAGGTTTGATACAGCCAATGACGCGAATTCATCCAGCTTTGCTTTTATTAGTGTTTTTGAGTGGATGCCGTGCGGCGCCTCCGGTGACGGAGGCACCGGTCGAAACGGCTCCCGTCGCAGCTCAGGAATCCGCAGCATCGGTGCAGGAGGAACCAGAACCTGCTCCGGCTCGGGATCCGGCCTGTCCCAAAGATAAGGATGCTCAGGATTTGCTGCCCGGAATTACAGAAAAGATGCTGGATGCCGGTGCCTGGTCCGGAAGCCGGAAGGTCGTCATGTCCAAATCGGCGATCGAAAGCCAGAATGCCAGATTTTATTCGCGCATGAGTGATCTGGACGTCCCGGTCGACAGGGATGAACTCATAAAGAATATGGAGGCGCGACTGGATTCGTATCGCAGGAAATTTGAGGACGGCGAGATCGTGCTTGAAGACGGAAGCCTGCCGAATATGGATGATTTTGATGCTGTGCTGAGCGAGTTTAAGTCTTCATATAATGAATCAGAACTGGCGCAGTACGTTCTGATCGATGATGCGATCATTCTGTGCGGCCCTCATAATCGACCCTATATCAAGGCGACGGACGGAGAGGTCCGTTTCAGCCGCAACAATTGTTCACTGGGGAGGGCGCAGTCCCGAATCGAAGTTGTATTTACGCATTCCGGCAGCGGCATGCGGTTCGTGCGCACGCGGGACATGTGGGGGTGGATCGGTCCCGACGTCAGACTGAGTCCGAAAATTGCGGACAACGCCTGGAAGGGCGATCGGGATGGCAGATGGTTTGCGCAAAAAGCACTGGATATCGATGGGATTCACATTCCCAAAGGGGCTTTTTTGGCAGGGACGCCGTCGGAGGTCCAGATCGCTTCCGCTGATGGATTTAAGACCTATCCGGCCAAAAAGATAGATGGCATCATTGATACGCACCGGGCTTTGACGCGGGAAGAATGGGTTCGGACGCTGTTTTTGTTTTTGGGAGATCCCTATGGCTGGGGAGGTCATGGCGGATGGCGCGACTGTTCCAGGCTCATTCTGGATACGGCTCGGTCGTTCCATCTTTGGCTGCCGAGAAACAGCAAGGAACAGGCGGTACAGACGAGTTATTATATCAAGGTTCAGGGAATGGGCCGGGAGGATAAGTTAAAGAAGATCGATGATGCCGCCAAAACGGGCATCGTGCTGCTGCATTTTCCGGGGCACATCATGGCTTATCTGGGAAAATCGGAGTCCGGAGATCCAATCGTTTTTCATTCGTTTTCGGAGTATCTTGAGGCGTGTCCAGAAAATACCGTGAATTCTGACGGTTCTGAACCTGAAACCCTGATGCATGTCGACAGGGTGACCCTGAGCGATCTGACGCTCGGAGAGAATACGCAGAGAACGAGTTTTTTGGATCGCATCACGCACATATCGGTGCTTTCGGATATTACCCGCAGGGATAATGATTCCTCGAATCTGGCGTGGAAATCGACGCACGACTGGACGCCCCAGGAGGAGCTGCTTTATTCCGTGTTTGTGGAACGTCTGTTCGACTATCCGGATGAGCCGGATAAAACGTGGACGAATCTTGGGGATGTACTCCGGGATTCGAAGCACAACATTTTATTCAATTCACTTGGGCAGAATGAAGAGGAACAGCTGAAACTGGGGCCTGACTGTGCCGATCTTCCCTACATGCTGAGAACCTATTTTGCGTGGAAGCGAGGACTTCCGATGGCGGTGCGCAAATGCAGCCGGGGGACGAACAAGGGGGCGCCGAAGTGTGGCGAAGCCTATTTTGAGCACGAGGCGCATTACGATGGAACGTCGGCCAGACGATTTAACAGTTTTGCCAATAATGTCGGCAATTTCCGGGTTCATTCGGGAAATGCGCGCACGGCTCTGAGCGATGACAATACGGATTTTTATCCGGTGCCTTTGACGCGGGATGCTTTGCGTCCCGGGACGACGTATGCCGATCCCTATGGGCATTTGCTGGTGATTGCGCATTATACGCCGGATACGCCGGAGGCCCCCGGATCGCTCATGGCTGTCGATGCGCAGCCGGATGGTACGATTACGCGCAAGCGGTTCTGGCGCGGGAATTTTTTGTTTACGCCGGAAATAAAGAATGTCGGTGCCGGATTCAAGGCGTTCAGACCGATTCGCAACGGCGCGCAGCTTCTGAATTCGGAGCTTACAGAAGAATCGGGCTTTGTTCCCTACAGTACGGAACAGTCTGAAATATCGCAGGATGTCTTTTATGATCGCGTCGAAGCAGCGATTCATCCCAAGCCACTGGGAATCGAAGAGAGCATCGATGAACTCGTGAATGCGCTTCGGGAATCGGCTGAAAAACGCGTGCTGAGCGTCCAGAACGGGGATGACTACATCCGTCAGCATGGCAGTTCGGACATGATAATGCCGAACGGTTATTCAGTTTTCGAAACCGTCGGTCCCTGGGAGGATTTTGCGACGCCTTCGAGGGATATGCGCCTGTTGATAGCCATCGATGCGGTTCTGGGATTTCCGGCACAGATCGAGCGCAATGCCGTACGCTATCATCTGAACGACAAAACGCAGACAGATGCGGAAGTGGAACGCGCGCGGCAGAGAATTGCGGATTTGCTCGAACGGGAACATGTGAGCTATCAAAATTCCGCAGGAGAACCCGTGACCATTTCGCTTCTGGAGCTGACCAGACGATCGGAGGCACTTGAGATGGCCTATCATCCGGCGGACTGCAACGAAATCCGCTGGGGGGCACCGGAAAATACAGACGAATATAAAACCTGTTCGCGAAAGGCGTCGGCTTCGGAGCGCCAGAAGATGGACCAGATGCGGGTCTGGTTTGAGCGTCGTGTGCGGCCTGCCCGTTAGCATTGCAGATTTGTGGTTTGGAATTTGTTTTAATGCGACGGAACATTATGATAGATTGGATGAATATCCAGCCGCAGGCACCTGCGCGTATTGAGCCGTAAAGGCGAAGAGCGCAGGTCAGAAGGCGGCGTATCGCAGATAGCCGCCACACAAAAAGAGAAGGCAGTATTTGTTTAATATTTCCGGTATGACCAATTCATTTTTGAGAATTATCATTTTGGCATTTCTGATGTTGTGTCCGGGACTGATGTTCGAAGCTCTGGCCGAGAATGTGGTTCCAAGCCGAACGATACATCTGGTTTATGATGATTCCGGCAGCATGATCAAAGATGAAGACGGCGTTTATGTCGATACCTGGTGTCAGGCGAAGTACGCGATGGAAGTTGTGGCAGCGATGCTCGGGGACAAGGATACGCTGCGCATTTACTACATGAGCGACTATGATCAGGGCAGGACAGGGGAGCCGATGACGATCAAGGGCACCAGCGATCCCGGAATGGTCAAAGCGAATGTCGAGAAGGTTCACCAGAAGGTCACTGCGTTTTCGAATACGCCGTTTGCGGCAGTCAAAAGAGCCGGCAGCGATTTCGTCCATGTGCAGTCGGATGAGAACTGGCTCGTGATTCTGACGGATGGTGAATTCGACAATATATCCAAAGATGAGGTTGAAAAATACTATTATCAGGTCGCCGCAGATCCGCATACCAAAGTGATTATGCTGGCGATGGGGGCGCATGTGTCGGGGATAGATGCCGATCCGGAACGCGGCGTATATTTTGAACATGCGCAGACGAGCGATGCGATTCGCGGCAAGCTGACGGGCATCTGCAACCGTATTTTTCAGCGCAATGCATTGCCGGAAATCAAGGGCGACAGGATTTCCTTTGGCATCCCGATGAGTCAGCTCATCGTGTTTGCGCAGGGGAATGATGTACAGATCGGTGCCCTGACGGCATCAGACGGAACGCAGTTTTCTGCAAAATCCAACGTCCATGCTTCGTATTCCGAGCTCGCGGCGAGCAACCTGCCGCACCCCGAAAATGTGATCATCAACAGGGGATTGAGCGGACAGGTGGCAACCTTTGACGGATCTTTCAATCCGGGCGATTACAAGCTTGCGATCAGCGGAGCCGATAATATTGAGGTCTATTACAAGCCGAATGTTTCGATTTCTCCCTATTTGTATGATGAAATCGGACTCGAGGTCACGAAGGATGAGAAGCTCGTCAACGGTACCTATAAAATCGAATTCGGCTTTACCAATCCGGCAGACAATTCCAGGGTCGAGGATACGTCCCTTTTGGGGAATGTGGATTATACCGCGACGATCGTCAACACGCTGACGGATGGTTCAAAGCTGGAACAGACGGTCAAATCCGGTGATACCATATCGATTCGGGACGGAGAGCTGTCGGTCGATGTAATGGCCAGATTCCTGGAGTACAATACGGTTCATCCGGATCCGCTGAATTATACGATATATTTTACGAATGAACTAACGTGGCAGATCGTCGAGTCTCCGACTTATCATCTGACGTCCGGAGGATTTGGCAACGGAGACGAACCGCTGATCGTATCGGTTCAGATGAATTCTGCCGACGGTCTGAAGGAACTGACCCAGGATCAATGGAATGCCATGGCGGTTCCCAAAGTGCGTCAGATCCTTGGGGATGTCGAAAATGAAAAAGAAGTTCCGCCGATCGTTCTGGGGGAATTTCGCGTCGAGAAAGGGGATAAACCGGGGACTTTCCGGATTTATCCTTCGATTTCGCCGGAGTCTGCGATGCAGACAGAATCCGGAGTAGCCTCTTTTGAAATCGGCATTGCAGGCAATTTTGCGATAGGGGATTCGCGAGCAACGGGGTCGATGAAACAGACGATTGCCGTTCAGGATGATATTAAACTCTGGGAACGTGTTCTGGAGTGGATTCGTCAGCATCCTCTGATTACGTCGATGTTTATTTTGGTTCTGCTGTTTTTGATCGGGTATGGGCCGCAGAAAAAACGGCTGCCCAAAAAGCTGTATATCACGATCAATTCAGAGCCTACGCGCGTGGGCAAGCGCAACCGGGTCGCGCCGCACGAAACGGAATACGGTTCGTATCACCGGCATTTTGGTTCGGTAATTGGCCCGTGGCCTTTTGTAAAGAAGCAGACCGCAACGATAGAATTCAATGAACAGTTCCCGAATGCCGAAGTACGGGCCGGTGCGGATGGCATGGAATTGCTCAATGCGAATGATTTTGAGGATATCGATCCCAGTCTTAAACGAAAACAACGCGTTCGGTATAACTGGAAACTCAAGCGGACCAGTTATGACCAGAACTACGATTATACTTGCCAGCTTTCACTTAAAGAAAAGCAATAGGAGAGAAAAATGTCCGGTATGAATTCAGCACCCACTCTTTTTGTCGGTCTTGGCGGCACAGGTTCGAGAATCATTGCCCGAGTTGCATCCAAAGTAACGGAGAAAGACAGGGAACATATTGCTTTTGCTATTTTTGATACTGACATCAATGATCTGAGAAAAATCGAAAAAGAGTATCCCTTTGTGCATGTCGTTCAGACATCGCAGGGACGGACGGTCGGCGAGTTTTTGGCGAGCGATACGCATGCAAGCGAAACCTGGTTCCCGAACAATGTCATATTGAACAACAAACCGCTGACTGAAGGTGCGGGTCAGGTGCGTGCCATTTCGCGCCTTGCGTTTGATATGTCGGTTCGTGAGGGCAAGCTTCGTCCGCTGCAGCAGGCGATCGAGAGCCTCTATAAGCTCAATAAGAATCATACCGATCAGGCACTCCGCGTGACCGTCGTGAGTTCACTTTGCGGCGGCACGGGGTCCGGACTTCTGCTGCCGGTGGGATTGTATATCCGCAATTATCTTGAAAAATCATTCCGTGCAAAAGACGTGATTATGCGCGGATTTTTCCTGCTGCCCGAGGTGTTTTATGATGTGATCCGCGAGCAGCGCGAGCAGAATGCATTGCGCTGCAATGCGTATGCAACCCTGCGCGAACTGGATGCATTCATGATGAAGGGCGAAGGATTTTTGCCCGAAAGATACAGCAAACGCGGTTCTGTTAAGCTGGAAATTCCGCGCGAAGGTGCTGACGGATACGAAGAATACAATGTTCTGCCCTACAATTTCTGCTTTCTGTATGACGGTCAGAATACGAGCCGCCTTTCGCTGAGCAATCACAATCAGTACCTGGATCATGCCGCCAATTGCATTTATGCGCAGGCAGTCGGTGCGACGAGCTCGAAGAGCAATTCGAACGAAGACAATAAGGTCCGTCCCCTGATTGCCGGGCGCGGCCGCAATCGTTATGCAGGTGCCGGATGTTCCTCGCTGATCTATCCGTATGAAGATATCCGCGATTACATCGCCATGCGGCAGGCACTGGTCTGCGTTTCGAAACAATGGCTGACGTTTGATGAACAGTTCCGGATGCTGCAGAAAAAATCCGCAGACATCCGCAATCGCGGCGGTCTGGTTGCGGACGACAACCGCCAGAAGGAATATATCAATTCCGTCGAAAACCTCGCCAACAGCGGCCATCCGTTTGCGGCTGAAATCGTCCGGCAGTGCTACAACCACAATGAACAGGGCGGTCAGACGACTGGTCGCTGGGAAGATTTCATCGAGGGACTGAATCAGTGCGTGCTGTCGTGCAGCAACGATCCGGGGCTGAATTCATTGCGCGACGAAGCCCATCATGCCATCAAGAAGATTCAGACATCCAAGGATGTCTATCGCGATATTGAGAATACTTATCTCAAGCAGATGGAATCCTATCGAAATGCCGTTATTCAGTTCTGCAGGGAAAAATCCAGAAGTACAGCTCTGACGATTTTCGATACACAGTCCGAAAATGTGACGCGCACAAAGGCTTCGCAGACGCTCGAAACCTATATGCGCGACAACGACGGTAATTTCATTTCCCCCAATGCTGTCCGTTATTTCCTGTACAAACTGCTCGAAACGATGAAATTCGATAAGGATGATGTCGAAAAAGAGTATCGCGATGCAGAAAATAGACTCAAAGAGCTGCGCGAGGGCGAGGGCAATATATTTGACCTGGATGAAACCGAAAGAGTCGAGACAGTGCATGATTTGAAGGAACGTGCGAAGAATCAGAGCCTCATCGATAAGGTCAAATTCAAACTCAAGGGTGAGCTTTCGGCGGATCAGAAAGACATTCTGGATGATTTCTCGACCTATATGGAAAACGTCGAAATCTATCGTTCGAAACGCATCCTCGCCGATGTACTCGAAGCGGGTATTGAATACGTTCAGAGCATGATCAAGGGTTATGAGGCATTCTTCGATTCGTTCGATATTCAGCTCAACAGCATTAAACAAAAACTGGCCGATATCGTTAAGAGATACGATTCGTCCAAGGGAAGCACTGTCCACTACGTATGTGCATCCGAAAAGTGCCTGAACAAGCTGGCCGAAATGATGCCCGGCAATACGTCATTTATTGCCGTCGATTCGGATCTGGCCGAAAACGTCTATCTTAAAGTCCGCAAGTATGCTCTGACGCAGGCCAATCATCCGGGGAATAATGAAGAAAATGTGACGAATTCCGATTTCGATTCCATTTTCTACGATGGCATCATCGGGCATTTCCAGGATGAACTCAGGGATGCAAGCTGGATCAATATGGATATCATTGAGGCCATTGAGCGTGAGGATGAACTCGGGGCTTCGCTCGGCGGCATGGGTGATACGCCGGTTCAGCGTGCCATCAATACGGCCAAAGCACTTGCCGAGCCGTTTATTGAGCGCGTCATGGGCGCGGAATTCAATCCGATTGAATTGTGTTCATGCAATCCCGATATCATCCCCAAAGATGATTCACCGCACTCCCAGATGATAAAGACCGCTCTGCTCGATGCACAGCCGAGCGAAGATATGAGCGTGCGCA
>JAEEGL013996314.1_pt1 | contig 10832 bp, 16 predicted proteins | sample 9134231 | NCBI WGS metagenome assembly JAEEGL01 (sample SAMN16246548, study PRJNA631951) | gut metagenome | biome: gut microbiome; feature: rumen; material: fiber-attached | host: Bos | place: Iran: Karaj | collected 2018-10
GTTAGAAAAGGAACTTAGAGAGCATTGGGATGTGGAGAAGTGGGATTTGTACAGTGATGTACATAAGGACTGCTACGGTTTTAGACCGTCAGGAATTCCCGTGTTTGATTAATGATGGGAGGTGCGAGATGAAGAGAATTGAACGCATGAACATTAAAGTCATTACAGATGGTAAAAAGAAACAGTATGAAATTGATGGCATCCGTTATAATACATTACAAAGAGCATCTATACATTACCAAACGACTCGTGCTCCTAAATCTGTGATATCTCAAAATATGTTAGATATTGTTAATGAGATGATAGAGCATGATAGATATGTTGAAGAGCACAGAGAAGAGATAATGAAAAGAGAACTAGAACTGCTTGGTATAAACGGATAGAAAAAAAAATAAAAGACTCATAAGAGTCTTTTTTTATACCCATACCCCCTCCCCATTCTACGAACCCATTAACCCTCCCATGAATTTACCCCCTACCCCAGATTTTGGGGAGGGGTGCGTGGGTGAGAGTGCCAGAAAATATTGACCACCGTTTTTCCTATATAATTGGGCACGTCTATATTGTGGGCATGGTATACTGGGGATAGGAATCACAAGTGGGAACGAGGGGTGGGGGATAAAAGATTTCAATCCAGATTTTCTGGTTGCTTGGATACTTGGTACCTGCGAGTGCCAAAAGAGTGATAAATGCAAAGGTGCGGCGGAACGTACCCCCCCCCCTTTCTGGCCAGTGACTTGGTGGGGGTGGGCATCTTTTTTAGCAAGTCAGATTTTTTGAGCATGTCGTTTTTCAGTATAGTGGGCGGCGTTGACTTTCAAAAACAGTTGCTTTTTGAGCATATGTGTTCCCATTTCAGCTGGTGACCTTCAAAAAAGCACCGATTTTGCGGGCGTCCAAAAATTTTTTCTAAATTTTTGGAACTTTATGCTTGACATTTATATATCAATACGGTAGAATAGCATTACAGTCAATGGAAGTTGGCAACTCAGTGCAGATGTAATACCATGCAGCTGAGACAATATTCTATAAAACTGTAGTAGGAAAACCTAACGAATGATGGATACATCTAGGTTAATCCTATGGGAATCCACAGTGATGTGGAAATCCCTGCCCTCGTAAACGGAGGGTCTACGTGGATATTGGTGCTGACACATTCGCACTTAAAAGCACTGTCTCATCGCTCACGCAATAGACGCTCTCTGTGAGAGAATAAGCCTGATAAGATTGTAAGTGGTAAATACAGTAAACTCAGGTAATACCAAGCAAGTGAGTTTGCTCTTGAACCTATGCAAATAGGGTATAATGATGAGGTAAAGGTAAAAGTAGCCCAAACGAGCAGTTACAGAAGCACAGTAATAAACAAAGTATAGAATTTGGAAATTATTGTATTGAATGGCGGGTGAAATTTCAAGGTAATCAATCCTTGACAGACATGGGGATTAAAACCCAAGAGAGAAATCTAGGGTTAACAGTTTGAGGTTAGCTACTTCAGGCTCAAGTTAATTCTGCTGATGGCTGAACATAAGTGAAGAGTGGTTAGTTGGTAAGGCGAAGGTCTGCTCAACATCTGAATTTGACTGTAATTAAACAGGAGGTACGTAAGTACCCCTTTTTTATATGATTTTTAACACAAACATTATATTTTATTATATAATTTAAGTGATAGATGAATTTTCTGTTTATACATAAGGAGAAACCGAATTATGCTTAAATTATCAATGCCTAGAGGTGATATACGAAACATAAAATTCTCCATTTCAGACTCTTCTGGAATACTTACTGAACCATTTGAAGAAGTGTACTTTACATGCAAACGTGCATTTACTCAGCAGAATGTTATATTTCAAAAGAAGTTATCAGACGGTACAATTACATTTGATGATGAAGGGTACTATCATCTCGTAATTGAATCTCTTGATACGTCAGGTCTTACCTATGGAGAATATGTGTTTGATATTGAAGTTGTAAATGGAACAACATTAAAACAGACCAGTGTTGGTAAATTGATTATAACTGAAGAAGTAACATTCTTAAATAATGAGTAGATGAAGGGGGATACAAGTATATGGCAATGAAACTATCTGATACTCTTAGTGTTCAATTGTACGATGATGATACATTAAATGTTAATCTTTCTTCAGACTTATCAAGAATTGTGGTAAACAATTATGAAGAATTATCTAACTTACCACAAATCAATTCCATTACATTGATTGGTGACATTCTTAGTTCTGCACTTGGAATTAAGTTGTCTGATTTAATTCAGGATGAAAATACATTCACTGTCTTGAATTGTGGAACTTCTACAGAAGTTGTGTAAGGAGGGAAGATTCATGCCTGATTTAAATGTAAGAATAAAATCAAAACATGATACTACAGCAAATTGGAATAATGCCCAAGGCTTTATTCCTTTAGCTGGTGAGGTCATTATTTATGATGATTATGACAGAATAACAACAGAAGAAAACGGTATAACACTTGTTAAGGAAATTCCAGCAATAAAGATTGGTGATGGTAGTGCATACGTGCAAGATTTACCATTTGTTGGTGATGATGTTAGAACAAGTATACTTTCACATATTGGTGATACGGAAGTACATGTTTCAACTGTTGAGAAAACGTTCTGGAGTAATAAGATTAATATAGATGATGCATATGATGTAATACATGCTGAATTAGATGATGAAACACTCGTGTTTAATAGGAATTAATAAGGAGAAATTTTAAATGGCTGATATTAGTAAAATTAAATTACCAAGCGGCAACGAATATGACATAAAAGATGCTGTTGCACGTCAAATGATTAGTGGGGGTGTGTCTTTTAACATTGTTTGGACTGCTGTTGATTACGCATCTTCTACTGCACCAAGTTCTGATAAACTTGCGACAATTCCAAAAGATGTTGTGGTGTACTACAACAACGGTAGTAATAATGCAACAGGTACCATGAATGCTAGTGATGACACAGTTGGTAAATTTTATTTAGTATATTCAAAAACACAGTCTGGCACCTTAGACGTGTTTGATGAATATGTAACTGTTGGTACTACAGGCAGTTATTCATGGGAAAAAATTGGAGATACGCAGATTGATTTATCCAATGTTGTTACAGATGTAACTTTAAATAAGAGTACCACTGATTTTGTCACTGGTTATTCTTCACCAACTACAGACAGTGTAATTGGTGCAGATGCAACATTTACTGTTACACAACCGACAATCAGTGTTACTCCAAGTACAACATATTTAAAAGCAACTGCCAGTGGTGCAACTGTCGGTGCTGATGGAACTGCAAGTGCAGTTACGGGATATGCTTCTCCATCTACAGATACATTTGTTAAATCTGTAAGTGCTGAAACAAATAAAAATTTAGTAGTTACAACAGTTACTGGCGTTCAAGCATCTACAACAACTGCTTCTAAAGCAACCCAAGGAACTAGTCAGACAACTGCTGATGGTACTGGTACTGCAAGTAGCACAAACACAGATTGGCTTAAAGGTGTTTCCGTATCTAATGAAATACTTACAATTGGTGCAGCTACAATGGACACACAGACTACTACTCAGTTTACCTTTGCAGATGTTACTGTTCCAATTAAAGATGCTTCAGCAACAACTGTTGCAACCGGAGGTACTTCAACAACTGGAACTGGTGATGCAGTTGTAACTGGTGTTACGATTGGCAGTTCCGCAAGTGCAATCACAGCTCTTGGTACTCCTTCAACAGAAACTGTATTAAAGGGAGTTAAGATGACTGCTCAACCTACAATTGCATTAGCAACAGAATCTTCATCTGCAACAGGTAGAGTTCAAGTGGCAACTGGCATTTCAAGTGCAACAGCAAGTGGTGGAGATGTTGCATGGAATAGTAAAGATACTGTTAGTGCAGTAACTGGACTTGGTACTGCCACAACTTCTGCTGGATTAAACAACTCTACTTCAATTACAGTTACTAAAGGCAGTAATTCATAAAGGGAGGTTAAATTATTATGGCTGATATCAGCAAAATAAAACTTCCAGATAATACGGAATATGATATTAAAGACAAAACAAGTGGTTATATCACAGGTATGACCATTTTGTCATACGGTAGTTCTACTTGGGATGATTTTATTACTGCTTATAATGCAAAGAAAGTTGTTTATTGTAGAGCAAGTTCTAATAGTAATCCTGCTTCTGGCACCCAAACAAGATTAGCTTTTATGGCATATGTTAACAATGCTGAAACTCCAACAAATGTTGAGTTTCAGTATTATCGGTCTGTTAGTTCTCATAGTGATTCACAGCAAGGTGACCAGGTTTATGTTTACAAATTAGATAAAACAGCCGGGTGGACAGTTACTGTAAGAGAAGCATATTCAAAAATAGCAGTAACTTCTCCTGTAGCAAAATCTTATTCAAGTGGAACAATAACTTTAAGTCATGCTGATAGTGGTGTAACAGCAAAAACTACTCAAGCATTATATCCTTTTAAAGTTGATGCAAAAGGACACATTACGGAAGTAGGAACAGCAGTTACAATTCCTAATGGCTTCGCTAATGTTAAAGTTGGTAGTACCACGATTGAAGCAGATACAACTACTGATACACTTGAACTTATAGCTGGCAATAATATTACACTTACACCTGATGCAACTAATGATACAGTTACAATAGCGGCAAGTGGAGGTAGTAGTGTATCTCCATACACTTCAAATCCAGCAATGGATGGAACTGCTTCCGCTGGTTCATCCAATGATTATGCACGAGGTGACCATGTACATCCTAGTGATACATCAAAGCAGGACACTCTTGTAAGTGGTACTAATATTAAAACAATTAATAACACGTCACTTTTAGGAAGTGGGAATATTACCGTTGGTGGTGTTGAAAATTTTTATATCACAGTAACTTACAATGACCAAGATGGTGTTTATGAAACAGATAAAACACTTACTGAAATAGGTGCAGCTTATGAGGATGGTAAGAATTTATATGTTTTAGATTCTAATGACCATTATAATGATGTTGGAGATTCTCCTGTAGAACTTGAAAGTAATTTAATTGCTCCACTTTTTGGTAAAAGTGATGGTGGTGCATATTATTTTGATTGTGCTGCAGTTTATGCTAATGATGGTTATCATATTACATATTATTTACCTGATGATGAAGATGGAATAGCATATCTTGATATTTATCCTACAGCAAATCGTGATTTTCCTATTGAGTTATCATACTCTTCCACTGTTGGTGGTTACGTTATAAATAAAACATACCAGCAACTTTATCATGCTTGGTTAGGGCATGAAAATTTATATATTGTAGATAATGAAGTATTGCAACAAGGTGAGTCTAATATAATTCCATGCGTTAGTTTTTATGCAGATGATGGAATTGTTAATTTTTCTTCAGTAAATGGTTCAACTGTCCATTTACTTCAGGTATATGAACAACGCTCTGAGGTAAGTTATACTTATTTTAGTTTAAATAGTGTTACACAAAATGAAACAACTAATAATCTTAATCTACCTGTACTATTTTCAGCATCTAGTTCAACTAGTACCATTACAACGGAAGCTAAAAAATCTTCAAGCTATTTCTACTATAATCCATCAACTCATGCGTTACAAACTGGTGGAACTATTAATAGTTATACACTAAGGGAAGCGTGTTCAAAAAGTGTTGATACTGTAATTTCTGTTGGTTCTTCAAGTACTGCTTTACCAACAAGTGCAGCAGTTGCTTCCTATGTAGCAAGTCATGGTGGTGGTTCTACTACCATTAGAAGATGGTCTTCATCATAAATAAAAGATTGGGAGGTCTTAGATGAAATTACAAATTTTGATTCCTCAGTATAAAGAGGAAGACTCAGTGGTTAAACCTTTACTTGATTCAATTGCATTACAGCAGAATGTAGATATGAATGAAGTTGGTGTAATTATTACGAATGATGGAACGGATGTTAAATTAACTGAAAAGTTTCTTAAATCATATCCGTTTAAAATTGAATATTATTCAGAGAAGCATCGTGGTGTAAGTGCAACAAGAAATGCGTGTTTGGATAAGGCAATAGCAGAGTATGTAATGTTCTGTGATGCTGATGATATGTTTTACAACATGTGTGGGTTATGGATTTTGTTTAGGGAGATGAGTCTGGAAAAATTTGATGCTCTTATATCTGTTTTTGTTGAAGAAACACGAAATCCAATAAATCAAGAAATTGTCTATATCAATAGAGAAACAGATAGTACGTTTGTGCATGGAAAAGTTTATCGTAGACAATATTTATTAGACAATAATATCAGGTTTAACCCTAAACTTACTATTCATGAAGATTCTTATTTTAACTGTTTAGCACAGAAATGTACATCAGAAGTGAAATATTGTCAAACACCTTTTTATCTTTGGAAGTGGCGAGATGAGTCTGTGTGCAGACATGACCCAAAGTATATCTTAAAAACCTATAACAACATGCTTGATTCCAATACTGCATTAGTAAAGGAATTCTTAAAACGTGAAAAACGGGGTGATGCACAGTTTTATTGCACAGCAATGATTTACGATGCATATTTTACAATGAATAAAGCAGAATGGATAAATCAGAAAAACAAGAAGTATCGTTACAAAACAGAAAAAAGATTTCAATCATACTATAAAGAATTTAAAAATCTATTTCAGTCTATGGATGAACAAGTGAAAGCACAGATTATTATGGGAATTAAAAACAGAATGTTCCAAGAAGGACTTTTAATGGAATCCATTACGTTTGAAGATTGGATTAAACATGTTGAGGTGATGAAATGAGTAGAGAAGAATTAGACATTATTAGGTATATAGTTGAACAAGCATACAATCCAAAGAATGATGATTATGTGAATTGGAATTATGTGCGAACCTGTGAAGGTATTTTAGAGAAATATGATAAAAAATCAGAAGAAAAAGAGTAATAAATATATGATATAATTTTATTGTAGAGGATTTATTATGAGTGTGAAATTAGGAAGTGTAACAATACCAAATATTACAGTTCATTCTGATGGCGGTGGTTTGGGAAATTGGGAAGATATATCAAGTTCATTTGAACAATTAGGTACTGCTGATTTAGATATCTTTGCTATATTTGATGGTACTTATGTAATACTCTCTTTTGTTGTTAATACACTTGGTACTGTTGTATTACATGTAAAGGATAATCATCTTCCATTATTGACATCTGAAGATTATGGTGCTGAAATACCATATTTTCAAAATGATTCTGAGTACAGTAATTTATTTTGTGGTTCAATTTTGTATTATCTATCAATGAGTTATGACGGTGATATCGTTCATAATGTTTGGATGTATTCAGATGTTAATTTTGACCCCGGTATGGTAGGCTGTATTATGTACGTTTGTGAAACTTGATGGAGGTAAGTAGACCATGCCTTATACAGATACAACAGTAAATAATTTAATTATAAATGTATTAACTAAAAATGAATACGATGCAATATCTACTCCAAGTGAAAGTGAATTATATTTAATTACAGATGATGATAATTCACTTCCCACGGTTACTTCTTCTGATAACGGAAAAGTGTTGCGAGTGGTTAATGGTGCTTGGGCAGCAGTAAATTTGCCATCTGCAAGTGGTAATTCTTTTTGAGGTAATTTTCAATGGCTGATTATTTAGTAACAGATACAGAATTAACTTCTATAGCTAATGCAATAAGAACTAAAGGTGGAACATCTGCATCATTAGTCTACCCAGCAGGATTTGTTTCAGCAATCAATGCTATTCCTACTGGTGGCGGTACTGATAATTTAGCAGCAAGGATAACCAATACTTTAACTTCTTATTCTAATAGTACACTTAGTAGTATTTGTAGCTATGCTTTTTATTACGCCAGTAATTTAACAAGCATTGATTGTCCAAATGTTGATACAATTGCGACTTATGCTTTTGCTAACTGTTACAATCTGGCATATGCTAATTTTCCTAGTGCTCAAAATGCTGGTGCTGATGTTTTTTATAATTGTCGTAGTCTGACAACTGTCAATATGCCCTTGCTTTCTAAGATTAACGCATATGCTTTTTATAGTTGCCAGAAGCTTAGTACTTTGAATTTTCCAAGTGCTAAGGGTACTGTTGGTAATAATGCATTTCAAGGCTGCTTATCTTTAACATCTGTAAGCTTTTCACTGGTTACTAGTCTTGGGTCATCAGTATTTTATGATTGCACTAAATTACAGTCAGCAACTTTACCAAATATTACTTATATTGGGTCTGCTGCTTTTTATAATGCAGATTTAAGAGAAGCTAGTTTTTCTAAGGTTACAACTATTGGTCAATCAGCTTTCCAGAATTGTACTAGATTGTCTTTAGTTAGTTGCCCAAGTGCAACATCAGTATATAATTATGCGTTTCAGTATTGCTACTCTTTGCAAAATGCATATTTGCCATTAGTAACGTATCTAAGTTCTTATACTTTTGGGTATTGTTCAAGCTTATCATTTGTAAGTTTTTCAAAAGTTAGCATGATTGGTTCTTATGCATTTCAAAGTTGTTGGAATCTTCAGTCTGCGTCTTTTGCAAGTGCAATATCAATATATGTTGGAGCATTTAGAAGTTGCAGTAAGTTAGAGAGTTTATATTTACTAAGCAGCCTAATTACTACCCTGGGTCCAAACGTATTTGTTAGTACACCAATGGTAGCTTCAAGTTATTTAGGGCATTTTGGTTCTATATTTGTTCCATCATCTTTAGTAGCAACTTATAAATCTGCAACGAATTGGATAGCAATTAGCAATAGAATTACTTCATATACTGGTTAAAAGGAGAAAAAGTAATGATTATAACTGAAATTATTAATGATTTAGTTCATACTTATTCAGATAAAGGTGTGAAAATTCATGGTGGTTTTCCTGAGGGGGATTACGATGAAGCGTATGACCCGATTGATGCGGGAAGAACTTATACAGAAACTGATATTCCTATTGATGAGGATGAGGAAGAACCTGAAGAAGATGTTGAGATGAAAGCAGATGGGTTTGATATTTTAATGGGAGAGGAAAAATAAATGTACGGAAAAGTTGTAAATGGAGCATTGTGGTATGCTCCAAGAAAAATCAGATTAAATGATTATACTGTTTTTGTTAATAATGTACCATCTGAGTTACTTATAGAAAATGGTTATAAACCAATTATAGAATCTAAACCAGAAACTCCTGCTGAGGAAGGTTATCATTATGAATTGTCTTTTGATGATATTGGTGATGAAATTATTTATGTGTGGACATTAGTTAAAGATGAACCAACTTCAGAAGAGTTGTTAGAAATTCTTATCGGTGATAAAAAGTGAGGAATAAAAGATGATTAGTTTAGAAAAAGTAAGAAAATTTAGACAGTTTATTGAACAGATGGCAAAGTCTGTTGATGATGAGACTGCTTTGGAACATCCTGAAGCATTTCCTAAATGGGAAGTAGATTATGATTATGTCACTAATGATAGAATTCGTTATGATGAATTACTCTATAAAGTTCTTCAGAATCATACATCTCAGTCAACTTGGACACCAGATGTTACTCCTTCACTTTATGTTAGAATTGATAATCCTCATGAAGAATGGCCTGAATGGCGTCAGCCTACCGGTTCTACAGAAGCATATAGTTTAGGTGCTAAGGTTTCGCACAATGATAAACATTGGGTGTCAAATGTGGATGCCAATGTTTGGGAACCGGGTGTGTATGGATGGGATGAACATGAGTAGAGATGAGTTAGATATTATACGTGAGATTGTTGAAGAATCGTATAAAAATAAGGAAGGAGTACAAAAATGATTTCAACTGTAAGTATGAAAAAACGAGATTCTGATTCATATGAATTTGAATTAAAGGGTTTATCTTCTGATGAGAAACCCTCTGTATTTGGTAATTTTCACATTGCGATAAATTCAATATTTCTGGAATTAGACACAGGTGACTTCTATTATTTAGAGACCCCTGTTGTATGGAAGAAGATTGGAGGTGGTGGTTCTCCTAGCGGCGAACCACTGGTAGAGATAAAGATTGATGAATGGTTTGGCTCATATGGTTCAGCATCTTATTATGAATATACAACAGATGTAGATTTGCCTGATAATATCACAGTTGACTGGAATGGCACACCATATCAATGTACTAATGGTTCAACAGACGAGTATTTGAAAGGGTATGGTGCTCAGTGGGATGATACAATAGAGGGCTACGATTTCAGCGAGTATCCATTCCGTATCTCTTACTCTCTTGACCCTGAAAGCGATGATTTTGTTTATTACATTTATGCCGAAAGTAGTGACTTGCCTGTAACGGTTAAAATCTATGGATAGGAGATAATTTATGGATTTCTATGATATGATACTTGCCAGTAAACTTGGAGGCGGAACAAAGCCATCAGGCACTATAAACATCACTGAAAATGGAACGTATGATGTAACAGAAAAAGCAGAAGCGAATGTGAATGTTGTACCGCAAGGAGAAATTGTAATATCTACTAATGGAACATATAACGTAAAGGACTATGCTAGTGCGTGGGTCGGTGTTGGTATGAGAAATCAAGAACTTGTAATTACTTTCCGGAACGCGTCTGGTGCAAACGCATCCATTTATAACTTAATGCAAGCTGATGTTGAAAATGGATACAAGTTATATAAACAAGAGTCTTCTGTTAAAAGCGGTAAATGGACACTTGTTGGTCAGCCAGTTATATCTGATAATCATGGGACAGAGTGGAAAGTTACATTTTATGATTTGGGATTAGGTGACCCTAGTGACTATGAAGTATCTAATTTAACAAACTGTACATACGATAATAATGGTGTGATTACTATTA
>JAEEGL014677610.1_pt1 | contig 10832 bp, 10 predicted proteins | sample 9134231 | NCBI WGS metagenome assembly JAEEGL01 (sample SAMN16246548, study PRJNA631951) | gut metagenome | biome: gut microbiome; feature: rumen; material: fiber-attached | host: Bos | place: Iran: Karaj | collected 2018-10
TACCTTTGCACCGCGTTTAAGGATAACGACTGGACGCCGCAAGGCCGAAGGTCAATGTTTAATTAAGAAAAGAAAAAAAGAAATGAAAAAGATTATGATGACTCTGGCTGCAGTCGCAGTAGCAGCTACAATGAACGCTCAGGTTTATATTGGTGGTGGTATCGGTCTCGGTACATCTTCTTACGATGGCAACTCTGAGACTTACTTCAAAATCATCCCTGAGATCGGTTACAACCTCGACGAGAACTGGGCAGTAGGTATGACCATCGGTTATGGCGAGTCTAAGACTAAGATCAAGAATTACACAAACGGTACTACCGTTACTGAGAAGGTGAAGACCTTTGCTATTGCTCCCTATGCACGTTACACCTTTGCTAAGTTCGACCACGTAAACCTGTTCGTTGACGGTACTGTAGGTTATCAGTATGAGAACTTTGCAGGTACTAAGATCAACACCTTCGGTATCGGTTTCAAGCCCGGTGTTGCTGTAAACCTGAACGATAAGCTGAGCTTCGTTGCTCACGTAGGTTTCCTGGGTTACGAGAACGAGAAGGTTAAGGGTGACGACAAGTCTACCAACACTTTCGGTCTTGACCTCAGCGGTAACAACCTGAGCTTCGGTGTTTACTACAACTTCTAATCAGAAAATAGGAATTTAGTAAAAATCATAAAAGAGTCCGACTTCATCTGCGAAGCCGGACTTCTTTTTTTTTTTTCTAGTTCACGGTTTCGAATCCAGCGCTGCTGCCAGAGTTGCTTAATCTTGATTTTTGTAGTTGTAATGCAGAAGCCAAAACCACATACTAGATTCAGGTATCAGGTTCTAACTACAAGGCAAACATGCTGTTTGTTGCATTGATTTCAACTCAAAAGTGATTTGCAACTCCCAGAATTTACAAAAACGCTATCGGGATTTACAAATTTTTCGTTGTTTTAACCACTGAAAGCAGTTTTTTGTAGAAAAATGCTTATTTTTGTGGTCGATTTAATTCGAACCATTTATGTACGGACAACAGAGTCTTCAGGATTTCGTATTTCTTATGTTTTACGGTGGGACTGCCCTGCTGGCTGTTGTCGCATTTCTCTATATGATGTTCAGGCGAGCTAACGGCATTGCTCCCACTATCACGCCTCCGGAGGAATTGCGACGATGGACAGCTGCTTTTTTCCTGGCAGCAGCGCTGAGCCATGTGTGGTGGTATGTGTTGGGGGTTCATTGGCTGACGGATGATCGCCTGGTGCGTAATATCACTGCCATCATGCTTGACCACATCACGCTCGTACCGCTTGTTATGGTCATGCTGCTTAGCATGTTGCAAGACCGTCGCCGCCCAATATGGCCCTGGATATTGGCTCAGGTACCTGTTGCCGTCGCAGCGCTCGTGGGTATAAACATGCACAGCGAGTTCTACGGTTACCAGATAGTACACTATTGTCAGTTAGCCGTCATCACGCTCTTTGTGGTCTATTACATCTATGCGTTGATCAAATATAACCAATGGCTGTGTGAGAATTTTGCCGATCTGGAGCACAAGGAGGTGTGGCAGAGTCTGGCGTTTGCCATTGTCCTCTTTATCTTTTATGAGGTTTATACCACGAACGCGGGAGAGCTGGTCAAGGAGTATATGGCGCAGGTGATCACAATCGCTATTATTGCTTTCCTGATATGGCGCGTGGAGACGCTGCAAAGGCTGGAACTTACCGACGAACCAGATGCGGAACAGGCGGATTACGGCTATATTGGTGCACTATTGGAAAAATATTGCGAAAATGGCACCCTATACCTTCAGCACGATCTCACGCTACAACAGCTAGCCACGGCCATAGGCACGAATCGTACCTATCTAGGCGCCTATTTCGCTCAGACGGGTATCACATACAATACCTATATCAATCAGCTGCGTGTCGAACATTTCGAAAGGCTCTATCGCAAAGCCCTTGCTGACTCACGCGCTGTTACTGCCCAGAAACTTGCTGACCAGAGTGGCTTCCGCAGCTATAGTACTTTCAGTACCGCCTTCAAGAAATACAAGGGTGTCACCGTCTCCGTATGGATGGACGATGTGCAAACGGGCATGCGAGATACGAAATAATTAAACGTTATATCAATGAATAAAGGTAAGAAGATTGTTAGGCCACCAAATTTGAAAGAGGGTGACAAGGTGGCACTGGTTTCTCCTGCCTACTGGGTTCCTCAGGAAGCTATGTGGCAGGCTGCAGAGATGATAAAAGGGTGGGGACTCCAGCCCGTTATTGGTCCTTACACCAATAATCTGAATGTCAATGCCTATGCAGGAACGGCAGAAGAACGAGCTGCCGACTTGTTATGGGCATTGGAAGACGACAGCATCAAGGCTATCATATGTTCGCGAGGCGGTTATGGCTCCATTCATATACTCAACCGCATCCCACAGGACAAGTATCTTGCTCATCCGAAATGGCTGATAGGCCATGGCGACATCACCATTCTGCTGCATTCCATCGTCTGTTCTGGCTTGATGTGTGTGCATGGTCCAATGGCTTTTCAGATGGTAGGAGGCCAAGAACAGTCTACGACCATTGCCCGTGATATTCTGTTTGGACGGATACCACAATATGAAATATGCAGAAACGGCTATAATCGTTGCGGACATGCAGAAGGTATGCTCGTGGGTGGTAATCTGTCGAGCTATTCTGCAATAGCAGGTACCCGGTTTCAACTTCCTCCCAAACAGGACGTCATACTCTTTATAGAAGAGGTGGAGGAACCCCTGCATAATGTCGACAGGCTGTTCTATCATCTGCGGCTGCAAATGGATTTCGAACGTGTCAAGGGAATCATCTTCGGATCGTTCAACGCCATCAGGTACGATCTCCAGTTTGGTAGTGTAGAGCAGATGCTGACGGCTCATCTGGCTGACTGCGACATCCCTATATGCTGTGGCTTCCCCGTAGGAAGCAATAGTTGCATTCCGATGATCGAAGGTGCTCCATGTACGCTCGATGTCACGACAGAGAAGTCGATACTGACGTTTAATATCGATGGAGAGACACGACCCTATTGTTTGACAAACGGCGGTCAGCAACTATTTAAATAAGAACAAAAGTAACAAAAAAATCCGGTTTCGCAGATGAGACCGGACTTCTTTTGTGTATTATTGCTTGATATGCACGTCTTGTTGGGGGAACGGGATTTCGATGCCGTGCTGGTTCAGCGTGTCGTAGATGGTGCGTAGCACGTCGCTGATGACATCGGACTTCTTCGTGGCTTCAGCCCATATAAACAACTTGAAATTGATGCTGGAATCGCCCAGCTCGCCAACGACAGAACGGGCCTTCTTCCTATGGTCTGTCCACTTGTGGTGCAGATTGTTGACGGCCTCGTCGACCAGCGTCATGGCTTGTTGCAGGTTGGTGCCGTAGGCCACGCCATAAGGGATGACCTGGAGCACGTAGCCGTGGTTGCGCGTCAGATTCTTATAGTTCTTGGCAAACAGCTGCGAGTTCTGGAAGGTGATGATCTCGCCATAGACCGACTCGACGACGGTAGACACGTAGCTGATGCTGGTCACCTTGCCCATCGTACCGTCGACCTGAATCATGTCGCCCACCTTGATGCGGCCAGTCATGAGCGAGATGCCGTAGTAGATATTCTCGATGATATCCTTCGAGGCGAAACCGATACCTGTCGACAAGCCTCCCGTGACTACCAACAGCCACTCCATAGAGATGCCGAGGATGGTCATGGTGATGAGGAACCAGGCGCCCCAGACGATGACTTGTATCACGTTGCGACCCATGACCTCGCGGCTGGCTGCCGTTGAGGGGTCTTTGATCTCATACTGCATGCGCATGAATTTCAGCACGGTGCGGTTGACGTAGGAGAAGGCGAACCAGAGGTTGATGACCATCGAGAGCGACAGGATGCTGAGCTTCAGATTGGAGAGGTCGATGAAGTTGGTCTTGAAGATTTTCCAACACAGGTCGGATAGGTTGAATACGTCGGCAGCCCACCAGATGCTGATCATCACGGAACCGACACCGAGTATGGGCAGCAGCACTTGATAGGCCAGGTGGTAGGCCCAGGTCTTGGTGATGGGCTTCTCGTCGAAATGGTGTCTGATACCGTAGAGCTTGATGTATTGCGACACGCAGGTAATGGTCAGTATGCAGGCCAGCTGCATCATCCACCAGATGAGGATCTGGACGGCCATCAGCGTGTAACCCACCCACGAGCAGACCACGGAGATGATGAAAACCAGCAGCGAGATGTAGCTGTAGAACATGTCCCAGCGTGGGATGTTCTGGTTGTGCCGTCCGATGACGTTCCACTGCCATAGGGCGCAGATAAGCAGCACGGGTGGGAAGATGATATTAACCAGTTCGCTGGGAATCAGGACGATGCGGAAGGCAATGACCAGGAAGCAGACGGCCAGGAGTGGGGTGTAGACGCGAAAGGCACTGGTGATCTGGTCGCCATTGACGCGCAGCAACAGCGATATCAGCACGACGCCCAACAGCCATGCAAACTCAACCAGCAGGTTGGAGGCCATGACGATGAAGTTCTGGTCGGTCAGCGTGATGGTCAGTCCGAGAATGACGGCAAACGTGATGGTCGTTGTAGCCATCGTGATGCAGGTGCGCTTCTTCATGAACTCCTTGGTGCGCAGTCGCTGAGGCACCACGAAGCGAATCAACACGAAGTTGAGCAGCGAGGCGATGATGGCATAGAGGATGGTGGAAATGAGGAGTCCGAAGATCCAGCGACTGTCCCACTGCGAGTTCGCGTTGGGCTGGTATTTCTTGGCTACCGTCTGTTTCATCGCTACCCAGTGGCGACTCCAGTTTTTGATGATGTTGACGTAGTTGTCGCCACCATTCTTGAAGATGCTGGTCTGGATGTCGTAATAGCGCTTCTGGGCGTAGTCGTTCAGATGGCTCAACCGATTCTCTGTCATGTCGTAATAGCGCATGTAGTCCTGCATGGTGGTGCGGTTCTCGTCGAGCGAGTTGCGGATATTGGTGGCCAGCGTCAGACAGATGTTACGGTCGATCTTGGCCTGGTCGGTAAGAATGGAGACGGGCATGGCCTTCAGACTGCCTATCAGCGAGTCGTAGCGGGCGATGTCGTTGTTGGCTTTTTTCAGATAGGTGTTGAAGGGCAGTTGCTGTTGCTGGAACTGGCGATACTGGGCAGTAGCTTCGTTGCAGGCATAGGTCAGGTCGAACACGTAGTCCTGCTTCTGCGAATAGAGCATCAGCGAGTTCTGGTTAGACCGCAACATGGTCTCCATCAGTTGGGTGCGCACGCCCTCGCTCTGCTTTCGGTTCATCTCGATCTGCAACGTCAGCTCGCGGTGGTAGTTGGTGAGCTCGGTGCGCAGAATCTGCAGGGTGTGGGGCAGGTCTTTCTCTTTCAGCACGGCTTGCGAACTGATGGTAACAAGCAGCGTTAATATGATGGTCAGGATTCTCTTCATAACGTTTTTCTTAAATTTTGTGTGCAAAGATAGTCATTTTTTCAAATAAATCACTACCTTTGCACCAAAATCGTAGTAAAAACATTTAAACAACATGATACTAATAGCAGACAGCGGAAGCACCAAGACCGATTGGGCACTACTCCATTCTCCCTATCCCACACGCTGGGATGTTGTAGCTAATTTCCAGACACAAGGCATCACCCCGATACATCAGACCCCTGACGTGATTCGTCAGATTCTAGGTCAGGAGCTGGTGTCGCAGCTCTCCTCGTTCTCGCGAGCAGCACTGGTTAATTCGAAGGCACTGGAGACGCCCTTGTTGTCGCAGATAGAGGTTTATTTCTACGGTAGCGGATGCACCCCTTCACATGTGCCCCAGATGAAGCAGACGCTGGCTCAGGTGTTCCCAGCCAACAAGATTGAGGTGTATAGCGACCTGATGGCTTCAGCGCGTGCGCTCTGTCAGCATGAGGCGGGCATTGCCTGTATCCTCGGTACGGGTTCGAACAGCTGTCTGTACGACGGCGAGCAGATCGTGCAGAACACGCCTGCCCTGGGCTATATCCTGGGCGACGAGGGTGGTGGCTCCGTGCTGGGCCGTATGTTTATGAACGCTATCTTCAAGAACCCAGCCTTTGCTGATATCCGTGACCATTACCTGAAGGAACAGAAACTCACGCAGACGGATATCATCCAAAAGGTGTATCGCGAGCCGATGGGTAACCGATTCCTGGCTACTACTTCTTTATATATAGAACAGCACTTGGGAAATCCGTTGCTGCGCCAACTGGTGATTGACAATTTCCGCAACTTCTTCCGCAATAATGTGAAGCCTTACAACCGCACCGACTTGCCCGTAGGCGTCGTGGGCTCTATGGCTTTCCACTATCGTAGTCAGCTGGAAGAGGCTGCCCGTCTGGAGGGCTTCACGCTAGGTCAGATCATGAAGAGTCCTATGGAGGGACTGATCACTTATCATAGTGTTTAGAGAAATGAAGAAAATTTTCCTGCTCCTGTCGGTCGTTGCCCTCTGCTGGGCTTGCCAGTCGCAACCGTCGGCTCCCGATTTCGTGCGTGTTGAAAATGGCCATTTTATGCGTGGTGGCCAGCCCTACTATTATGTCGGCACCAACTTCTGGTACGGGGCTATTCTCGGCTCCGAGGGACAAGGTGGCGACCGCGAGAGACTGTGTCGTGAGTTGGACGAGATGAAGCGTATGGGCATCGACAACCTGCGTATCCTGGTGGGTTCAGACGGTCAGCGTGGCGTCAAGACCAAGGTGGAGCCCACACTACAGGTGGAGCCTGGTGTCTACAACGATACCATCCTGGCTGGTCTCGACTATCTGATGCAGGAACTGGGACGTCGCGAGATGGTGGCCGTGCTCTATCTGAACAACTCGTGGGAGTGGAGTGGGGGCTACGGCTTCTATCTGGAGCATGCTGGCGAGGGTCCTCAGCCGCGTCCTGATGATGCGGGCTATCCGGCCTTTATGGAGGCGATGTCGAAATATGCCTCGAACGAGCGTGCCCATCAGCTGTTCTACGACTACGTGCGCTTCATTATCGGACGTACTAACCGCTATACCGGACTGAAGTATATCGACGATCCTGCCATCATGTCGTGGCAGATAGGCAACGAGCCGCGTGCTTTCAGCAAGGAGGCACTGCCCGCCTTTGAAAAATGGCTCGCTGAGGCTTCTGCACTCATCCGTTCGCTCGATTCCAACCACCTCATTTCTGTAGGTAGCGAGGGCTCATGGGGCTGCGAGAATGATATCGATAGCTACGAGCGCATCTGTGCCGATGCAAACATCGACTACTGCAATGTACACTTGTGGCCTTACAACTGGGGCTGGGCACATCCTGACTCGCTCATCGAGAATCTGCCTCGGGCGTGTCAGAACACGAAGGAGTATATCGACCAGCATCTGGCCGTCTGCGAACGGTTGAAGAAACCTCTCGTGATGGAGGAGTTCGGCTATCCGAGGGATGGCTTTAAGTTCACGCTCGACACACCCACTGAGGGACGCGATGGATATTATAAGTATGTGTTCTCGCTGGTGGCCGACAATGCAGGAAAGAGTGGCCTGTTTGCAGGTTGTAACTTCTGGGGATGGGGTGGTTTCGCCAAACCTGTCCATGAGCAGTGGCAGGTGGGCGATCCGTATACCAACGATCCGGCACAGGAAGCACAGGGACTGAATTCAGTCTTTGCTTCCGACAGCACGACGCTGGCCATTATTGAGCAGTTGTCATCACGGCTGCACGCATCTCCTTCAGCAGATCGCTAGCGAAGATAAAGTCGGTCAGCCGCTTGTTGGTCGAGTTCATGATCTGGCTGCTGACGCCTTGCCATTCCTTCTGGCCTTGGTAAATAAAGACGATATTCTCGCCAATACCCATCACGGAGTTCATGTCATGGGTATTGATGATGGTTGTCATGTTGAACTCCTGGGTGATGGAGTGCAGCAGGTCGTCGATCACCAGGCTGGTCTTAGGGTCGAGTCCTGAGTTAGGCTCGTCGCAGAACAGGTATTTGGGGTTCAGCGCAATGGCGCGGGCAATGGCTACGCGTTTCTGCATGCCACCACTAATCTCGCCAGGATATTTCTCTTCGGCACCTACCAGATTGACGCGGTCCAGACAGTCCATAGCGCGTTGCTGACGCTCGCGAAGGGTCATCGACGAGAACATGTCGAGTGGAAACATCACGTTCTCCAGTACCGTCAGCGAGTCGAAGAGGGCTGCCGACTGGAAGATCATGCCCATCTCGCGACGCATCTGCACCTTCTCTTGTTTCGACATCTTCACGAAGTCGCGGCCGTCGTAGAGGATCTGTCCGCTGGTGGGTTCAAACAGGCCTACCAGGTTCTTCATCAGTACCGTCTTTCCGCTACCGCTCTGTCCGATGATGAGGTTCGTCTTACCATCTTCGAATACGGTGTTGATGTCCATCAGCACATCACGTCCGTCAAAACTCTTATATAGGTTCTTTACTTCGATCATGACAACAGCTGTGTTAGGAAAACATCGGAACAAAGAATGAGTACGCTCGAGGAGACGACGGCATTGGTAGAGGCCTTACCCACGTTTACTGAGCCACCTTCGACGGTGTAGCCGAAGTAGGAGGGGACAGCCGATATGATAAAGGCAAAGAAGAGACTCTTGATGATACTCATCCACACAAACCAGGGCTGGAACGAGTGTTGCAAACCTAGCGTCAGGTCGTCGGGCACGATGATATGGGCGATATATGCCGTACCATAGGCCCCCACAATACCCATGGCCGACGAGAAAATGACCAGTAGCGGCATGATGGTCAGCATACCCAGAATCTTAGGCAGTATCAGGTAGCAGGCAGAGTTCACACCCATGATTTCCAGGGCGTCAATCTGCTGTGTCACCCGCATGGTACCTATCTCTGAGGCGATGTTAGAACCGACCTTACCAGCCAGTATCAGACACATGATGCTCGACGAGAATTCCAGCAGCATGATCTCACGGGTAGTGTATCCGCTGACCCATCGTGGCATCCAGGGACTCTGGATGTTCAGCTTCATCTGAATGCAGATGACGGCACCGATGAAGAATGAGATGAGCAGCACGATGCCTATGGAGTCGATGCCCAGCTGCGACATCTCTTTGACGTATTGCTTCCAGAACATGCGGAATCGTTCAGGAATACTGAACGTACGGCCCATCAGCATGATGAAACGTCCGAATGTAGTCAGCCAATTATGTAACATGTTTACCATTTCGGGCGCAAAGGTACAAATAAAAAACGGACTGACCACTAGGTCAGCCCATTTTTTTTATCTTTTTACCTTTTTACCTTCTTACTTTTTTCCCTTTATGATGCATCTTCCGATCTTTCAGCTTTTTTTGGATGTTATGCTCCACCTGGAAGAATTTGTTGACCTGCTCGGCAGAGAGAACGGTGGCGAATTCGTCAACATATTTCAGCTGTATGGTCTGTGCCTGCTGTTGGCACTCCATGCGCTTCTTGGTGCGAGCCAGCTTCTCCTCTTCAGTCAGCTGCTTCTTCTCGCCCTTCTCTTTCAACTCTTTCATCTCCTTCTTGTGCTTCATAATAGGTCCCATCAGAGCTCTCATCTCTTCGCAATAGCGCTTGTAGATGGGTGTAAATTTCGCTTTCTGGTCGTCGCTCATGTCCAGTCGATAGACCAGTTCGCTAACTCTGGCGTCGAAATATTTCTCGTTGATCTCGCCCGCTTTCTTGTCTTGTGCCGTTGCTGTCATTGCTACAATGGCCAGCAACATAGTCATCATTAGTTGTTTCATCTTGTTTAATTTTTTAACTTTTAACTCTTAACTCAATAATATTCCGGAATGTCTTCTATCTCATAGTAGGCCAACTGCTGAGCCTCGTCGTCCGTCAGATTGTTTAAAAACTGGTCTATCGGACCTGTTGTCGTCTGCTCTGCCACTAGTTCCTCTGCTCTGTCCTGATGGAAGTAGGTGATGGTCAGTCCTGCTATCAGCACCAGTGCTGCTGCAGCTGCCGCTATCCACGTGCGGAGGGGGCGCGTCTTTGCTTTCTGTCCTTGGCTGATGGCCTGCTCCGTAGCCTGGCTGATCAGTCTGTTCAGATAGTCCTCGCTCTCGGCGTAGGGCATCCGCTTGCCTATGTTCTGTACTTCTTTCATGCTGTATGTTCTTTAATATATTTCTTGATCTTGTCCTGTGCGAAGTGGTAGTTCACCTTCAGGGTATTCACGTTCTTGCCTGTGATGTGGGCTATCTCGTCGTAGCTCATCTCGTCGTAGTAGCGCAGGTTGAAGGCGATGCGCTGTTGGGTGGGCAGTGTCAGCAGGGCCTTTTGGAAGAGCACTTCCGTAGCGTTCGTATCCATCGGTGTCTCAGCCTCCAGACGGTTTGTCAGTGTCGAGCCCAGCGAGTCGATGCTCTGGAAAAGGTGGGTCTGCCTGCGTAGCAGTGTCAGCGCCTCGCGTGTCGCAATGCTGTACATCCATGTCGACAGCTTGCCGTCGCCTCTGAACGAGTCAATGCTGCTGAATATCTTGATGCAAGTCTCCTGCAGCACGTCCTCTGCGTCGTCGTGACCCACCACAATGCGACGGATGTGCCAGTACAGCGTCTCGCCATATTGCTTTATCAGCAGTCGGAAACCCTTTTCGCGCTGGCTGGGGTCTTTCAGCATGTCCTGCAGTTCTGCTTGTTGTATTTCTGTCTCCATACAACTATATGACTCCCGAGCGTCAGAAAAGTTTAAAACCTACTCCCACTTTTTTGTTATTTTAAAATTTTAGTATGTAGAGGGCACAAAAAAGGGATGGCATAGAACCATCCCTCTTGCTTATTTCGCCACACTGCGGGTTGTGACCA
>JAEEGL016106886.1_pt1 | contig 10832 bp, 10 predicted proteins | sample 9134231 | NCBI WGS metagenome assembly JAEEGL01 (sample SAMN16246548, study PRJNA631951) | gut metagenome | biome: gut microbiome; feature: rumen; material: fiber-attached | host: Bos | place: Iran: Karaj | collected 2018-10
ACTGCTACAAATTCACCTTGTCTTTGTAAAGATTCAACTATTTTTAATTTTTGTAGAGGAGTTACTCTGGCAAAAACCTTTTTATCCTTAATAAATTCATCAAATTTTGCTTCATTATCAATATAAAAATCTAAATCACTTCCAGTAGTAACTTCACTTTTATCAGTTAACATTTTTAATTCTTTTCCAATAGCATAAGCTGTTAAAGCATGATCACCAGTTATCATTAATACTTTAATACCAGCATTTTTACACTCTTTAATTGCCTGTACTGCTTCTTTTCTAACTGGATCTATGAATCCCACTAATCCAACAAAATTTAATTTTTCTACATTCTTTTCACTAAATTTTTCAGATGGTTCTACTTCTCCATCGCATAAAGCTATTACTCTATACCCTGCAGCTGCTAATTCTTCATTTTGTTTTAACACTTCTTCTTTATTTAATTTAACACTTTTTCCATCTTTATTAGCATGAGTACAAAAATCTAAAATAACTTCTAAAGATCCTTTAGCACTACAATAAACTTTATTGTTTTTTTGATAGAAGATTGCACTATATTTCTTTTCAGATTCATATGGTATTTCATATAGTTTATTAAACTTCATGTCATTAGTGCCTAATTTCCTAGATAAAGCTAAAAAGGCAATATCAATTGAATCGCCAAAAGATTCCCATTTATTCTTATTTTTTTCAAGCATAGCTTCATTATTAATCATACCTAAAAAAGAAATATATTTAGCATTTTCTATATTTGAATTATTATACGGAATAACATTACCATCATCATTATATCCATTACCTTCTATATCAAATTCTTCTCCATCAGGTAATAATATCTTTTTAGCGGTTTGTTCATTAACAGTTAATGTTCCAGTTTTATCACTTGCTATAACTGTACAACTACCTAAACTCTCTACAGAATTTAATTTTTTAACAATAACATTTCTTTTACTCATCTTATTTGATCCAATTGTCAATGCCATTGTTAGAGCCAAAGGTAATCCTTCAGGCATAGCAGATACACTTAATGCAACCACTGATAAGAAAATTTCCATTAATGTGTATTTTTTAAAATATAATACAATTCCAATAATTATAGAAATAATAATTATAATATATGTTATTTGTTTAGAAAACTTTTCCATTCTAATAGTTAAAGGAGATGCACTTTCTTCAGTAGTTGTTACTTTTTGTGCAATTTTACCTACTTCAGTATTAATACCAGTTGTAGTAACAACAGCAAGTGCTCTACCAGTTAGTACACTAGTACCTGCATACAACATACATCTATTAGATAATTCTGCTTTAGATGATGGTTCAAATGACTTTGGAACCCCAATACTTTCTCCAGTTAATATTGATTCATTAACAGTTAAATTATTAGCAGTTAGTATTCTTGCATCAGCAGATACAACAGTACCAGGTTCTATAACAATAATATCTCCTGGAACAACATCTTCAGAATCCACTTCATAATGTCTATTTTCTCTTACTACTTTTACTTTTACTTTAATTAAATCTTTTAATGCTTCAGCATTTATTTCTGCTTTATATTCTTGTATAGTAGATACAATAGCATCAACTAAAATAATAAATATAATAGCAATAGCATCAATAGTTTCTCCTACAATAAAAGATAAAATAGCAGCAACTATTAATACATAAATAATAGGATCTTTAAAACTGTCGATAAATATATCAAATTTTGACTTTTTCTCATCCTTAGGAAGTTCATTAGAACCATATTTTCTTAATCTGCTTTTTACTTCTTTTTCTGTAAGCCCACTAAGAGAACTTTTAAATTCTTTTAAAACTTTATTTTTTTCTATTCTACTATAATCTTTTTCCATATATACTCCCTTATTATCATAAATATTATATATTATTAAGGCTTTTATTTCAATATAACAAAAAAGAAGTTATATTAACTTTCCATTAATGTAACTTCGACTGTTAACTCTTCACTTTCTCTTTTAATTACTAAAGTTACTTTATCTCCAGCTTTATATTTTGACAAATAATACTTTAATTTAGCAGCAGTTTCTATTTTATTATCACCAAGTTTTATTATAACATCTCCAGTTTTAAGTCCTACATTTGCACTAGGCCCATTTTCATTTATTTCTAATATGACAACTCCAGATTTTATTGAAGAATCCAATTTAATGTTGTTTTTTGCTAAATATAAAGATGATGATGATATGTCTGCCATCTTTATACCTAATGCTGGTCTTCTAATCTCTACTCCACTAGTAAACTTATTAGCATACTCTAGAGCTTCTTCAATAGGTATTGCGAATCCTATTCCTTCTATTTCGTCTTGTACAATTTTCATAGAATTTACACCTATTACATTTCCATTAACATCACATAAAGGTCCCCCACTATTGCCTGGATTAATTGCAGCATCAGTTTGCATAACATTCATAGCCCAGTCATTAATAGACTTACTCTTTACTGAAACTTCAACAAGTCTATCTTTTCCACTCAAAATACCTCTTGTAACAGTTCCAGCATAATCCGCACTCATTGGTGAACCTATGGTAAAAACAGTATCACCTAATTTTGTATTTTCATTGTTACCTATTGGTGCAACACCAATAACTTCTGCCTCACTTATTTTTACAACTGCAATATCAGCATATTCATCACTACCAACTAATTTACCTTGGACAATTGAACCATTTGATAATATTATTCTAATAACATCAGCATTAGCAATAACATGATGATTAGTCATAACAAAACCATCTTTAGTGTATACAAAACCAGAACCAGTGCCTGATAATTTTTCATTTTGATAATTCTCTACTACTACTACAGAATCATATATATTATTAATACCAACAGATATTCCACTTTCATCCATCTTTATTGTTTGAGTATCTTTATTTTCTTCATTTCTTAATTCAGTAAATTTATCCAAACCAAAAAACATGAGTCCCGCACCGAGAGTCATGGAAAATAGTATTAGCAAAATATATAATATTGCTTTTTTCATTTTTCACCTATTCTATATATGAGATTTGTTTATAATTATCAGGGAATCCCATTCTATATAATACTTTTTGTACATCAATTGATTTAAGCTTAGAAGCTAACCAATCAATTTCATAATCTATCTCATTCATCATCATTTTAAAATCTGTATATGTTAACATATGCTTTAAAATAATAATTAATGCGAATATATCATGTTTACCATATATATATTCATCATCTACTTTAGGTATTTCTAAAGCTTCATGGAATCTTGTATCATTTATAGCTTTTTGAGTTTCATGATTATATAAAATATCCTCATGAGCACATAAATTTCTATAATTAGATAATATTGATAAATAATCTCCTAAAGAAAGAGAATCAACATCAACATAATAATTAGCAATTTCCTCTTTATCTTCTTCTTTTAAAATAGAATATAATTCTCCCATTAATCCAAAACTAAGTACTTTAACTCCAACCCATAATGGAATATATCCATAATTATTTATATAGTGACTTGTTGCTGTATGCTGATATCCATTTATTCTAATTTGTCTTTTTAATTTTCTTATTAAATCATTTATTTGTCTTGCCTTTTCTTTACTTCTATCAAAGTTATCAACATTTAAATAATCTTTTTCTTTATAACCATATTTTCTACTAAGTACATAACTAAATATAGATTTATAGTTATTTTCAACTATAAGTAAGTTTTTAAATATAATATTTCTAAAGAATCTATCAAATTTAAATAATGAGTGTAATTCTTCAAATGTGGCCCCATCAATAAATCTTTTAGATCCTGTTACTAAGAAAGGTGAACGATAGCCATTCAAAAAGAAATAGTTCTCTCTCAACAAAGTTTCCTTAGCACTATCATAATCTTCTATAGTTAGACCTTTACTTTTTAAAATGTCCAATTGTTCATCTATTGTTTTAAACACTTTTGATGCCACTAGCCCACTCTCCCTATGATAGAATTATAGCATTAAATTATATTTTTTTAAACCATTTTTTATATCATTTACAAATAAAAAAGTACAATAAATAATGTACTTTTTTAATTATTATATTAGATAATAAAATTATTTCTTTTTTTCTAACTTTTTTTCTTCTTCTATTGTAGGGTTTAATATATCATTTCTTTCTCTAATAAGTTTCTCTTTTTCTTTTCTTATTTCATCTAGTTTATTTATATTTAATTTTTCACCTTTTTCTTTAATATTTTCTTCTTCACTTTCAAATTTTTTATCAACTATAGTTTCTCCAACACTCATATACTCTTTATGTTTACATTTGTATAGTTTTTTAATAAATTTATCCACAATAATTACATTTCGTGTGGATAATTTATGAATTCTTGCAAGTTCGCTCTTTACAAGATTATCATATTCTTCCTTGTTTTCAATCATTTTTTCTGATACTGATATTCTCATTTCATCTATTTTTATTCTACCTTTATTATCTAAATTATGGTATAGAAGTAGTACTCTAAATCTATTTTCTTTTTCATAATCTATACATATAGCTTTTGATTTATTATCATCCATTAAAGGTTTAAAACTATCAGTTTTCCTTTTATCTTTATTTGCTATTAATAAAGCTCTTATAGTGCTAGGTTTTTTATTATATTCTTCTATCTCTTCCTTATCCATTCTTTCTATAACATCTAATAAATACATTTGATCTAGTGTTTGTCCCTTATTACTAGCATAATCTAATCCATTAAGCATTGAATTAAAAATATTAACAAAAGGTATATAACCTTTAAGTTTATTGAAAATTGACTCATCATTATTATTTAACTCATCTTTTAATGAAGAAAGTTTATCGGGTTTAATCTTATATTCTTCATCAGCAAGATCTTTAATAATTTTAAAAGTAGTAATAACATCCATTGTTTTACTTACAATAATAGTTGATATCCATACTAATAATAGTCCCATAATATCCTCTCAATCTATTATAATTATATCATAAACAATATAAATTAAAAACTCGCACATATATGCGAGTTTTAAAGTTAGTACATAGAATTTTAATATTAACGCTTTGAGAATTGTGGTGCTCTACGTGCTTTCTTAAGTCCATATTTCTTTCTTTCCTTAATTCTAGCATCACGAGTAACCATACCATTTGTTTTTAATACTGGTCTGTTTTCAGCATTAGCTAATAATAATGCTCTTGTAATACCTAATCTAATAGCTCCAGTTTGACCTGAGAAGCCACCACCTTTAACTACTACATTAACATCATATTTATCTTTTGCATCAACTAATTCTAGTGGTTGAACTAAATCCATAACTAATGTTTCATAAGGCATGTAATCTTTTACATCTTTACCATTAACAGTAATATTTCCTTTTCCTTTAACAAGAGTTACTTTAGCAACACTACTTTTTCTTCTACCTATTGCAGTATATTTAGTTGTTTCTGCCATATTACTTTACCTCCAATACTTCTGGTTTTTGAGCTTCATGTTTATGTTCACTTCCTGCATAAACAAATAATTGTCTATAGATTTGTCTACCAAGTCTATTCTTTGGAAGCATACCCTTAACAGCTCTTTCTACCATTTCTACTGGATATTTTTCTATCATAGTTCTAGCGTTTCTTTCTCTAAGACCACCAGGATATCCACTATGATTGTAATACATTTTCTTATCTAACTTATTTCCAGTTAAATTAACTTTCTCAGCATTAATAATAATTACGTTGTCTCCACAATCAACATATGGAGTATAAGTTGGTTTATGTTTTCCTCTTAAAACATGAGCAGCTGCAGCAGCAACTTTACCTAAGTTCTTACCTTCAGCATCAATAACATACCACTTATGTTCAACGTCTTCTTTTCTTAACATAAATGTTTTCATATTAATCCCTTCCTAATTTCCATGCACGTTGTATTTGCAACTACAACTATTTCCTTCCCACAGAAATTGCATTTCCATTAAAATGTACCGGGTATATTATATAAAAAGAATATTCAATTGTCAAATACTTTTGCATATTTTAACAATGTTTGACATGTTATATCACCCAATTTTATTGACATTAAATAGTAATATATAATAAAATTATTATGTATAGTAAGGAGGCAAGTATGAAAAATAAAGTACCAATATATATTGTTACAGTTCTTTTATTGACCAGTTTGTCTGCTTCTATAATAGGTCTAGTGCAAAGCAACAAAAAACAACTAACAAGTAGTATAACTAACATTAAACCTAAAGTTACAATAAAATATGAATATTATTTAGAAGATCAATTGCAAGAAGAAATGCCAAAGAAAGAATTTGTAATTGATACAGAAGGTAATGAAACTGATAAAGTTAAATATGAATTTATTAGATATACATGTACTAATAATTTAACTGGGGTTTTTGATAAAGAAAATTGGGAATTTAAAGCAGATAAAGCAAATGTTGATACACTATGTCAATTATATTTTGCTAATACCACATATAGAGCAAATGTTACTATAACTAATGGTGTAGCAGAAAAAGATGAAATCCTAGTTGAAAGAGAAGGAACTGCTAACTTTGTTATAACTCCTACTGAAGGATATACATATAAAAGTGTAACATGTTCAAATAATAAAGAAACTAGTTGGGATGAATCAACTAAAACATTAAAAATTGATGTTATAATGGAAGATGTAGCATGCAAAGTATCATTTGAAATAAAAGAATTAAAAGTTGAATTAAGTGTTACAAATGGTGAAGGTGCTACTAGTGAAAAGAAAAAATATGGTGAAAATGTTCAATTAATAGTACAACCACATGATGGATTTAATAATCCAGAAGTAAAATGTTCAAATGGACAAATTGGATTATTCCAAGATAATAAGTTTATAATTGAAAAACTAACAGATAATACTTCATGTTCTGTATCATTTAAGAAAATACAACCAAAAACATACAAATTAATTATAAATAGTATACCTGAAACAGTAACTATTACTTCAGGTAGTAAAGAACAAACTATTGAAGAAGGAAAGGATGCTAAAATATCAGTTAAGTCAAATGAGAATGAAGATTTAAAAATCTCTTGTGTTGATTCAATAGTTCCTACAATATTAGAAATACCTGATGGAACTATTACATATTCATTCTTATCAGTTAATAGAGATATTACTTGTGATATTACAGCTACTCCAAAAGCACTTCCACCAGTAACAGAATAAGTTTCCAAAAAGGAAACTTTTTTATTGAAAAAAGATTATTAAAATGATAAATTATCTATGAGGAAAAATTATGTGGGAAATTGGAAATGTTAAAATTAATAATAGAATTGTTTTTGCACCAATGGCTGGAATATCAAATGAAAGTTATAGACATATTATTAAAAGTATGGGAGCTGGACTTATATATTCTGAAATGATAAGTAACATGGGAATTATATATAATAGCAAAAATACAATTAATATGTTAAAGATAAATGATGATGAAAGACCTATAAGTATACAAATATTTGGTCATGATACAGATAGTTTTGTAAAAGCAGCTAAATATGTAGAAGATAATATAAAACCAGATATTATAGATATTAATATGGGATGTCCTGTTCCTAAAGTTGCTCTTAAATCTCAAGCAGGATCTGGTTTGTTAAAAAATCCAAATAAGATTTATGAAATTGTATCTTCAGTTGTTAATAATGTTAAAACTCCAGTTACAGTAAAAATTAGAAGTGGTTGGGATAAAAATAGTATCAATTGTGTGGAAGTTGCTAAATTAATTGAAAAAGCAGGTGCTAGTGCTATTGCTATCCATCCAAGAACAAGAGAACAAGGATATAGTGGTTTAGCAGATTGGTCTCTAATTAAAGAAGTAAAAGAGAATGTTAACATACCCGTAATTGGGAATGGAGATATCAAAACAATATATGATGCAAAAAAAATGTTAGAAGAAACTAACTGCGATGCCATTATGATTGGAAGAAGTACTATAGGTAATCCATGGTTTATAAAAGAATGCATAGAATATGTTGAAAATAACAATATTATAGAAAATCCATCATATAAAGAAAGAGTTGATATGATAGTATATCATTATAATCAAATTAAAAAGAATGAAGGAGAAAAGAAAGCAATATTAGATATAAAAACACATGCTCTAGCATATTTAAAATATATTCCAAAATGTAAAGAATTAAAAACAGAATTAGCTGTTTCAAAAACTGAAGATGATTTTTTTAAAACAATAAATAAAATATATAAACATATAGAAGATTTGTAGTTGAAAAATACCACGAAATACTAGTAAATCCTTGTATTACTAGTATTTTTTGTTATATAATAATCCTAAGGAGGAATAGAAAATGAAAAAGACTGGATTATTTAAAATAATCATGTTTGTACTATTAGGAATTATAGTAGCAACTTGGATTTTTTCTGCAAGTTATTTTAGTAATGGAGAAGTAGCAGATGTAGGTATGTATAATATTGGATTTATTGATTTCTTCCAATTATTATTTGGTACATTTGAATTTCAATACTTTTTACAGATCTTTATTTTATTAGTTTCTATTGGAGCTCTTTATGGGGTGCTTGGTAAAACTGGAAAATATAGAGCTTGGATTGAAAAAATCGCACATAATTTCAAAGGAAATGAATTAGTATTTCTAATCATTACTTCTGTTATTATTGCTGTTTTAACATCAGTGTTCGATTACAGTTACATAATGTTTATTTTCTTCCCACTACTTATCAGTATTATTCTTGCTATGGGATATGAGAAAATTACTGCTGCTGTTGCAACATTTGGTGCTATGTTAGTTGGTACTATAGGTAGCACTATTAGTAGTAACACATCAAATACTATTAATGAAATACTTGGTGTAAGTGATATGTCTACAGGAATTATTTTCAAAATAGTAATGTTATGTTTAAGTTTAATTGTTTTAATCTTCTATTTATATAAATCAAAGAAAACTAGAAGATTAGATAGAGAAAAAGAAGATTTATTCATTGGAGAAAAAATCTCAAATAAATATTCTATTTCATCAATAATAATTGTTTTATGCATAATATTTGTTATTACTATATTAGCTTGTACAACTTGGGATACTACTTTTGGTATTAAATTCTTTAGTGATATTAATGACAAAATAATGAATTTCAAACCAACATTACCATATTTCCACATCACAGTAGATGGTCTAGATTATGGTACTGAAAAAATTGCAATATTTGCAAAAATATTTGGTACAGTATCAGCTTTTGGAGAATGGCGTTTTGCTGAAATGGGTATGATTTGTATACTTTCATCATTATTATTAGGTTTACTGTATAGAATTAAACTAAGTGATACTTTATCTTATATGGCTGATGGTGCTAAAAAAATGTTAAAACCAGCATTAATGGTAATGTTAGCTTATACAGTTATTTACTTTGCTGGTAATACAATGTTTTATCCTACAATAGCTGCATGGATTTTAAAATCAACTAAAAGTTTTAGTGTAATTACAAGCTCTATTGTTATGGCAATTGGTTCTGCATTACATATAGATATCTTATATGTTGCTAATTATGTAATACCTCAAATTGCGGGACAAGGTGCTAGTGACACAGTTAATATGTTATTAACTCAAGGTATATATGGTGTTACAATGTTCATAGCTCCAACTAGTGCCGTATTAGTATTTGGACTAACATATTTAGAAATACCATTTAAAGAATGGGTTAATAATGTATGGAGATTAGTACTTGCTTTGCTAGGAATAGTTCTAGTATTAACATTAATAGCTATGTTTATATAGAATGTCTTATGACATTCTTTTTTTTGCAATATTATGATAAAATAATATTAGGTGATTTATATGTCAATGATTATTGAAATTTTATTAATTGTTCTTATTATAGCTTTACCATCAATAGCACAACTTAAAATAAAAACTACATATAGTAAATGGGCTAAAGTTGATAATGGTCAAAATATTACTGGAAAACAAGCTGCAAGGATGATATTAGATAGAAATGGGCTAAATAATGTAAAAATAGATAGAGTTGGTGGTAGTTTAACTGATCATTATGATCCTAGAACTAAATATGTTAATCTATCTACAGATATATATAATGATACTTCTATTGCAAGTGTAGCAGTAGCTGCTCATGAATGTGGTCATGCTATTCAAGATAAAGAAAATTATGCATTTTTAAGATTTAGAACTAGTATGGTACCTGTAGTAAATTTTACTTCTAGAGTAGCTACAATATTTTTAATGATAGGTTTTATAGCAGAAATATTAAACATTGTTTATATTGGAATAGGATGCTTATTAGTAGGTTTATTATTTCAATTAGTAACTCTTCCAGTTGAATTTGATGCATCACGTAGAGGTAAAGCTGAATTAAAAAAATGTGGTCTAATTGATAAAAAGAACACTAACGGAGCTAAAAAAGTATTAAAAGCAGCTGCACTAACATACGTGGCAGGATTCTTAGCTACTGCATTACAAATACTAAGATTAGTTCTAATGACTAGAAGAAGAGATTAAAAAAAGAGTTTCAAACGAAACTCTTTTTATTTTAAATTAATTATTTTGTATATGGTAATAAAGCCATATATCTTGCTATTTTAATTTGATTTGCTATATGTCTTTGATGTTTAGCACATGCACCTGTCATTCTTCTAGGTAATATTTTACCTTTTTCATTTATATATTTAGATACAATAGCTACATCTTTATAATCAACTGTTTTACCAGCACACATTTGACATACTTTTTTTCTTCTATAAAATTCTGCCATTATTCTCCTCCTTAAAATGGTAAATCATTATCACTTAGTGATACTTCTTTATCATAATTTTCATATGGATCTGAGTCAGGAATATCATATTCTG
>JAEEGL016485884.1_pt1 | contig 10832 bp, 14 predicted proteins | sample 9134231 | NCBI WGS metagenome assembly JAEEGL01 (sample SAMN16246548, study PRJNA631951) | gut metagenome | biome: gut microbiome; feature: rumen; material: fiber-attached | host: Bos | place: Iran: Karaj | collected 2018-10
CGGGCAATAACCCTTGTGCTGATCGCGGTGCTGCTGTTGTGCTGTCCGGGGACGGCCGGATGCGGCAGACAGGCGGAGCAGCCGCTGTCGACTTACTGGGCCACCGATTCCGCGGCGGCAGCGAGCCTGCGCGACTATGTGCGGATGGTCACGAACGATAAGGATCCCGCATCTTTTATTCCCGTAAAGGATCGCATCGCCGTCTTTGACATGGACGGAACGCTCACCTGTGAGACCTTCTACACCTATTATGATACGATGATGTTCATCCATTACTGTCTGATCGATCATCCCGAGAGAGTGTCGGAGGATCTTAAGGCGGCTGCGGCGGAGATCGAGCCCGGATACACGGCGGGAGAAGAGCTTGCGAGGAACTTCGCCAAAGCCTATGCCGGGATGACCGTCCGGGAACTCTATGATTACGCCGTGGAGTTTGGGCGGAAGCAGACGGAGAGCTTTGAAAACATGCGCTACATCGACGGGTTCTATCTCCCGATGGTGGAGGTGGTGAAATACCTCTATGATAACGACTTTACCATCTATGTGGTCAGCGGCACGGAGCGGACGACCTCCAGGGCGATCATCGCCAATTCTCCGATCCGGGACTATGTATCCCCCGCGCACGTCATCGGCACCGAATTTGAGGTCAAGGTAAAGGGCAATGAGGAGGTATCTTCCAACATGGACTTTAAATACGCAGACGGCGATGAGCTGGTGTTTACCGGCGGCTTCGTCCAGAAGAACCTGAATGCCAATAAGACGATCTGGATCGAGAGGGAGATCGGACAGTATCCGGTGCTTGCCTTTGGCAACAGCGGCAGCGACACCAGTATGATGAACTATGCGCTGGATAGCAGGAATCCCTATCCGTCCCGGGCCTATATGGTCGTTGCGGATGATGATGTGCGCGAGTGGGGCAAACAGGATTGGGCGGAAAAATCCGCGGCCTATACCGAACAGGGGTATGTCCCGGTCTCCATGAAAAATGACTTCCTGATGATCTATCCGGAATCCGTCACCAGGGCAAGGGAGCAGTATACCGCGGAAGAACTGCAAAATGCCGCATGAATCCGGCGCCCGGACAGGAGTCCCTGTGTCCGAGGCATGGGCAGGGAGGATCTGTTTGCCGGGGAGACGGGAGGACGCGATGCGGAAGGAACAGAAACGGCAGGCATAAATGATCAAGATCGACCTTATCACCGGATTCCTCGGCTCCGGGAAAACCACATTCCTGCGCTATTATGCAAGACACTTCCTGGAGGAAGGGAAGCGGATCTGCATCCTCGAGAACGATTTCGGCGCCATCAATGTGGATCGCGTCCTGCTGCAGGATCTCCTCGGCGAAAACTGCGGAATGGAGATGATCGTAGGGGGTGACGGACTCGAAGCACATCAGCGCAGAATGCGGACCAAGCTGATCGCCATGGCAATGAACGGTTACGAGAGGGTCATTGTCGAGCCCTCCGGCATTTTTGATGTGGATGAGCTGTTTGACCTTCTTTATGAGGATCCGATCGACCGCTGGTATGAGATGGGAAATGTCCTCACGATCGTTGACGCCGGGCTCCCGGAGGAGCTGTCCGACGAATCCGGCTACCTGCTCGCGTCCCAGTGTGCCTGTGCGGGACGACTGATCCTGAGCCGGACACAGCTCTATGACAGCGGGAGGCAAAGAAGCGTCATCGTTCACATCAATGCGGCGATGGAACAGATCGGCAGCAGACGGCGGTTTTCCCCTGATACGGATGCGGAGACCCTTCCCTGGGAGGAATTCACGGACGATGATCTGAAACGCATCGCGGATGCCGGTTATGTGCGCGACGGCTATGTGAAGCAGCCCGTTATCGAAAGCGGCCATTTTGTCTCGCTGTTCTGTTTCTATCTGGAATTACCGGAAAGCGTTCTCCGGGACAGGATCGACGGCGTGTTTCACGATCCGGCCTGCAGCGGCGTATTCCGGATCAAGGGATATATGCATACTGCGGCAGGGCGATGGATACAGCTCAATGCCACGAGAGAAGCCGTGGAGATCTCGGACTGCGCCGAAGCGCAGGATGTCCTGATCATCATCGGGGAGGCGCTGGACAAAGACGCGATCCGGAAGTATTTTCCGGTACGATGAAGTCTTCGGGAGCATTGCCGGCAGATCACGGACGGGAAAGGCGGCGCGGGCAGGAAAAACTCAGTCCTGGTCCATCACCCAGACAAAAGCCTTCGCTGTTCTGATATCGGGATCCCTGAAATGATTTCCGGGATTCCATTCCAGCGTACCTCTTACATCATGAGATCTCAGCCGATCGTATGCTTCCTGGATCCTGTCCGCCACGGCAGCCAGGACAGGATTCCTTGTTTTCGCCTCTTTGTCACCGAGGCTGAGATATACGGAATTCGTCCGGATCTCGTGTTCCTTCATGTATTCCGAAAAACCGGGGAACCAGACCGAAGGGGATGCCGCGGCGACTCCTTTGAACCGGTCGGTCCGGTACGCCGCCCAGAGAGCGAAGAGCCCGGCAAGAGAATATCCGCCGAGGTAGTATGACTTGCTGCTGTCGACGCAGAGTTTTTTCACTTCTTCCAGAGTTTCTGCCGCTCCCGCACCAAATCCCCCGTTGCCGAATACGGCAGGCGCGTGCCAGGGAGACAGATCGGTATTCCAGTCACGGACCTTGACAGCAAGTAAGCGAAAATCCTTCGCGGTGTGCTCCCGGATATAGCTCACCTCATTTTCGATCCCTGCGAGATCGTGATCATCGACCATCTGGATCAGAATGATATTTGCCGATGTACTTCCATACTCTTGAATCGTCATGATCTGCGGCGGAAGCGTCCTTGCCGGCCCGAATCTTATCGTACCGCCACGACTCCGCCGGACCCCCTTTAAAGACAGGATATGCTTCCCGGATCATCCGGTCAAGACATGAGAAAATCGTCTGCGATAAAAATCACTTCATCGTCACCAATACGGCCTCTGACGGATCGAAATAATCATCCATGTTGCTGCTTAAGCCGGCCGCCTTCCATGCCTGGTCAAATGAAATACTCTCTATATTGCTCAAGTACACAATAAACGGAATTGTGGTCAGGACATGTAAAGGCCTTTTGAGGTTTCCATAGATCCTTTTTACTCTGAAGGGAATATCAATTACCTGAAAAAGATTACCGGCGAGATTGATTCCGGAAAAGCAGATCTCCACGAACATGAGCTTATCGAGATATAAAGTAAGACAACAAATCTACTAACCACTTTTTCCATCAAAAAACCCTGCAACCGTCCGGTTACAGGGTTCCCAATCCATAGCCCGTAGCGGAATCGAAAAAATGAATCTTGCGTAGAGAGGGTGCAACTACCCGTACAAAGAAAGGAGGACGGGGGTTCGGTACAACTGCTTACCAAAACGCTTCTCCTGCTTACCAACTGCTTACCAGTTTTCAAGTCCAGTTTTCAATCTGCTTACCAGCGTGAAAAAAGGACATACAGCATACTGCCATATGTCCTCAATTCTTATTCGTTCCTGATAGGTAATGCTTCAATCGCTGGAATAATCTTATTCTTAAAAATGCTGTTACCACCATTTTGAAGATATTGTTCTGATAGCCCACTGAAGATCTCATATTCTGTACTTGTAATATAATCACGTCCATCTAAATCCTTAGATATTTTATATAGACTCGCTCTTGCCTGTGCGACAACCGCGTTCTTATGACTTTCTGTGATTTCATCCAAGCGTCTATTACGATCTTGTACCGTTTCTTCAAGAAAACAAGTTAACTTTTGTACGCTATCTTCAATTTGATCAAGTTTTTCTAACTGCACTTTGTCACTTTCTTCCAGTTTTGACACTCTGCTTTCAAGTGTCTCTTCCTTTTGTTCAATACCGCGTTTTTTCTGATACCATGTCTCAAGATCTGATTTAATTGTCTTAAGTATTTCTGCGGTTCCTTTTAATCCAAGTATTAGTAATACGATCACCATTACAACTTCAGTAAAGGTGAACGCCTTAAAGAGTTCTATAAATTTGTCCATAATCAGGTGAATCCTTTCTTTCCTCATCCAATAATGCCTGTTTATATAACGTATAGATTAAAGAGACGAGGTCAGTATTGGCTAACCCCAGACGTTCACGGAACTCTTCATACTCTAAAGGTTCCACTATTAACACCATCCTTTTTTAATTTATCCAAATCATATTCTTATACGTGATTGAACTGCTTGGCATTATATCTGAATAAAACGCTCGTTCTACTTCGTCCGTAATTCCCTGTGCAACAAGTCCGATCTGTTCAACACGATACTCGAACGTATTGAACAGATCAGCATTATACGAACTTTGATTGTCAACGCACATCGCGGACGCTTCTTGATACTTCTTTTCCCGCATGAGCCGACTGTGCTGCGTTAGCACGTCTTTGTTCTGCAGCGATATATCTGAGAAGAATCTCCTATGGTCTATACCTTCAGGATATACCGTGCTGGACATGTCAAGGCTCCTCGTTTACGGGCGGCTCAGGCTCATACGGCTTTTCCCAGTATTCCTTTGCCTCTGTACCGCCGTGCGCATTCAGACACACGACAGAAAATGCTTTGAGTTGCGTCGATGCATAGCAACCAGCAAGTGCTGTGTGATATGCCATAAGAGCACTCTCTTTAGTATCATAAGCATTAATGAGCTGGAGACTATATCCGTCCAGCGTCTCCTGCATTTCTACTACTCTATATGCCATCATATCCTCATTCTCCTTTATTCGAATTCAACAATGTATTTGAAGGTTCCTGTATAATATGTTGCATTTGTAGGGCAAATAATTGTAATACTATGATAAGCTATTGTTAAAGCACAATAATAAGCAGTTGAAGCGTTCGTATTAGTTTTTACTGGTGCATGATTATCATAACTTCTAACATAATAACCAGCAGCATCACTATCTGCTTCCCAAAACACTCTTGAGTGCGACGTTCCAGCAGCCGCTTTTACTGTATTATATATAAAAGCCCTCTTTGGTGTTTTGCCCCTTTTGCTTTCGACAATAAATTGTCCAGCGTTAGTTCCTTCAAATTCGCCCTCAATTCGTTCAATAGGACTTCCGCCCTGTACACAATGTATAAATGCCATTTCGACCTCCTTATCTGATCCACAACTTAAATTTCGTGTTTTCTTCTAAGGGATCGAAGAATATTTCTGCCCCACCATTGTAAGCATTGGTTTTCAAGATATTAACAGGTTTTCCACTTGCATTTTCGCAGTATGCATCAATAGTACTTGTAGTTCTGATTGCACTATTTGTAATATAAGCTGATTCATCTCCAGTATATTTTTGCACAGCAACTGTCCAATGCCCATCATTGGTATCAAGCGTTGCCCACGCAACATCTCTATCCGTATTCGACACCTTCTTCAGCACCTGTCCAGCAGTTCCTCCAATTGGAACTGTCTTGAAATCAAATCTCTCAACAGTATTAGAGCCGTCTTTTTTGACATCGAGCAACATGTTTTTATTTGTAACGTCAAATAATATTTGACCATCTTTCAGAGGTACATTGCTTATTCCAGCCGCTGTACCTCTGACCAAACTCGCATTAGCCATTTACTCACCCCCCCTAGTATTTCAGGCGGATCACTGGGAACCACCACCAGAGGATCTGGCGTCCAGTCCTCAACCCAAGGCAGTAATCCTTCATGATCAAACGTGATGGGTATCTCTTCTGTTCCTTTTACATCGCCATCGTCGCGGTTTACCCACACGTCACCAACAACTGCAAACGGTACAAACTTCTGATAGTAGAAACTCTGCTTCCTGATCTTTGTATATATCTCAAGATTTCGAATTTCCTCATCGAGAAAGTTGATAATGTCCGCGTCTATGTAGTACGGGCGCAGTATATCCTTATTCTCGCGCAGAATCTGTGCGGCTTCAGTATATAAACCCTCAGCAACTTTTTCTTTTATTTCTGCAACGATTGCAAGGACGCTGGCAGGAGTTTCCTCAGAGGCGAGATCCTTGAAGTTGTGTAATTCAATTATCTGCTCCGGAAACTGGCTGAGTTCATGAGAATAGAACTTGTCCTTGGAAGTATCGTAATGATACATAGCAATCAGATAAGCAATATTGTCATCTGTCGCAGCGCCAAGCACGATACTAATAGACTCCAACACATTTTTATTCTCAATATCAAGCACGCATTCTCCATACGGATCTGCCGTTGTATCATATGTTTCTCCGTCAATCGTGTAACGAACGGACTGCAGCACTTGATTCTTGTCTTTTACGACAAATCTAAAGAACATTTCGGTGCTAATGTCCAGATTGACTTCTATGTTATTAGTTGTGCCGCTGAGATCATATTCGCCAGCCTGCACAATTCTTACCATTTCTTCTGTTGTATTCAAAATCTCACCTCCTTAGGTGATGTTCACTAATTATTCTCCGTCATAAACACCAGGATCAATGTCAACCTTATTGCAACTCTCGTCAAGGATTGTACACGCAACCTTTACAACATCAGCGTTTGCAAGACCAGCGGACATGACTTGGTGATAAAGCATGATCGCCTCACGGAGACTATCCTTGCGCGTGACCGCGCAAGGGGTAGACCCGTCTTTGAGGCTCGAAATTTCTACTACGAAATAATACATAAGAACCTCCTTAATAGATTCTAAACAGCCTTAAGTGCATACCAAGGCCAGCAGTTGGCGTATTGTTTGCGTGGTAACCCTGTATGCGCAAGCGAGGCTTTGTCGTCACAATACCATCAGTAACAACTCCAGCTACGCCCGCAACAAACGGGGTCCATGTTGTGCCAACAAACGCAACCACCTTACCAGCCACAGGAGCGGGAGCAACAGTAGGGGCTGCAATAGTAGGCGTGCCAACACCAGCATAACAAACACTATGGTTAAAATATGCTCCGGTTGTTGTGTTCTCGAGATAACACACCGCGTAGTACGCCGTACCAGGATCAACCTCGATTTCAAGATTCCATCTTGGACCACCAGTGGGGAAATAGAAATCGCCAACGTGCTGTGTTGTGTGAGGAACTGGTAATATATTGAATGCATCAGCAAAACCATTGAATTGATCAACGATGCCTCTACCTTGAATAATACCTGTGAGATTAAGATCGTTTGCTGCGTACACACATGCAAAACCAGGAGATTTACTATCTATGACCGCATTCAGAGCGGTCGCTACTGTTGCGGTAATAAATGCATCGGCAATTGTAAACGTCAAAACAATTTCTTGATTTGAATTAACTTCTGCCGTATATGTGAAATTTGCACTAGCAACTGTTTGCTTTGATGTGGCAGCGTCATATAATGAAATACTTGTAATAGTAGGAGTATTATCAAATGCTAGACCATTCAATCCATCTCCACACTTTATCGTCACAGAAAAAGTGAACTCTTGACTTGCTTCTGCTCTGTTTTCTGCATAAAATTTTGTCACCTTGTTGCAATACGCGACAGCAGTTGACGCCGCAGTATTGCCAATATGAAAAACATATTTGTCTGATGATCCATTATTTAATGCAACATTACCATCTTCATATACTTCAAGCGCATTACTTCTTGCATTGTCAGCAGTTCCATTACCAATTTCAAATAATGTATTATACTTATTTACATTATACTTACCTTGGACATGCTTAGCATCACCAGTAGCAACTGTACCAATACCTTCTGCATGAGATCCATCACTTGTTTCTATATACGCACCATCTAAAGAATAATGTTTAGTAGCATTGACATTACTACCTAATATATGAATCTTATTATTAAATACTACAGCTGATCCTAAACCGAAATTATAAGGCAATGTGGACTCACTAGTCCAACTAGTGCCATCATAAGAATAATGTCTAGTAGTATTACTATAGACATAATTACCTAGTATATGAATTTTATTATTAAATACTACAGCAGATCCACCATAGAAATCATAAGGTAATGTAGACTCTTCTGTCCAATTGGTACCGTTATAAGAATAATGCTTAGTATAATTACCAGTATTGTAACTACCTAATATATGAATCTTATTATTAAATACTACAGCTGATCCCATACAGAAATTAAAAGGTAATGTAGACTTTTCTACCCAATTAGTACCGTTATAATAATAATGCTTAGTATATGTACTACTGGAATTTCCACCACCTAATATATGTATTTTATTATTATATACCACAGCTGATCCTTGATAGAAATTATAAGGTAATGTAGACTCACTCGTCCAACTGGTACCATCATAAGAATAATGGCTAGTATAATAATCACTATTATAACTACCTAACATATGTATCTTATTATTAAATACTACAGCAGATCCTCTATAGAAATTATAAGGTAATGTAGACCTAGTCCAACTAGTGCCATCATAAGAATAATGCCTAGAACTATAACCATATCCACCTAATATATATATTTTATCATTATATACTACAGCAGATCCATCATAGAAACTATAGGGTAATATAGACTCTTCTGTAATATTGGTATGTATATAATTATTAATAAGAGTTTTAGAGTAAACCCCTTCGGCGCTGGAATAATCGCCAGCCGCCACACAGCCATCACCCATAGCAACAGATTTTTCACCCACAGTGCCAGTACCTCGACTACCAACTGTAAGAGAGCCGTCTTCGTAGACTTCAAAGATATTTTTTCTTCCAGAGCCATCAGTCGTACCGTTTCCGATCTCAAACAAAGTATCATCTCTACCGACGTTGTATTTTCCTTGTACGTGTTGATACGTCCTACCTGTTTTGGTCTGAATCCCCTCTGCGTGCGAATAAGTGTGCGAAGCGGTTGTATTACTTCCCTCGGCGTGTGTATAGTTTGCAGATGCGGTTGTACTACCTCCCTCGGCGTGAGAATACATCCCACTTGCTGTCGCGTAGTATCCCTCTGCATGTGAATATGTACTACTTGCTGTCGTATAAGCACCCTCCGCATGAGCGGAACGACCACTCGCAACGGTATTTTCGCCCTCGCTGTGTGAGTAAATGCCGCTTGCTACAGATTCTTTCCCCTCTGCATGAGCGCACTCAGCAATGGCACTTGTAGACCTACCCTCTGCGTGAGCCGATTCATAAAGTGTAAGCGAAAATTCCCCCTCGGCATGAGAACCTTTCGCACTTCTACTAACTGGGGAGTACTTATTTTGCCGCGAAGATCCAGAACCGCCTAATACGTGTATAACCCCATTGTAAACAACCGTAGACCCATAATAAAATCCGTTTTTTAGAGGAAATTCCTTGTGCCACCCATTTAGGTTATCATACGAATAATGGTTTTTTGTGTAATCAGTAAACCCACTCCCCTGTATGTGAATTTCCCCATTATATACTACGGCGTCAGCACGCATAAAATAATATGGTATGCTTGTTGCCTGTGTCCATGTATTTCCGTCGTATACATAATGCTTACTCGAATCGGAAGAATTGCTCGAACCAAAAATGTGAATCTCGCCCTCATACACAACCGCAGAACCATCTATAAAGTCATACGGTAATGATGTTTCGTCCACCGTCCATGAAGTACCGTCATATATATAACAATAATAGCCAGAGAATAGATAAATATTATCATCATAAACAACAGCACTACAATTCATGACAGATGAGGGCAACAACGCTTCTTGTGTCCATTCAGACCCGTCAAACGAATAATGTTGTTTTAATCCACTATCAAGACCATTATTGCCACCAAGAACATGAATTTTGTTGTTGTATACGACAGCCGCCCCTTGGTAAAAGTTATTGGACAATGAGGCTTCTTGTGTCCACGAACTTCCGTCGTATGAATAGTGCATTTTTTTATTGTTATATCCACCAAGAATATGAATTTTGTTGTTATATACGACAGCCGACCCTTTGTTAAAGTCCTTTGGCAATGACGTATCGATGTCCCAATCAACAAATGAACTAACGGCGACTTTTGCCATATACCCCTCTGCATGGGTATAATCGCCCTCTGCAACCGTGTCATGTCCCTCGGCAACACTATTAGTGCCGACAGTACCATCGCCCCTACTCCCAACGGTAAATGCGCCGCCAAACGTAACATGATTTGCCGCATTACTCCCATCGGTATTCATCTTCCCAGCGGCACTAACAACAGTCCTGCCGTTAGTATCATCATCAGTAACAGTCAGTCCACCAGTAAACTGAAGATCGTCCTCATCAGCCATATCATTTCCAGACCCGTCAACGATAGTATGACCGCCGCCAGAAGCAGCATTACCCCACGTAACGTCGCGATCTGCGGCAGATGCCTTTTTAAGCACCTGCCCAGCCGCACCACCAGCGGGAATCGAGTTCATTGAAAGCCGCTCTACATCATGGGTTGAGGAGTCCTCAACATCCAATAAAATATCCTTTTTATCCGTATCAACTAAAAGTTGTCCGTCAACCAATGGCGTCTCACTAATGCCAGAGGTTGTCCCTCTTATAAAGCTTACATCAGCCATTGAGACTCCTTTCTGTATTAAACTTCTGTCCAAATAAGACGATTCGTTACCGTGGTAATAGAACCATCAAGTCTTGTAATTGCTGCGTTGACGGTTTCCTCCGGAACATAATCAGGATCTCCGGGCTGTCCGCTCTGTGCCTGATAAATAACCTTCGTGCCAGCAACTTTGCCAATCGTTGCCGTAATATTGTTATTTGAATCAATAGCAACAGTAACCTCGGCAGTCTGATTGTTAGCCGTATATGCATCAACAAGTTCGTTGACAGGCAGATAGATGTGCTCATCAGTTGCGCTTGCATCTTTGGTATTAACGACAAAATCAATATACTTATCACCGACAACAGCACCTGCGTACGGAACATCAGC
>JAEEGL016648806.1_pt1 | contig 10832 bp, 10 predicted proteins | sample 9134231 | NCBI WGS metagenome assembly JAEEGL01 (sample SAMN16246548, study PRJNA631951) | gut metagenome | biome: gut microbiome; feature: rumen; material: fiber-attached | host: Bos | place: Iran: Karaj | collected 2018-10
CTTAGTATGGCACTGGAGCTCAACACGCTTAACATCTGCCTTGTCCACACGCTTTGATGTGAAATCAGGTATATTCTTGACGCCGGCGATTGACTGAAGTGTAAGCTCCTGATCAAACTTATCGACCGCAGCAATACCCTTAATCTTGACGAAAGCACCTGGCTTGATATCCTTGGTGATCTCCGGAACATCCTCGGTCTTAACGAACATCTTAACTGTAATAGTGTCTGTAAAGTCAGTTACATCATAGATAAGGATACTCTTCTCATTCTTGATATCCCTCTGGTCATAGGCGATAATCTGTCCATGAATTGTGATCTCACCAAGCTCGCCCACAACATCTACAAGCTTCATAGCCTCATCATCAAAGTCTCTTCCAAAGATAACGTCAGGATTATCAGACCTCTTGTAGCTGCCAAAGTCTCCTCTTCTGCCAAAGCCGCCCTTGGAGAAAGAACCCTTGCCAAAAGAGCCTTTTCCTTCGCCACCTTCTTTTCCATTCTGTCCCTTGTCTGATTTCTCCTGGGGCTGTCCTGAATCCTTTGAAGGCGCAGCTTTACCGGAAGCAGCATTATTCTCTGCAGCCTGCTTCTTCTCAAGCTTCTCTTTCTTTTTCTCTTCGGATGCCTTCTCAGCCGCCTCAAGCTTCTGAGCCATCTTGGCTGACTCTGCTGAATAATCCGGCTCTTCCTTCTCTTTTTCTATCTTGATAAATTCAGATGAAATAGACGCAGTAAGACCGCACCTCTCATTGATGATCTTGGATAAGACTCTCAAAAGATCAGGTGCCTTTTTTTGACCTACAACGCTGTCCTCAAGCTGAATGACAATGTTTCCGTCATCCGGATAAACAAACTGCGCACTACGAAAAAGACTATACTCCATATGGTCATAGTCTTTTAATTCCATCTCGATACTCTCTCTGTAAAGATCAATGAGATTGGCGGGTGTATATTGCGCTGAAAGGCTGAACTTCTCGTAAATCTTGACGGTCAGATCCTGTTCGTTAAAGAACTGCTTCTTGATGCCGTTTTCGGTTTTCAGGATGTCTGCCTTGTCGATCAGCTTGCTGCTTGATATATAAACTCTGATAAAATCCTGCTTCCTCGTCGTTGAGACCTTCTCCACGGTGGTCTGTTCCATGATCTCTCTGGTGTGCTCATCAAGCTTGAGGGCAGGAAATACGTCAAAAAAACTCTTCCCCATAATGCTCCAAAACTTCTTTATGAAATTACCTCGTCAAGTGCCCTGCCACGCGTCTAATTCTGCTTTGAGGGTTGATAAAAGCTCGCTTTCAGGGACTTTCTTTATAATCTCGCCCTTCTTGATAAGGAGTCCTTCGCCGTCTCCTCCGGCGATTCCGATATCTGCTTCCTTGGCTTCTCCGGGGCCGTTAACCGCACAGCCCATAACTGCAACCTTGATGTTGAGCGGATAATTCTGCACAAGTGTCTCAACCTGGTTGGCAAGTCCTATAAGATCGATCTTGGTTCTGCCACAGGTTGGGCATGAAACAACCTCTATTCCGCCTTCGCGAAGTCCTAGTGTGCGGAGAATAAACTTAGCTGTCTTGATCTCCTCCACGGGGTCTCCTGACAAAGAAACTCTTATGGTATCGCCAATTCCCTGGCTGAGGATAATTCCAAGTCCGATTGAAGACTTGATATTTCCGCCATAAACAGTACCTGCCTCTGTGATTCCTACATGAAGAGGATACTTGCACTCTTTTGCAAGAAGCTCATGAGCCTTGGCACAGAGCATAACATTAGAAGACTTGATGCTCACAACCATGTTGTCATAGCCCAGATCTTCGATGATTCCAACCTTATCAATGGCGCTCTCAACAAGTCCCTCTGCTGTCACGCCATGATACTTCTCAACAAGCTCTTTTTCCAAAGAACCGCTGTTTACGCCCACTCTGATAGGAATATTTCTCTCCTTGGCGCAGGAAACAACAGCCGCAATTCTGTCTCTAGAGCCGATATTGCCGGGGTTGATCCTGATCTTGTCGGCGCCGTTCTCCATTGCTGCGATTGCCATCTTGTAGTCAAAATGTATATCTGCAACAAGCGGAATGCTGATCTGCTTCTTAATCTCTTTGATTGCCTTGGCAGCCTCTTCATTTGGAACCGTACATCTGATGATCTCACAACCGGCCGCCTCAAGACGTTTAATCTGCTCTACAGTAGCCTTCACATCCTCGGTTCTTGTATTAGTCATGGATTGGATGAGAATAGGATTTCCTCCGCCAATAACTCTATCACCGATATGAATAACTTTCGTATTATCTCTATATGCCATAAAAAACCTCCTTAAAGAGTGTCAAAACAAGTAAATTCACAGCAAATACTCACCAAGAATCACCTTGTAAATTTCGTAATATCATTGAACAGCACAAATACCATAAGGCCCAGAAGTGCGATCATACCTACCATGTGCACAAATCCCTCTTTTTCCGGAGGAACGGGCTTACCAAAGATGACCTCAATAAACTGGAACACCAGTCTTCCGCCATCAAGTGCAGGGAATGGCAAAAGATTCATCACTCCGAGGTTGACTGACAAAAGAACCGTAAGAGAAAGCATTGTCAAAATAACTGCCGACACGCCATATGGCTTGGCTTCCTCATAAGTATCATCCACGATCTTGACCATTCCTACAGGTCCTGAAACATCATCAGCTGAGAGCTTGCCTCTAAAGAGCAGCGCAAGACTTCTGTATGTGGCTTTAAAATAGTATCTGACCTCATACCATGCATATTTAAGGGCACTTGCTCCTGTCACCTTGCCATAGTCGCCGATGTAGATACCCATGTAATATCTGCCGGCTTCCTCGCTGTATTTGGGCACAAGAGTTGTGGTATGTCTCTCACCATCTCTTTCATAAACAACTTCCATGGGACTTCCCTGAGCAAACTGAGAAATAAGTGTAACCTCGCCTGCCATGTACACTTTTTCACCATCGATGCTTATGAACTTGTCACCAACCTGCATGCCTGCCTCAACTGCTGCTGAATCCTCGGTCATATTGTTAATGACAGGGAAATTCCATGCTGAAAAGCTCACCAGAATAACCGCAAGCACGTAAGCGATAATAAAGTTGGCAAAAGGTCCAGCAAGAAGAGTTGCTATTTTCCTACACACCGGTGCATTCAGAAATGAGTGCTCATCATAGCCCTCTTTTTCCTCTGCGATTGGATCCATGCCGTCAAATACGCAGGCTCCTCCGATAGGCAATAGCTTTAAGCTGTACAGAGTCTCGCCCTTCTGCTTCTTCCAGATAGTTGGTCCCATTCCAACGAAGAACTCATTAACTCTGATCCCACCGGACTTAGCGATTATGAAGTGACCAAATTCATGAGATGTTACAAGCACACCAAATATGATAAAGAAAATTATTACGCTGACTAACATATATTCGTAATTCCTTACTCAATGATATTGTTTTTTAATTATGTTTTTTAAGTTAGAAAGTAATCCACAAATTATATTCCTAACACACTACCAAATCAAGCTCTGAGAAAATCATACGTTTCCTGCTCTGCTGCAAGAATCTGCGCAACATCAGGATTCTCAATTCTCTTATGATGTCCCATCGCATTTTCAATCATCTCATATATCTGAAGATACTTGATATCTCCCTTGAGGAACGCCCTTACTGCCATCTCGTTGGCTGCATTGAATACTGTAGGCATGCTGCCGCCTGCTCTTGCAGCGTCGTAGGCAAGTCTGAGTCCTCTGAAAGTATCTGTATCAGGCTTTTCAAATGTCAGACTTCCAAGTTCAAAGAGATCCAGCCTCTTTTCCGCCATAGGACGTCTGTCCGGGTAAAAGAGCGCATACTGAATCGGAAGCTTCATATCCGGAACACCAAGCTGTGCAATAACTGCTCCCTCCACAAACTGAACAGCGCTGTGGATGATACTCTGAGGATGAACAACAACCTGAATGTTATCAAGTTCTACTCCAAAGAGCCACTTAGCTTCCATAACCTCAAGTCCCTTATTGACAAGGGATGAGGAATCTATTGTAACCTTAGGTCCCATGTCCCAGTTGGGGTGCTTAAGTGCATCCGCTGCAGTCATGTTCTTAAGGTCATCTACTGTTTTTCCTCTGAATGGGCCACCGCTTGCTGTCAAAAGAATCTTCTCAAGCTTGTCCTTGGGTTCTCCGTTCAGAGACTGGAAAATAGCACTGTGCTCGGAATCCACAGGAAGGATCTGCACTTTTTTCTCTGCTGCAAGTGGCATAATAATATGTCCTGCGCAGACTAAAGTCTCTTTATTGGCAAGTGCAATATCCTTGCCGCTCTCAATTGCTCTGATGGTGGGCTGAATGCCTATCATTCCAACAACTGCAGTAAGTACGGTATCTGCCTCAGGCACCGATACAATATCAAGAAGTCCCTCCATTCCGCTATATACCGGAATACCAAGATCTTTTATTCTAAGCGCCAGGTCTTTTGCCGCATTCTCATCATACATGCAGACATATTTAGGCTTAAATTCCCTGACCTGTTCCTCAACTTCCGCAACTCTGGTGTTTGCCGCAAGTCCAATTACCTCCAGCTCTGAAGGGTTATTCCTTACGACGTCAAGTGTCTGAGTTCCGATTGATCCTGTTGAACCAAGCAAAATGATTTTTCTCATAATATTCTTCCTTTTTGTGTAGATAAAAAATCGCGCTATATCCCCTTTAGTTGGTGATACAGCGCATTTTATTCGACTTTTTAACCGGTAAACTTAACTAAATTGGCAGCCAGGAAATAGATACATGGTATCACGAAAATAACGCTGTCGAAACGATCCATGATACCTCCATGTCCCGGGATAAGATTACCGTAATCCTTGATGTTGTGATCTCTCTTGATTCCGGATGCCAAAAGATCTCCAAGCTGTGCGATTATGCTGCCTACAAATGTGATGATCACAAGAACAGCTATTGTCACAAGCTTATGTGTCTCTCTGACATAAAGGATGTATCCAAATATAAGTCCAACTGCTACTGAGCCAAGGATTCCTCCTATAGCACCTTCCACGGTCTTCTTGGGCGAAAGCTTGGGAACAAGCTTTCGCTTGCCAAAAGCTCTTCCAACAAAGTAAGCAGATGTATCACATACCCAGGCAATAAACGGTATCCACGCAAAGTACTGGCCGTATGTCCTAATCCTCAAGAGGTATACAAAAGACATATTAACCGGCGCATAAACAAAGCAGAAGAACGCTGTCATAGCCTGCGTGGCCGTAAACCTCGGAAATGTAATAACATAGCATGCCATAATGAGGAAAAATGCAAACATTACCGAGAAAATGTAGTAGCTGTAATCCTTGACCACCATCATCTGAATATAGTGAACGACAATGGAGAGATAGCCACATACTTCAAGTATATTGAAGCGTTTTCCTTCCTCATGTACTCCCGTAGCTCTTGTCAGCTCGTAGTAACTTATAAAAGAAACTGCCAAAAGCGTCGCGGCAAGAACATATCCACCGGGGATAAGTACCGCCGCCAACACTATTCCAATTATTATTCCGCTAATGACTCTAGTCTTCACTCAACAATCCAGCCTTATCAACTATTCTGTCTTAAGACCGCCGAACTTGCGGTTTCTACCAGCATAAGCTTCAACAGCCTTTTCAAGCTCAGCCTTGTCGAAATCAGGCCAAGCAATAGGTGTAAAGTAAAACTCCGTATAAGCGCACTGCCATAAGAGGAAGTTAGATATACGCTGCTCATTGCAGGTCCTGATGAGAAGATCGGGGTCCGGCAGGTAATTGGTATCCAGATTATCATTGATCATCTTGTCAGTGATATCCGAAGCACTGAGCTCACCGCTCTCCACCTTGTCAGCAATCTTTTTGACTGCTCTTACAATCTCATCTCTTCCACCATAATTGATGGCAATTGAAAAAGTAAGTCCGGTGTTGCCCGCTGTCGCCTCTTCAAGCTCAGCGATTGCATCCTGAATATCCTGTGAAAGTGCAGTTTTATCACCGATTACTCTACAGCGTACATTATTCTTCATGGATTTCTTGATACTGGTCTTAAGGTAATTGCGCAGTATCTTCATGAGAGCCGTAACTTCTGATTCAGGACGATTCCAGTTCTCCGTAGAGAAAGCGTAAACCGTAAGATATTTGATTCCCATATCTCTGGCTACTTCCAGAATATCCTCAACAGCCTTGGCTCCCTGCATATGGCCGTAGTTACGGGGCATTCCCTTCTCTTTGGCCCATCTGCCGTTTCCATCCAGAATAATAGCTACATGTGCAGGTACATTTTTGATTTCTTCCATTGCTTATACCGTCATTATCTCTTTATTCTTTTCTTCTACTGCTACATCTATATCCTTGATGAACTTATCTGTGATCTTCTGAAGCTCCTCGTTAAGATCGTTGATCTCATCCTCAGAAACCTCTGAACCCTTGAGTTTCTTAAGAGAATCGTTGCCGTCACGTCTTACGTTTCTGACTGCAACCTTAGCATCCTCACCCTTCTTGCGGATATCCTTAGCAAGCTGTTTTCTGCGTTCCTCTGTGAGCTCAGGGAAAACAAGTCTGATAACTGTTCCGTCATTGCTTGGTGTAATGCCGAGATCAGACATCATAATTGCCTTCTCAATATCCTTGATAAGGCTCTTGTCCCAAGGTGCGATCTGGATGATTCTTGCCTCAGGAACTGAAACATTGCCAACCTGCTGAATAGGTGTAGGTGTTCCGTAATAATCTACTTTAATCTTGTCAAGAACATGAGGGTTAGCTCTTCCTGCACGGATTGAAGCAAGATCCTCTTTCAGAAAATCATAAGTTTTCTGCATTTTATCGTTGTAAGCTTTTAACTTTTCGTTCATACATTTATCTCCTTGTATCTCTTAATCACGAAATCAGATCCTCAATCTGTAGTTACAGTAGTTCCGTTAAAGTCGCCTGTAGCAGCCTTAACAATACTGTTCTCTTCCTGAAGTGCAAAAACTCTCATCGGAACCTTGTTATCCCTGGCAAGAATAGATGCAGTCATGTCAACAACCTGAAGGTTCTGAGCAATTACTTCATTGATAGATACGGTATCATATCTCTTCGCAGTAGGAACCCTTGCAGGATCAGCGTCATATACACCATCTATTGCCTTTGCCAGAAGGATGTAATCCGCCTCAACCTCGATTGCTCTGAGTACAACGCCTGTATCTGTTGAGAAATAAGGATGTCCTGTACCACCGGCAAAGAATACTACCATGTTGTGTGCAAAGTACTTGTTAGCTCTGTCTTTTGAAAAGAGCTTGGTGAATGAGCCACATTCAAAAGGAGTGAGGATGTTGGTCATCATTCCCTCGCTTCTGAAAATTTCAGAAACATAAATGCAGTTCATTATAGTAGCCAGCATTCCGATCTGGTCAGCCTTAACTCTGTCGATGTTCTCGCTTGTGCGTCCTCTCCAGAAGTTACCGCCACCGATCACGATTCCGACCTGTGTGCCTGAATCAACAAGCTGTTTAACCTGCAATGCTACCTTTCTGACTGTCTCCTCATCAAAGCCAGTCTTCTTATCGCCGGCAAGTGCCTCGCCACTGAGTTTTAATAATATTCTCATATTCGCTCCAATAGATTAAATTTATTTAGATTATCTGTTCTTAAGTGTCTCAAAGAACTCTGAAGGATTAACATCAGCATAAGCCTGTGAGCACATACCTTCGATAACAGCACCGTTGTTGATCTGTACTGACTGAGACTTGATGTTACCCATAACAATTGCAGTTGTATCAAGAACTACAGGGCCATGAACGTCGATGTCGCCCTTAACAGCACCTGCGATAACAGCGCTTGAACCAAAGATGTTACCTACGATTACTGTGCTCTGTCCAACCTTAACACTTCCCTTACTTCTAACTTCACCAGTGATTCTTGCTGACTCAGCGTAAACTTCTGCTGCATCTGAATCGCCTGAAATCTCGCCTGTGATATTGAGCTTGCCAAGGCACTTAATGTTACCTGTTACTTTACCAATAAGGTCAAGAGAACCTGTTGTCTGAATGTCACCTGAAATGACCATTCCTTCGGTAATGCTGGCTGTTTCATCAGTTGGTGTCTGCTGTTCGAAATCCATAGTTTCATATCCCCCATTATAATTATTTGTATTTGTTGCAGCATGCTGTGCTGCATACTCCTCAACTTTTTCTTCTCTGATAGCTTCAATAGCTGAAACCGGCTCCTCTGCCTTGGTCTCAACCAAAGTCTGCTCCTCAATCTTCTCCTCGAGCTCTTTAAGCTCATCAATCTCAGATACGCTCTTCTTGAGTTCTGAAATTGCTTCTAAAGCGCTCTTAGGCTCTTCCTGTACAGGCTCCTCAACAGGGGCTTCTGCTACAGGCTCAGCAGCCTTCTCAGGTTCTGCCTCCTGTGGCTCTGCCACTTCCTCAGGTACAGCTTCTTCAAGCTTGATATCGTCAAGACGATTTAACATGCTATCGATATCTACCTTTTCAGACCTGTCCCCCAACGCTGCATCTGCCTTGTTTTTATCAAGAGTAGCTGCAGCTGCCTTATCGTCAGGCATAAGTGTGTTGACTGCCTGAGAAAGATCATTTTTCAGCTCAGAAAAAAATCCCATCTTGATCTCCTCCATTAACTTAATAAATATCTTAATATTTGATATGTTGAACCGGTAACGTATCGTCCGTTATCGGAACTATCACTGTGTCATCCATCGACTGAATCGCCTCGATTATCGACGGAAGCGCTTCTACCGTGCTCATCTTGTCTGCAGCATCATGCAAAAGAACTATTGAATGTTTGAATCTTGGAACATTATTAACTACATTGTTATAGATTGTAGACTTTGTGGCTCCGCTTGTAGCATCTCCACCCGAAACGTTCCAGTCATAGAATTTAATATCCGACTGCTCAAGATAATCTACAAGTTCCTTCATATCAACCTGACTGACGGTATTGGAACTGCCACCGGGGAATCTGTAGTATTTGGGCCACACACCGGTTGTCTCAAAAAGAAAAACTCTGAGCTTATCCAGATCGGCTTTAAAAGAATCAACAGATTCATAAATCACATTGTACTTGTGGCTGTATGAATGCATTCCAAGAGTGTGTCCCTCATCGACAATTCTCTTATATGCATCAATGTATCTGGCATCAGGCTTGCCACACACAAAGAAGGTCGCTTTAACATCATATTCCTGAAGTATATCAAGAATCTTCTCCGTTGATGAGCTGGGACCGTCATCAAAGGTCAGATAAACATATCTGGTTCCCTCAATATCCTCGGGATTCTCTGCCCCCGAAGCAGCAAGTGCAGAATAGTCAGCATCCATCTCGGAGCTGTCCATAGTCTGAACCGTAACTTTGGTAATCTCACCGGGTGACGAAACCGTCTCGCTTTCCGATGTGGCCCCGCCGGCAAGAATCTCCATTTCAGTGCCATAACGGTTCCTGTACCATTCGAGATCAGCTCTGCTCTGCTCATATTCGGTTCTGAGTCTGTCATATCTGATAGCCAGGATTATACAGATCAAAATAGGTATCAGACTGGCAGATACCACGCTTATCACTATCAGTCTTCTCAGATATGTGATGCGCTTACTGTATACCTTCCCGGACTTTTTCTCGTTATCCAAAGCCATTAACTTTCTCTTTCATTTTATATTTCACCAAATCTTAGTATAGCATAGATTTTCCAAGTCAAAAAGGAAATTTTGGCACAAAAAAGAACGCAGAGGACAAAATCCTCTGCGTTCGCAATCTGCTGTTATTTAAAAATCTACAACCTTATTATTTCCTGCTGAAGTATAGGTCAGAATATAATCATCATATCTTCCGGCATTATAGCCTATAACCTGCGAATTCGTGCTGCCGCCATGGAAAACATAGCCAACATCCGCGATATTCACTGTATCAAAAGCAACCGGCTTGCCATTCTTGAGAAAGACTGTTCTGACTCCCACGCCCTGAATATCCTTCTGGGAATAATTAGTAGCTGATACTTCAATGCATTCTCCGATATTTGATGCATCAACATCAACGGATGTATAAGTGCAGTTATCGGTCTCAGCTATGCCAAAAACATAATCATATTTAGCAGCTTTTCTGATGTCCTTGTTGAGGAACTGTCCATAAAGAATGAACTGCTGGTCCTTCTTCACTGCTTCTGAATAATCATTGACTTTGCTGATCACGTTGCCTTTTTTGTCAAGTGCTACAAAATCTGCGCTGATCTTGATATCTCTTCCGGTCTTGTTTGTAGCAACCACAACGTAATAAGTGCACCAGTCAAAGCTGTCAGGAATTACATATTCTCTGTCTATTGAAATATTTTCTGTGGAGAGTTCTGACGCATCTGCATCTAATGTGCAGGTACCGAAAAATCCGGTAATAAACAGTACTAAAGACATCCCCATGCTCATAAGAATTGAAAAAATCCGTTTTTTCATAATGGCTACCCTCCAACGAGAAATTCTATATATTTATTATCGCTTTTGGGGATAAATTAATCGAGAGTAGCAACAGTTATTTAATCCTTTTTTTACCTTTATAAAAAAAGTATAAAACCCGCGCCAGTACTGGCTTAGCGGGCATTCATAGCCGCGTTCCAATCGGCAATTCCTGCATACGAAGCAGCCCAATTTTTATAATTTGCGGCGTCTGCTCCATTCATACATTGGAACACCGTGAAAGCCTTCTTGGAAACTCCGTTTTGGTGTGTAAGACCTACACTGAGCCCACTTTTTACCTCTACCGGATAGTCAGTCTGCCTGTTAAATATGATCATATCAAGGTGCTGATTGGTGACAGTCCTGTTATACGCATAAACCATGGCTGCTGCCTGGGC
>JAEEGL016773820.1_pt1 | contig 10832 bp, 7 predicted proteins | sample 9134231 | NCBI WGS metagenome assembly JAEEGL01 (sample SAMN16246548, study PRJNA631951) | gut metagenome | biome: gut microbiome; feature: rumen; material: fiber-attached | host: Bos | place: Iran: Karaj | collected 2018-10
AAACAGCCCGATCTCGTGCTTTACGAGCTGGCGTTCTTCGATAAGGACGGGAACCTTGTCGAGTGCTCGGCTCCGGATGCCGCGAAAGCGCTTTTGGACGAACAGAAAACGGTGCCCGATACCCCGAGCTATTATAACGGCATGTATTTCGACGAGCTCTATCACGGCCGCACCGCGCTCGAGCATATCGAGAACCTGACCGTCTACGAGTGGACGCATCCGCCGCTCGGCAAGCTCATAATCTCCATCGGCATACTCATATTCGGCATGAACCCGTTCGGCTGGCGCATTATGGGCGTGCTGTTCGGAATAGGCATGGTGCCGATACTCTACCTTATGGCGAAGCGCCTCCTGAAGCGGAGCACGCTCGCGCTGTTCTCGACTTTCCTTTTCGCGTTCGACTTCATGCACTTTACGCAGACGAGGATAGCAACGGTCGACGTTTACGGTCTCTTCTTCATACTGCTGATGACCTATTTCATGCTCGAGTTCATAAGCATGGATATAGGCGACAGCGTATCGTCCATGCTCAGGCCGCTCGCGCTCTCGGGCATATTCTTCGGCTTCGGATGCGCTTCGAAGTGGATCTGCATGTACACCGGAGCCGGGCTCGCGGTCTTGTACTTCGTGAAGCTCTTCATAATGCTGTTAAGGAGCATTTCGCTTCAGAACCACGAGAAGAGCTTGAAGCGCTCGAAGGTCGAAGCTCCGAAAAACCGCGTCGCAGCGCAGATCGGCCGCTCTTTCGCACTCTGCGGCTGGTGCGTGATATTCTTCGTGATCGTTCCGGCGATCATCTACGCGGGCTCCTATTTCCGCTACTATACCGCGCAGTGGCTCCCGACGAGACAGGCGCAGGTCTATGCTGAGAACAGGGAGCAGTACGCTTCCGCGGACGAGGTCAAACTCGGCCTTGCCGATACCGTCAAGACCTACGTCAAAGGCGTAATAAAGAACCAGAAGGATATGTTCAACTATCACAGCCAGCTCAAGAGCGAGCATTCCGCCTCCTCTACGTGGTGGATGTGGCTGTTCGATCTGCGCCCGACTTGGTTCTATCTCGGAGGCCAAAAGACGATAACGCTGTTCGGAAATGAAATAAGCCTCGTCGGGACCATAAGCTCCTTCGGCAATCCGCTAGTCTGGATCCCGTGCAGCCTGCTTATGATCGCAATTCCGATACTTGCGCCGATATTCAAAAAGCGCTTCCCGAACGCCGTTTGGTTCCTTCTCGTCTGCTTCGGGAGCTCGTTCCTGCCCTGGGCGCTCGTCCCGAGGAGCACTTACGCTTATCACTTCTTCGCATCCGTTCCCTTCATCGCGCTCGCAGCCGGGTATATCGTCGGCTGCATCGAGGACGCGATAGCCGTGAAGAAGGAGAACAGCGGCAAAAAGCGCGAGGAGGGAAAGCTCAAATTCGTCTGGATGGGGCTCGTTATGCTTCTGTTCCTCCTCTTCTTCCCGGTGATATCCGGCCTCGAGGTACCGAGAGGATACATAGCCGCGCTCCAGTGGGTGCCCTTCCATAAGTACGAGATCGTCAACGAGAAGGACGAGGTGCAGAAGACCTACAGAATCGGCTGGACGTTCACGTCGTACGAGCCGTCCGACGTCAACAAGAAGGATAAAAACGGCAATTATATCTATATCACAAGAATCAAACAGTGAGGCGGAGACCGGAAATGGAAAGCAACGAAGTTATCGAAAACTCTCCCGAGATCGAAAAAAAGAAGGGCAAAAGCTTTTTCCAGCTCATCAAGTTCGCGCTCGTAGGCGCGTCGAACACGGTCGTAGACATGATCGTCAGCACGGGCCTTTCGTTCGTTCTGAATCTGATCCGGCCCGAAGGAGTCTGGATAGTGTTCGTTTCGAAGGCGGTCGGCTACTTCTGCGGTATACTCAACAGCTATTTCTGGAACAGCCGCTGGACCTTCCGCGAGGAAAGGCGCAGAGACCTCAGGGAAAAGCTCAGCTTTTTAGCAGTCAACCTCGTCGTTCTTGCGGTATCCTTCGGCCTCATCACCCTTTTCAGCGACGTTTTCAAGCTCAGCGGATGGTGGGATAGCCTCGGGCTTCCCGCGCTGATCCACAAGATCGTCGGCGGCAGGCAGTTCTGCTCGCTTCTCTCCACCTGCATCTGCATTCCCCTTAACTTCATACTCAACAAGCTTCTCGTTTTCAGGGGCAAGAAGGATACGGAAAAGGAATCGGAAAAGGGAAAGGAATGATCCCATGCTCGCAAAGCTCATAAGCTACGGACTCAACGGAATAGAGGGCATACCCGTAACTGTCGAGGTCGACATCACCTTCGGCGCGCAGAGGGTCGACACCGTCGGTCTTCCGGACGTCGCCGTCAAGGAATCGAAGGAGAGGATCCATTCAGCCATAATCAACAGCGGCTATTCCTATCCCGAAAAGAGGATGCTCATCAATCTCGCTCCCGCCGACATCAAGAAAGAGGGCACAGTTTACGACCTGCCGATCGCTCTCGGCATACTCGCGGCGAGAGGCATGTTCAAGCCCGACGCTACCGACGGCTGCGTTATAATAGGCGAACTCGCGCTCGACGGCAGCGTTCGTTCCGTGACGGGCGTGCTTCCAATGGTCATAAACGCTTATGAGAGGGGCTTCAGAAGCGTGATGCTCCCGTTTGAGAACGCCGAGGAAGCGTCGTTCTTCAAGGATATGAAGGTGCTCCCGGTGCACGATCTAATAGAGGCCTGCGAGCATTTCCGCGGATCGAAGCTCATTGCTCCGTTCCCTCAGCTCGAATGGGGGAAGGGCAGCGCCCGTTATTCGCACGATTTCTCGGAGATCAAGGGTCAGCAGGCCGCCAAACGCGCGGCTGAGATCGCCGCAGCGGGGAATCATAATCTGCTCATGGTCGGCAGTCCCGGTTCGGGAAAGACCATGCTCGCGAGGAGCATCCCGTCGATACTTCCGGAGCTCACCATGCGCGAATCGCTCGAGATAACCCGCATCCATTCCGTTGCGGGCGAGCTTCGCGGCAAAGGCGTGATCAGGGAAAGGCCGTTCCGCGCGCCGCATCATTCGGCTTCCGTACCCGCCCTCGTCGGCGGAGGCGCGGGAGCTCTCCCTGGAGAGATCAGCCTCGCGCATTTCGGCGTGCTCTTCATGGACGAGTTCACCCAGTTCCCGCCGTCGGTGCTCGAAGCGCTGCGTCAGCCGCTCGAGGACGGCGTCGTTACCGTAACGCGCGCTGCCGCGAAGACGACGTATCCCGCGGAGTTCATGCTCGTTGCGGCGATGAATCCCTGTCCCTGCGGCAATTACGGCTCGAAGACGAAGGAGTGCCGCTGCACGCCCGCGCAGATAGAGAGATACAGGAGCCGTCTCAGCTCGCCGCTTCTCGACAGGCTTGACATACATATAGAGATGAACGAGGTCAATTACGACGATCTCACGAACCGTACTCCGGGCGAGAGCTCCGAGTCGGTCAGAGAGCGCGTCACGAGGGCGAGGGAGCTCCAGCGGGAGCGCTATAAGGACGAGGGTATTCTTTTCAATTCCCAGCTCAGCACGCCCTTGATGCGCAAATACTGCCGTATGGATCCCGAGGCCGAGAGCGTGCTTCACGCCGCTTACGACCGCTTCAGGCTCTCCGCGAGAGCCTATACGAGGGTGATCAAGGTCTCGAGGAGCATTGCGGATATCGAAGGCTCCGAGGGCATACTCAAGAAACACGTTCTCGAGGCAGTCATGTACCGCGGTCTCGAGGAAAAATACTGGGGCGGAATACGCAGGTGACGCGTCTATGGAACGGGAAACGCTGGAAAGGGCATGGATATGGCTTGCATCGGCAGTCGGCGTGAATTCAAGGCTCGCCGACGAGCTGGTCTATATCAACGACGGCATACTCCCGCTCTACGAAGCCGCTCTTAAAGGCGGAGCCATAAGGTTCCCCGAGAACGTCTCGCCGTCCCAGAGGGCGGCGCTCGAAAGGCCGGATCCCGACAGGACGGTCGACCGGGCGCTTGCTAAGCTCGCGGATGCAGGCGTGAAAGCCGTTACGAGAGACAGCGCCGATTATCCTTATCTCCTTCGCGAGATACCCGATCCTCCCGTACTGCTCTACGTCAAGGGCAGGCTCCGCGGCTCTCTGAAGCTCCCGATAGCCGTTATTGGCTCGAGGAAATGCTCCGATTACGGGCGCGAGACAGCCGCTTTCTTCGGAAAAGAGCTCGCATCGAACGGCGCATGCGTTATTTCCGGCATGGCAGCGGGATGCGATTCCGAGGCCGCATGGGGCGCGCTCTCCGCCGCGGACGCGGAATATCCCACGATCGCAGTACTCGGAAGCGGGATCGACGTGATATACCCCGCAAACAACAGAAAGCTCTACGACGAGATTTCCGAACGCTGCGCCGTGATATCGGAATATCCGCCGGGGTTTCAGCCGAGGAAGGAGACCTTCCCGCAGAGGAACAGGATCATCAGCGGTCTTTCCAAGGGCGTTCTCGTCGTCGAAGCGGCTATGAGGAGCGGCACGAGCATAACCGTAGGTTTCGCGCACGAGCAGGGGAGAGAGGTCTTCGCGGTCCCCGGCAGGATAAACGACGTCATGTGCAGGGGCTCGAACAGGCTAATAAAGGACGGCGAGGCGAAGCCCGTATTCGACGTCGACGACATACTCGTGGAATACGGTACTTTCGTTATGAGAGCCGAGCCGAAGTTCGCGGAAGTCGACAGGATTAAGCTGCCCGCAGCGCAGAAAAAGGTTTACGATCTGCTCTTACTCGGTGAGAAAACCGTCGACGCTCTCTGCGAAACGCTCGATATGGACGCTTCGCTCGTAAATATATACTTGACAGAAATGGAATTATCGGGAATAATAAAAAGACTTCCCGGAGGGGAATATTCAATTTAACGAAAAAGTCCGGGTCTCCCGGTCAGCTTGAAAGGACTAATACCGTAAATGACAGACACACTGGTGATCGTTGAGTCGCCCGCAAAGGCAAAGACAATTGCGAAATACTTGGGCTCCAAGTATAAGGTCATCGCGTCGAACGGACACGTGCGCGACCTGCCAAAGAGCCAGCTCGGCGTGGACGTCGAGCATGATTTCGAGCCGAAGTACATCACCCTCCGCGGCCGCGGAGAGGTTTTGGAGAAGATAAAGAAGGAAGCGAAGCAGGCCAAAAAGGTCCTGCTCGCAACCGACCCCGACCGCGAGGGAGAGGCAATAAGCTGGCATCTCGCCAAGACGCTCAACATCGACCCGACGGCAAGCTGCCGCGTCGTGTTCAACGAGATAACCAAATCCGTCCTGCAGGCGTCCATAAAGAAGGCGAGGCCCATCGACGAAAAGCTCGTCGACGCGCAGCAGGCGCGCAGGGTGCTCGACAGGCTCGTAGGCTATAAGATCAGCCCGCTGCTCTGGGCGAAGGTCAGGAAGGGCCTTTCCGCGGGAAGGGTGCAGTCCGTAGCCGCGAGGATGATCTGCGACCGCGAGCAGGAGATCACCGATTTCGTCGCGGTGGAGTATTGGACCGTCACCGCATATCTCGCCGCTCCTCACGCGAAGAAGCCCATAGAGGCAAAGTTCTTCGGCTATAACGGCGAGAAGACCGACGTTGCGAACGAGGAGCAGGCAATGGAGGTCGTCAGGAGATCCGAGGGCAGGCCCTTCGTGCTTTCCGATATAAAGACTCTCGAAAAGATCCGCCACGCTCCCGCGCCTTTTACAACGAGCTCCATGCTCCAGGAGGCGTCCCGCAGGCTGGGCATCACGCCCAAGATAGCCATGTCGCTCGCTCAGCAGCTCTACGAGGGCGTCGAGATCGAGGGCAAGGGCTCCGTTGCGCTCATAACTTATATAAGGACGGACTCCGTCAGGGTCTCCGCAGAAGCCCAAGCGATGGCGCTCGATTTCATAAAGGAAAACTACGGGGACAAATATCTCCCCTCGAAGCCCAACGTCTACAAGGGCCGCTCCAACGCGCAGGACGCTCACGAGGCGATCCGCCCGACCAATCTCGCCCTCAAGCCCTCTCTGCTCAAGGATTCCATGAAATCCGGGCTTTTCAGGCTCTATAAGCTGATCTACGAGCGCTTCCTCGCCAGTCAGATGACCAGCGCGGTCTACGAATCCACTCAGTATTCGTTCTCCGCGGGCGACTGCACCTATCGCGCGAACGGAACGAGGAACCTTTTCGACGGCTACACCAAGCTCTATCAGGAAACGAGCGACGACTCCGAGGAGAAGGAGAGCGCGCTTCCTGAGCTCTCGGAAGGCGCGGAGCTGACCGCGAGCGAGATAAAGCCCGCGCAGCATTTCACTCAGCCTCCGGCGAGGTATACCGAGGCTTCGCTCGTCAAAGCGCTCGAGGAGAAGGGCATCGGCCGTCCGAGCACTTACTCGCCGACCATTTCGACAATAATAGACCGCGGCTACGTCTGCCGCGAAAAGAAGCAGCTTATGCCCACGGAGCTCGGTTTCGTCGTGACTCAGCTCATGAAGGATAACTTCAGCGACATAGTCGACGTGACTTTTACCGCCGATTTGGAGCAGAAGCTCGACGAGGTCGAGGAGGGAAGCAAGGACTGGCGCAAGGTCATCGGCGATTTCTACGGTCCCTTCGAGGTGTCGGTCGAGAAGGCCTTCGAGAACGTCGAGCACGTTAAGATACCCGACGAGGTATCCGACGTCGTGTGCGACAAATGCGGCGCTTTGATGGTCTACAAGGTCGGCAAGTTCGGCCGCTTCCTCGCCTGTCCCAATTACCCCAAGTGCAGGAACACGAAGCGCATAGTCGATAAGATCGGCGTCAAGTGCCCGCAGTGCGGCGCGGATCTCGTCAAGCTCCATACGAAGAAGGGCAGGGCGTTCTACGGCTGTGAGCGTCATCCGGAATGTGATTTCGTATCCTGGCTCAGGCCGACCGGAGAGAACTGCCCCAAATGCGGCAAGTACATGGTACAGAAGATGGGCCGCAACGGAAGCTTTATACAGTGCTCCGACTCGGAGGGCTGCGGCTACGTGCTCAGGCCTTCCGGTAAAAAGAATTCGGATACCGAAGAAGAATGAGCGAGGAACGGGTCAAGGTAATAGGAGCCGGTCTCGCCGGATGCGAAGCGGCATATCAGCTCGCCGAGAGGGGGATCCCCGTCTCGCTCGTCGATATGAAGCCGAATAAGCGAACTCCGGCGCATAAGACCGACGGCTTTGCCGAGCTCGTCTGCTCCAATTCCTTAAGATCCGACAGCCTCGATAACGCCGTGGGTCTCCTCAAGGAGGAGCTCAGGCGCATGGGTTCGCTGATCATGGAATGCGCCGATAAAACGCGCGTTCCCGCGGGCGGCGCGCTTGCCGTCGACCGCGAGGGCTTCTCGCGGCTCGTTACCGAAAGGATCTCCCGTCATCCTCTTATCGGCTTCGTTTCCGAAGAGGTCAGGGCCATACCCGAAGGTAATGCCGTTATAGCAACCGGCCCTTTGACCGACGGCGAGCTGCTTTCCGATATCGAACGGGTCACAGGCACGGCGCTGCATTTCCATGACGCAGCCGCGCCGATAGTCTCGAAAGCCTCGCTCGATATGGACAAGGTCTTCGTCCTTTCGAGATACGACAGGGGCTCCGATTATCTCAACTGCCCCATGAATGCGGAGGAGTATTTCGCATTCGTCCGCGAGCTCGTGAATGCGGAGACGGTACCTCTTCACGAGTTCGAAACGCCGAAGGTCTTCGAGGGCTGTATGCCCGTCGAGGTCATGGCAAAGCGCGGGGAAATGACGCTCGCCTTCGGGCCGTTAAAGCCCGTCGGTCTCGTCGATCCGCGCACGGGGAAGCAGCCTTTTGCGGTCGTTCAGCTTCGCCGCGATAACGAGGCGGACACCCTCTATAACATCGTCGGCTTTCAGACGAACCTCAGATTCCCGGAGCAGAAGCGCGTATTCGGCATGATACCCGGTCTTGAGCACGCGGAGTTCATAAGGTACGGCGTGATGCACAGGAATTCCTATATGGACTCTCCCGGCAAGCTCACGCCGTGGTTCGAGCTTAAGTCGCGTCCGGGACTGTTCTTCGCAGGTCAGCTCACGGGAGTCGAGGGCTACGTCGAGAGCGCGGCTTCCGGTCTTTGCGCAGGCGTGAATCTGGCAAGAAGGATAAGGTGCGAATCGCCCTTCGATCCCGGCGCCTCGACGGCTTCGGGCGCTCTCGGGCACTACGTTTCGGAGTACAATGGCTCCGATTTCCAGCCGATGAACGTCACGTTCGGTATAATGGATCCTCTCGAAAAAAGGATCAGGAACAAACGCGAGCGCCAGGCTGCGATATCAGCGCGCGCACTCGGTATAATAGATCGTTTTGTAAAAGAAGGAGTTTGAATAAATGGAAGAATTCAAGGGTACGACTATTGTCGCCGTCAAAAGCGGTGACAGCTGCGCCATAGCGGGTGACGGTCAGGTCACTCTCGGCGAGGCGACGATAATGAAGCATACCGCGAAGAAGGTCAGACGCATCTATAACGACAAGGTCGTCGTCGGTTTCGCGGGCTCCGTCGCGGACGCTTTCACGCTCTGCGACAGGTTTGAGAACAAGCTCGAGCAGTTCGGCGGCGGTTTATCACGCGCGGCGGTCGCTCTCGCGCAGGATTGGCGAAGCGATAAGGTCATGCGTCAGCTCCAGGCGCTGCTCATCTGCGCCGATAAGGACGAGCTTCTGATCGTCTCCGGTACGGGCGAGGTCATTTATCCCGACGACGGCATAGCCGCTATCGGGTCGGGCGGCATGTACGCTCTCGCCGCCGCGAGGGCGCTGAAGCAGAACACCGATCTTTCCGCGAAGGAGATCGCCGAGAAGGCCATACTCATCGCTTCGGATATCTGCGTTTACACCAACAGCAACGTGATAGTCGAGGAGGTATGAGCATGCTTACTCCCAAACAGATAGTCGAGCAGCTCGACAGGTTCATCATAGGTCAGGACGAGGCGAAAAGGCAGGTCGCCATCGCGCTCAGGAACAGGTACCGCCGTTCGAGGCTCCCCGCCGAGATGCGCGAGGAGATCACGCCGAAGAACATTATCATGATGGGCCCGACCGGCGTTGGCAAGACGGAGATCTCGAGGCGTCTCGCAAAGCTCGTCGAAGCTCCCTTCGTCAAGGTCGAAGCGACCAAATTCACCGAGGTCGGCTACGTCGGACGCGACGTGGACTCCATGGTCCGCGATCTCGTCGAGGCCTCCATCAGACTATGCAAACAGGCGGAATACGAACGCGTGCGTCTTATGGCTGAAGCCGCCGCGGAACAGAGGCTCCTCGACATAATCCTCGAGGATCCGAACGCTTCCAAGAAAAAGTCCAAAGCCGCCGATATATTCGGCCTTTCGCTGCTTCTCGGGTCGGGATCCGATAAGCCCGCCGAGCCCGAGGTCTCCGAGGAGGAGAAGCAGAGGCGCAGGAACAGGCGCGAGGCGACCCTCGAATCCCTGCGCGCAGGCGAGCTCGAGGAGAACATAGTCACCGTAGAGGTGACGGAATCCGCCGCAGGTTCCGACGCAATGCTCGCAATGGGCATCGACATCAATATGAACGAGATGTTCGGCGGCATGCTTCCCAAGAAGACCAAGCACAGGAAGGTCCCGATAAAGGAGGCGAGGCGCATACTCGTCGCCGAGGAATCCGACAAGCTCATAGATATGGACGCCGTGATCGAGAAGGCGATCGAGCGCGCCGAGCAGGACGGCATCATCTTCATAGACGAGATCGACAAGATCGCCGCTTCCGGTCACGTCGGAGGAGCCGACGTTTCGCGCGAGGGCGTGCAGAGGGACATTCTTCCCATCGTCGAGGGCTCGACCGTCAACACCAAGTACGGTCCCGTTAAAACGGATTACATGCTCTTTATCGCCGCCGGCGCATTCCACGTTTCAAAGGTCTCCGATCTCATCCCGGAGCTCCAGGGCCGTTTCCCGATCAGGGTCAAGCTCAACGCGCTCACGGTCGAGGATTACGAGAACATACTCACTCAGCCCGAGAACGCCGTCACCAAGCAGTACGAGGCGCTCCTCAGGACAGACAACGTAGATCTCAGCTTTGACGACAGCGCCAAAAAGGCGATCGCCGAAGCCGCTTTCATCGCCAACGAGACGAGTGAGAATATCGGAGCAAGGCGTCTGCATACTATTATCGAGAACCTGCTTGAGGACATCTCGTTCAACGCTACGGGCGATCATCCGATGACCGAGATAGTGATCGACGCTTCTTACGTCGAGAAGCATCTCAACATGGGCAAGGCCGCGGAGGATCTCACGAAGTACATCGTATAAGGAAGGACGGAAACATGAAACGGGTCACGGCGCTAATATTCGCTTTATTGCTGCTGCTGACCGGCTGCGCAAAGAAGGAGAAAACTCCCGACGGTGAAAGGACCGCCGCAGCCGAGTCGGGCTTTATCGCCGTGCCCGCGGCTTCGGATCAGCCCACGGCTGCTCCCACCGCCGAACCCGAAGCAGTCCCCGGCACCGCTGCCGCCACGGCGCTTCCGATAGAGCCCGTAAACTGCGAGCCCGGCTACGTGACGGCGGACGGAGTCAATTTCCGGACCGAACCTTCGACCGATTCGTCGGTGATAGAAGTGCTTTTAATGGGAACTTCGCTCATAATTACCGGCAAATGCGGCGATTGGTATATGGTGAACATACTGGGCCGCGCAGGCTATATCGCCAAAAAGTACGTCGCACCCGGCGCTTATCCAACGCCGACTCCGACTCCTTCTCCGACTCCGAAACCCACTCCGAAGCCGACTCCGAAGCCGACGCCCAAGCCGACTCCGAAGCCGACTCCGAGACCGACTCCGAGGCCGACCCCG
>JAEEGL010615686.1_pt1 | contig 10831 bp, 11 predicted proteins | sample 9134231 | NCBI WGS metagenome assembly JAEEGL01 (sample SAMN16246548, study PRJNA631951) | gut metagenome | biome: gut microbiome; feature: rumen; material: fiber-attached | host: Bos | place: Iran: Karaj | collected 2018-10
ATGGAGTTCGAAAAAAACCCGTCGGTGGTGGAGCAAAAAAGCCGAACCAGTGTCATTCTGCTGTCAGGCTTTATTGTCTACAGTATCCTGGCCACTATTTTTGCAACGGACAATTATGCCCACGGAATGGTGACCAACATCAGCATTGCCATCTTTTTCTTCATCATCGCAATCATGATAAAAAAGACCAAAAGACACAGCTCCCTCTGTATAGTTGCATCCTTCGGACTGTGCACCATTCTCTTTTTCCATTTTATTACTGAGGTGGACTGGACCATTGGTATGGACGCCTTCTGGCTGTTCATACTGATACTGCCCTTTATCACCAACTATCTGGGCGGAGTGGTCTACGGCTCCATAAGTGCCCTCAGCGGATTGATCCTGAGCCTTCTTCTGTTCTCCACTCCCCTCATCAACTATCTCCAGCCCTACGGCCAGAACATGGTGGATTGGTACTCCGTAATCTATGTTGTTGTTATGCTGGCGGCCGCTGTAATCGAGTATGAGCTCACTTCCTATCAGATAGAGAAACAGATTGCAGATGAAAAGATTACCTACTATCAGAATGAGCGAGCCAAGCGCCTTCAGGAGACTCTTGCCATCCACGAAAGTAACGAGAGCACCATCCGCAAATACAAGCATGACATCCGTCATTTCAACAGAGTTCTTGCGGGTTATATTCAGGGAAAAGAATATGAAAAAGCTCTGGATTATCTTAAAGAATTTGATTCCATGCTGGAACAGGTCACCGCAGTTTCTTTCTGTGACAACCAGATAGTCAACGAGCTTTTGACCATATATGCGGCGAAATGTCAGAAATTGGGCTTTAAGATGCGTGTTAAATCCATCACGCCGGTGTGCTTTCCCATAGAGGATATTGAGCTTACAAGCCTTGTGGCCAATGCCCTGGAGAACGCCCTGGAAGCCATCGAGAAGGTTCCTGAGGAAAAGAGATATCTCCAGTTTGAGCTTATCTATAATGGAAGAAAACTCAAGCTCCTGACCAAGAACCCCTGCGCCGTGAAGACCACCTTTGGAAAAGACGGCCTGCCCATCAGCACCAGGCCCATTCAAAGCGGCATAGGAACCGCCCAGATAAAAAGAATTGCTGAGAAATACAGCGGCGTTGCCAGCTTTTCTCAGCAAAATGATGTCTTCATATTAAAGGTTATTATGACTTGCATGTGATGACACAAGGCTCGAAAGTCTGAACACACGCAAGCTTGCTTGCAGGTGTGTGAATGACTTTATGAGCCGCTAATACATCTACTCATTATCCTTCAAATGCTCCTCAATCTTCTCCTTAATCCTCTTTTCCACAATCGCAGCGATCTCTGAGGTGCTCATATCCTTGAACTCCTCATAGGGAATGGGATCAAGATAATAGGTATATGTGGTTACAGGCCCCTTGTGAGGACTGTTGTATACCTTGTAGGAATCAACCAGTGCAACAGGTACAATTGGCACCTTGCCCATCTTTGCCAGCTTAAAGCTGCCGGGCTTAAAAGTCTCAACAATGTTCCTGTTGTTTTCTTTATAACCCCCCTCCGGAAAAAGAATGTATCTTCTTCCCTGGGTAAGCTCCCCCGCTATCTCCATAAAAGTTTTTACTGTCTGCCTGGGATCATCCATCATAAGGCGCTTTCCGCCCAAAAGATCCAGGAATTCCCTCACCAGTATGATATGTGATTTTTTCTCATCCATCACAAAAGTAACAGGTTTTTCGTGAGTAGCAATTATTCCCTCCACATCATATTTCCCCTGATGGTTGGGATAGATCATGTAGCCGCCCTCCTTGGGGAGCTTTTCCATGCCATAGCCAATGGTCTTATAGCCCATTGACTTGTTCATATCAGTCACCATGGATCTGGCTACTTCGTAGCGATCCTCCTCCGAATGCCTGGAAGGATTGCGCAGCCAAATGCGGATTTTTGTCACATAAAACACGATTCTGTGAAGGTTGACAATTATTGTTCTGTAGTAATTATTCATGTAAATAAATCGTCATTTCTAAATATATTTTTAAAGCTTTTCCATAAGAGATTTAAAGCCATAGTCCTCAAACAGGCCCTTGGCCTTTTCCCTGTCGATGTTTATCTTAAAGTCATCCAGGGAGTCAGAAACAGGATAATCTCTTCTTATTTCTGCCAGGTCCCTGGACATAAATGCCATATCTCTGTATTCCATAAGAGCCTTGAGCGGGCTCCTGCTTATGCCAAGTTCTTCCTTCCAGCCTGCTGCCAGAGCTTTCAGTTCCTTGTCATTTTCGCAGCCGTCTATGGCCTCATAAATCTTTTCTACGTTACCATATTTGGCAAGAAGTGGCAACGCTGCACTGCTGACGCCCTTAACTCCGGGAATATTGTCACTGGAGTCTCCCTGTATTCCCTTGAGATCAGGAATCTGCTCGGGTCTTACGCCATACTCAGAAAGACAGAGCTTTGGCGTAACCTCAAAAGCCTTGTCCGGTATTTTTGCCAGTTTGCTGTTCCAGCCAAACTCTGCGCCGTACTTGTTCACAAGCTCATCGGCTGTCTCCTGCTTGGTCTGAATGAGCCAAACTCTGGTGTAGTCGCTTACAAGCTGCAGATAATCGTGGTCCTTGGTGATGATAAAAGAAGGAATCTCCTTCTCAAACTTCGTCACCACACTGCCCACAATATCATCAGCCTCGTAATTGTCGTCGTAAAAAACTTTAAAGCCCATGGCCTCCAGCAGATTCTCCATATTCTCAAACTGCTCCTTAAGGGGCTGGGGAGTCTCTGCGCGGTTTCCCTTATAATCGGCATACTTCTGCCTGCGGAAAGTATCCCTGGTCTTATCAAAAGCAAACATCATATGTGTTGGCTTCTGCTCTTCAATTATCTTTAAGATGGTGCGCATCATTCCATACATGGCATTGGTATACTGCCCCTTGGAATTGTGCAGGATCTGGGAATACAGCTTTTCCTTCTTCTCTGGATCTTTTTCAAACAAAAGAGCCTTGGGAAGATTGCCGTAGTAATTGGTCACCAGCATTGAACTTCCATCTATTAAAACAAATTTCTCATTCTGTCCTGTCACTACTAAAAACCCCTTCAATTACTTGTTATCAGTCGAAAACATCTTCGCCAAATCTAACCTTCATATGTGCCTTGATGGCTTCCACGCACTTCTCAAAGCCCAGCTTACTGCTGTCCAGGCAGAGGTCATAGTTCATGGCATCTGTCCACATGTGCCCGGTGTGATGTCTGTAATAATCTGCACGATATCTGTCTTCTCTCTCGCAGAACTTCTCAAGTTCTTTTCCCCTTAAAGGCTGAACCTTGCCGGCCTGCTCCATAAGAAAATCGTGAGGTGCATGTACAAAAACGCTGAGGACATTGTCGTAGTCCTTGAGTACAAAATCAGCACATCTTCCCACAATGACGCAGGGCTGAGTCTCTGCCAGGTTCTTGATGCACTTCGCCTGCAGATTGAAAAGATTGTCCGGTGAGGTGAACTCTGGACTCTCAGGTCCGATAACTTCATTATTATACACGTTGACCGGAGTCTTTAAAAAGCCCCTGTTTCTGAACTTCTCGTCAGTTTCCAGGAAAAGACCTTCGCTGATACCGCTCTCCTCTGAAGCAAGTTTGGTAAGTTCCTTGTCGTAATAATGTATTCCAAGTTCATTGGCCAGCATCTCTCCCACGGTTCTTCCGCCGCTTCCGTACTGTCTGGCTATGGTAATTACAACCTTTTTCATTATTATCTCCTTTATATCAGGGCTGTTTATTCGCCAAGATATGCCTTTTTGATGGATTCATCATTTAGTAGTTCGCTGGCATTGCCTTCTTTTACAATCTTTCCCGTCTCCAGAACGTAGGCCCTGTTGGCAATGGAAAGTGCCTTTTTAGCATTCTGCTCTACCAAAAGAACTGTCACCCCATCCTTGTTAACATCCTCAATGATCTTGAAAATCTCATTAACAAAAATAGGAGAAAGTCCCATGGAAGGCTCATCCATAAGAATGATCTCAGGGTGAGACATCAGAGCTCTGCCCATGGCAAGCATCTGCTGCTCGCCGCCGCTAAGAGTTCCTGCCAGCTGGTTTTTGCGCTCTTCAAGTCGGGGAAAGCGCTTATATACCTTCTGAAGTGTCTCCTGCATCTCATTCTTGTCGCTTCTGGTGTAGGCTCCCATCTTAAGATTCTGAAGCACCGTCATCTCTGCAAAAACCCGTCTTCCCTCAGGCACCTGTGCCATACCAAGGCTGACGATCCTGTGATTCTTGATCTTGGTAAGTTCCTTGTCCTTGTACTTGATCTCACCGCTCTGGGCCTGAATAAGACCTGAAAGAGTGTGAAGTGTGGTGGTCTTACCTGCTCCGTTGGCTCCTATAAGGGCCACAACTTCGCCCTTGTCCACGTGAAAAGAAATCCCCTTAAGAGCCTGAATCACGCCGTAATATACATTTAAATCCTTAACATCCAGTAATGTTTCCATAATCACTCTCCCAAATAAGCCTTGATAACTTCAGGGTTTTCCAGAACTTCTCTTGTGGGTCCCTGACACAGGACACGTCCAAAGTTAAGCACTGTCAGCTTTTCACAGATTCCGGAAACCAGCTTCATGTCATGCTCAATAAGAAGAATTGTCATATCAAATTCTTTTCTCACAAGAGCAATTGTCTCCATGAGTTCCTGAGTCTCATTGGGGTTCATGCCTGCAGCAGGCTCATCCAAAAGAAGGAGCTTGGGATTTGTAGCCATGGCTCTGGCGATTTCCAGCTTTCTCTGTTTACCATAAGGAAGATTGGCAGCCAGAGTATCTTTTTCCCCATCCAGGTCAAATACCTTTAAGAGGCGCTCTGCCTCAGCATCCATCTCAGCCTCAACCTTTTTGTAATTTCCGATATGCAGGATACTCTCAAGGGTGCTGTACTTGTATCTCTCATTCAGTCCCACTTTTACGTTATCAAGCACCGACATATTCTTAAAAAGTCTTATATTCTGAAAGGTTCTTGCTATTCCCGCGTGATTGATCTCTATGGTGGACTTCCTGGTGATATCCTTTCCGTCCAGCTTGATTCTGCCCTCATCAGGCTTATAAACACCGGTCAGAAGATTGAAAACTGTGGTCTTTCCTGCACCGTTAGGACCTATAAGACCATAGAGCTCACCTTTTTGTATAGTCAGATTAAAATCGTGCACCGCTCTGAGTCCGCCAAAGGTTATGCACAGATTATTTACATTCAAGAGTGCCATAACTTCCTCCAATTCCCGAAGGTTCTTTTTCTCCATTCGATAACCTTAGGTGACCAGTTGACGATCATCATCACAATCAGAACGATTGAGTAAATCAGCATTCTGTAGGTGTTAAGGCTTCTAAGGAGCTCCGGAAGAAGATAAAGGATGCAGGCTGCAATTACGCTTCCCCTGATATTTCCGATTCCTCCAAGAACCACGTAAACCAGTATCATGATTGAGGCGTTATATCCAAAGTACTGTGATGACGCCGTAAGTGTTGTGATATTGTGTGAAAAAAGAACCCCTGCTGCCCCGGCGATGGCTGCTGAAATCACAAAGGCCATCATCTTGTAGGAAGTAACATTGATTCCTGTAGCTTCCGCAGCGATGTAGTTGTCACGAACAGCCATAATAGCGCGGCCGTCTCTTGAATTAACCAGATTCAGAACCACGAAAAGAGCTATCAGCAAAAGAACTATTCCGATGGTAAAGCTGGAATTATGCGGAGTTCCCGTAATTCCCATGGCGCCGTTTACAATGACCTGTCCATCCGGCTCCATTCCCAGATCCATGGAACTCTTCATGGAAAAATGAAGTCCCTTGCTGTCAATTCCAATATAAAAAGCATTTATTACATTCTTTATGATCTCACCAAAGGCCAGGGTAACGATGGCAAGATAGTCACCCTTAAGTCTCAGTACAGGTATTCCTATGAGAAAACCAAACAGCGCTGCCACTGCGATACCGATGATCAGAGCCAGAATAAATCTGATGGCTTCGGGGATAGAGTTTTCAAAGACCTTGGAAAAGAACGCGCTGGAGAAAGCACCGATACACATAAAGCCGCAGTGTCCGATACTGAGCTCACCCAGTATGCCGACGCAGAGGTTAAGTGCCACTGCTATCATGGCGTAATAAGTCATGGGCACTAAAAGGCCCTTCATGTGACTTGAAAGATTTCCTGTAACTGCCAGCAACTGAAAAACAATATATGCTACAACAACAATTCCGTAAGTTATGAGATTATCTTTTTGTTTTTTACTAAGCTTCATCTTTTCTCTCCCTTACACTTTTTCCTGAATCTTTTTGCCGAGGATTCCGGTGGGCTTCACCAAAAGAACCACTACCAGAATACCGAAAACAATGGCATCTGAAAGTTGTGATGAAATGTAGGTCTTACTGAGGATCTCAACTATTCCCAGCAAAAGACCACCTATCATGGCACCGGGGATTGAGCCGATTCCACCGAGAACTGCGGCAACGAAGGCCTTGATTCCGGGCATGGCTCCCGTATAAGGTGACAGTGAAGGATAAGCTGAACACAGAAGTGCTCCAGCAATAGCAGCCAGAGCTGAACCAATGGCGAAGGTCAGCATAATGGTCTGGTTAACGTTAATGCCCATCAGTGCTGCAGCGCCCTTGTCCTCTGCAACTGCCAGCATAGCCTGTCCCTGCTTGGTCTTCTTAATAAATGTCTGAAGGAAAAATAGAACCAGTAGGCTCACTACGATAGTAACAATAGTTACGCCCTGGATTCTCAGCTGCCCGCCGGCAAAACTGAGGCCCTCCCACTTGATAACGGAGGTAAAAGACTTAATATCAGCACCAAAGATAAGAAGTGCTACATTTTCCAAAAAATAGCTGACGCCGATGGCTGTAATAAGAACTGCCAGAGGTGAAGCTGCGCCTCTAAGAGGCCTGTATGCAACAAATTCAGTTGTAATTCCGAGAAGTGTGCAAAGAATTATTGCGGCGATTATGCCAATAACAGAATTTCCGCTGAGGGCTCCCGTCACCGAAAAAATAATATAACATCCCACCATGATGAAATCTCCGTGGGCGAAATTAAGCATTTTGGCAATACCGTAAACCATGGTGTATCCCAGGGCAATTATCGCATAGATGCTTCCTAAACTTAGTCCACTGATGAGATAGGTCAAAAAACTCATCCCGCACCTCCCAAAACTTTTTTCCTAGCTATTAATTATAAGGGGTTAGCTTATATTTGTCATTTATAAAAAAACGAGGGACCCTTGCGGCATCCCTCGCCTGATCACTGTATTTTACTGTTTATTACTGAGCTGAAACGTATGTGCCGTTCTTGATAACAACAGCCTTAGGCTCCTTGTTGGGCTCGCCGCTGGCATCCCATGTCATCTTAGCAGATGTAAGACCTGCTGCCTCAATCTCAGTCATGGCACTCTTAAGTGCTTCGCAGATATCTGATACGCTTGAATCCGGCTTAACGTCCTTAGATTCAATAGCCTTCTTGATGATGTATACTGCATCGTAAGCATCAGCAGCGAACTGGTTAGGAATCTCACCGTACTTTTCCTGATAGTTCTTTACAAAGTTAACTGTAAGATCATCAGTTGCATCTGCAGCGAAAGGTGTAAGAAGCATTACGCCCTCAGCCAATGAAGTATCAAAATTCTCAACTGTAAGAATTCCGTCAAGACCGTCAACACCGAAGAATGTAGGCTGATAGCCCATGGTGTTGGCCTGTGTGAGAATAAGTGATGCATCCTTATAGTAAATAGGAAGGAAGACAAGATCTGCGCCTGCGTCCTTAGCCTTCTGAAGCTGAACAGTGAAGTCTGTGTTGCTGTCCTGTGTGAATGCCTCAGTAGAAACAACCTCATAATTCTTGCCTGCTGACTCCTCTACAAACTTCTGGAAGATTCCGCTTGAATATACATCTGAGCTGTCGTAGATGATACCAACCTTAGTTGCAAGGTTATGATCTGAAATATACTGAGCAGAAGCAATTCCCTGGTTAGGATCTGAGAAGCATACTCTGAATGCGTTGTCATACTTTACGCAATCCTCAGCTGATCCTGAAGGTGTAAGCTGGAACATATTGTCTGCCTTGGTGTTCTCTGAAACTGCGATGGAGCATGCACTTGTGGTAGAACCTACAAGAATCTGCATTCCCCAGTCCTTAAGAGTGTTATAAGCGTTAACTGACTTCTCTGCGTTAAGCTCATCATCCTCTTTTCTATACTCAACCTGGAAACCATTGATGCCGCCGTTGGCATTGATCTCGTTTACAGCCAGCTCAGCTGCATTACAAACTGCGTTTCCGTAAGCAGCAGCTCCTCCTGTAAGAGGTCCGATGGCGCCAATCTTGAAGGTGTTGGATGAGCCTGCGCTCTGTCCACATCCAATAAGCATTGCAACTGACAGTACAAATGCTGACATGACACATACTACGTTGTTGAACTTCTTCATAAATTATTCCTCCTCGTCCTATTTTATACACATGTATTTTTGTATACAATCTTTGTTTTTTAGATTAACGCTTCATAGTGAAAAAGTCAATAACATGCGTCAAATTTTAGTTTCCTTGCATTTATCATTTATGATTGGTAAAATTAATTCATAGGGGGAGAGCTATATGCTTCAATTTTCATATTTAGGGATTGCTTTTGCAATCGTGTTCTACTTTGTATTCGGAGTTGCGGTTCGTCTCATGGAGTTGAGCGATAGGGCCAGGAACAAGGCCCGGCTGGGAATTCTGATCACATCGCTATCTGTTACCTTTATTTCTTCACTGTTTGCAGTGGTGCTTAATTGGCGTGAAAAGAAATTGGTCCTGTTTGTTCTTTTTCTTTTGCTGTCAGGTTTATCTCTTTTCGCACTGCTTGCAATTCTTGTTGAACTCCACCACATCAGTACAAAAGTTAAAATGCGCAGATTCATGGTTCTGTTTGATATTGTAGACAGATTTATCAATGAGGGTAAAACTCATGATGAGATCATGGTCTATCTCACGGAAATTCAGAAACTCACCAAAAAGGAGGCTTCAGATTTCCTTGAATTCATTTCAGATCCCAAGAATCATCAGTTTCTTGCTGATGTCAACGAGAAGATCCACGAAGCACAGATGATAAAGAATGCAACCAAATAAGTATTCAAAAAAAATGAACGGCGTCCGCATCACTGCAGGCGCCGCATTTTTTTGCTTCAAATAATAATGTTTTACGCAAACAGATCCAGTGTGCTTCCTGCTATTCCATAGGAAAGTCCGGCTAACTGCTGGGTGTAACCTGTTGTCATTCCCTGGAACTTAGCAGCCACATCATTGTACATGCGGCTTGCCTCCTGGGATTTTTTCACCGTATCTACAGCAAGTGCAAGAGGATCTTTTTCCTCCTCATCATCAGAAATGGCCTGGGCGTTGGGATATCCCACCGGGGACACATTCGGGATCACACCCTGAGCTCCGTTCTGAAGAAATGCATCGGAAACTTCTGACTGGTTTTTAATTGTATAGTTCATGGGCTGCACAAAGGACATTCCGTATGAACCGCCAATTCCACTAACCGATAATCCCATATAATTACCTCGTTAAAGCTCCACATTACTTCAAGCATATATTAACTTCGAGGTATCGTTAAAGCAATAAAATTGCACAAAACAAAGTATAAATTTTTTATTGATAATTTTTAAATTTTTGTTAAGAAACTATGTTATCATATTAATGAGGGGATAAACCTTCGGACCAATAGTGTTACTTTTTGCAGTCATATACTGCACATGGTGGCCAGCTACTTCATTTTATATCGCGTTTCAAAGAGAAAGGAGCAACAGGTTATGAGCAACAACCAGCTGCAATATTCTCCGTTCAAACCAAATTTGAAGACTGCCGAAGTATTCGCGTGGGGTGATCCGGAGTATAATTTATTTGATCAGCTGAACGAGAAATATGAAAAGAGTCATCCGGAATTCTGTAACCTCTCTTCATATGAGAAGATGGTGATCAAGCAGCAGATTCATCATGAGGCCATTGGTCTCACGCCACTTAACCTCATAAAAGGTTTCGTGGAAGATCCTCAGTTCGATGAATTTCGAGCTGTAGGCTCTCTATAAATCTCAATCTTTTGCAAAATAAGGGACGCCGTGGGGCGTCCCTTATTTTGTGTCTCGATTCACATATTTATTGTGGAACTTAGAATATACAATCTTCTGGCTGCTGTACAGACTGGAGTATCCCGAGAAGGTGTAGCTAAGGGCCACCGCCAGCAAATAGTACGGCATTCCCTTAAATCCAAAGAGCTCGAAGCAAATGAACAGCGATGAAATCGGGCAGTTGGTCACTCCGCAGAACAATGCTCCCATTCCAATGGCAGAGCAAAGGGCCGGATCAAAGCCCAAAAGTTGGGAATAAAGGCAGCCGAAGGTAGCTCCGATGTAGAGAGCAGGTACAATCTCACCGCCCTTGTAGCCGGCACCCAGAGTAAGTGCCGTAAATATCATCTTTAGAAGGAAGGCCCAGTAGGGGGCTTTTCCTTCAATGGCCATCTCGATAACATTCATTCCTGCGCCGTTGTAGTATCTGGTGCCGGAAATATAAGTGAGGGCCACAACGATGCAGCCTCCCACAAAGATTCTTAGATATGGGTTGGCGATCAGTTTCTTGTAGGTGCGTCCGGAAAACTTAAGAACAGTACAGAAAAGCACGCTCACCACAGCGCAGAGTATTGCCAGAATTCCTGTAAACAACGCCTGATAGGGTGTGAACTCAGGCACAACATTAACTATGAATACCTCGCCTGCAACACCCAGAGCCTGGGATACTCCCTGTGCCACCAGGGCAGATATAACACAGGGCACCAGGG
>JAEEGL015637449.1_pt1 | contig 10831 bp, 9 predicted proteins | sample 9134231 | NCBI WGS metagenome assembly JAEEGL01 (sample SAMN16246548, study PRJNA631951) | gut metagenome | biome: gut microbiome; feature: rumen; material: fiber-attached | host: Bos | place: Iran: Karaj | collected 2018-10
CGGCGCAGATCAGCGTGGAAAAGCAGTATGTTCTGGGAATCGAAATGCCCCGTATAATGATGCAGCCCGATGAAAAAACGAGTATTTCCTACGGATTTGTGACGACGTCCGCCGAACTGGACGTTGCAGTGCAGGCATTAGGGGAATTGCTGCCGTTGCTCATGGAACTTGCCGAAACGGAAAAAATGGCGAAACGTCTTGCGGATGAGATTGAAAAGACGCGCCGCCGCGTAAACGCTTTAGAGCACGTGATGATACCGCAGTTTGACGAGGCGATACGCAAGATACGCATGAAGCTGGATGAGAACGAACGCGGCAATCAGACGCGGCTGATGAAAACCAAGGAAATGCTCGCAAAGCAAACCGACTAAACGGACACGGCGGCCTTGCGGCCGCTTTATTGCAGGCAAAAATGATGCAGCAGGAAGAAATGATTTTATACGCAAAACGGCTGGGCTTTGCGGGCATGTGGGGCATGCCCGTGGCGGATTTTTGCGACGTGGAAGAGGCGCGCCGAAAGGGCTGCCTGCATCAAAATGCGCGCGCGCTGCAAACCGATCCGAAAAATACATATCCGTGGGCGCAAAGCATGATTTTATGCATCTATCCGTACCGCCCGTACCGCGACCATCTTCCCGGCTATTACGAAGCGTCCAACAGCGGCTATCATGCGTTTAAGGAGTTCATACGGGCACTGAACGACAACGGCGTGCGCGCGGAGCATACGGAGTTGCCCGTTGCGGCGCTGGCGAGGAGGCTGGGCATCGGTCAGGCGATTTTATCGGGTCTGACGAGCTTCGGAGAATGGGGTACGCGGGTGGCCGCGTACACGGCGGTTTTAGAGTGTACATGCAATGGGTTGACGGACGCTCCCATAAAGGATCAAATGTGCCAAGGGTGTGATGCCTGCGTACGCGCCTGTCCCACTGGCGCGATCGACGGGCAAGGGTTTCATTGGCAGCGCTGTATACGCGCTTATCTCGACGGGCAGCCTATGCCGGAATGGGTGATGCGCGCTCTGCCGGGCATGCTTGGGTGTGAAATCTGTCAGCAGGTCTGTCCGCGCAACAGGCATATTCCCGTCCAAACGGAGGATGCGCATATCCGCGGGGCGGTCGCGTTGGACCGGCTGCTAAAAGGGCAGCAGCAGGAAGCGAAGCTGCTGTTGGGGAAAAACATGGCAAGTCATGGACGCTTCTACGCGCAGGCAGCTGTTTTGGCTGCGAAAGAGGGAAAACGCGAACACCTGCCATACATAAAAAAGCTGTCGGATCACAAGGAGGCGTGTGTTCGGCGCGCCGCCGATTGGGCAATTTGCCGCTTGGAATGAATATCCTTGCATCGGACGTGAAAAAAGTGTACAATGAAATGCAGTAACTTGAATACAGTTTGCCGCGCTAGACGGGGAGTTAGCGGTGCCCTGAACCTGCAATCCGCTACAGCAGGGTGGAAGTCCCGTTCCTCGGTCGGCGTCTGTGAAGCAGGTCCGCGTAAGGAGCGTTGAATTTCGGGTCCTGTGCAATCGGTGTCCGTGAACCATGTCAGATCCTGACGGAAGCAGCATTAAGTGGAACCACCGATGTGCCGCAGGGACACCTGAAAGGAGCTACCTGCTCGGGAACCGTTCGGAGAAGCCAGATCAAAGAATGGGTGCGCGGCATTTTTATTTTCATTTTGCCATGGATAATTGAGGTGTTTTATTATGGCACGCTGGCTGAAATGTATCATTCCTGTATTGCTGATTCTGTGCCTTTCAGCCGGATGTATTCCGGCAGACATGACATTTCGTGATTTTATACCGCAGGATACAACAGAAAGTCCTCTTCCCGCTTCAACGCCGATCGGGATGCCCGAACCGACATTGCAGCCAGTTGTTTCGCCAACGCAGACGCCGGTGACGGTTCTGCCTACGCCGGAGCCGGAAAATACGCCTGCGGCGACCCCTGAAGCGAATGGGGTTGAAGAGGGCGTGCCGCAGACTCCGCCTGATTCGCAGGAGGAATCGGGCGTGGTTTTCCTGTCGGCGGCGCTGGAAGCAGGCGTAAGACAGTATTTGAACAAAGCGGATGGAGAACCGATTTCGGAAGAAGAACTGTCGGAAATTGCGCGCATCGTGATCGACGCTCGCGAAGCGGAGACGGCTGCGGAATACGGGGAGGAAAACGAAAATACGGTTGTGGCGCAATTGCCCGCGTGCGCCGAAGTTCTTTCCGATTTGAGCCTGTTCCCGAATCTGAAAGCGTTGGAACTTTACGGATTGTATCGCGCAGAGCTTGCGCCGGTGTATGAACTGGAACTGGAAGAATTGACGCTTTACGATTGCGGTCTGCGCGACTGCAAGGGTTTGGAAAACATGCATACGCTAAAACGCCTGTGTGTCGCGAATAATGTTTTGACGGAGCTGGATGGGCTTGAAAGCCTGACACTGGAAGAACTGGACGCTTCCGAAAACCGTCTGACTTCCATGCCGGAATGCGCGACGCTGGTGAAACTGAATTTGGCGGGCAACCGTCTGCGCAGCATACAGAAAAAGACAGATATGCAGCAGCTTGCATGGTTGGACGTGTCCGACAATTTCCTTGCGGCGTTCGACAATCTGCCGTTGGATGCGCTGTCGGAGCTGTATGCGAGAAATAACGGAATTGTTTCCATTGAACCGATCAGAAGCAGCAGCTTAACGATTCTGGATATTTGCGGCAACCCGATCGATACGCTGTACGGCATACGTGATGTCAAAGACTTGGAACGGCTCTATATTGCCGGCACGACGTCTACGGGCATATACAGCTTGCGCAGACTGGAGAAACTGCAATATGTCTATATGGACGAGGAACAGATCACCATGCCGGTATGCGCGCAGCTCACGGCCCGTAATGTTACGCTGGAAGTGAAATCCGATGCACCGGAAGAACCCGAGAAAACGCAGACAGACGTTGGCGAGGATGCGACGGACGGGGAAGCTTCCTAAAAATCTGTGCTCGGAAAAGAAAACGGTTGGGCGGAGGCCTCGCCGTATAAAACTGGAACAGATCAAAGAACTAGAAAATCCGTATCACCATAACGCTCATATCGTCCTGCGGATGACGGGTACGCGCGCTGTTCATTAGTGCGCTTGCACCGTCTTTGCTGGTGTTGGCTCCGCCGACGCAGAGCAGTATTTCATTGCACACATCGTCTCCAAAGACGTCAGACATTCCATCGGTCATCAATACGACGGTATCTCCCTTCTGCATAAGCGCGGCATGAACTGCGGGCAGCGCCTCGTCGACGATTCCGGCCGGCAGCGCTTCGGCGTAAACGGGATACACGACGCCGTCTCGCAGGACGAAGCTCGCAGGCGCGCCGAATTTGACAAACTCGGCATGTCCGTTTTCGAGGTCCAGATAAAACATATCCAGAGTCGCGTATATTTCGCTGCCGTTGTATTTGCGCAGCAGACGATTTACACAGGGCAGAGCGGTGTCGCCGGAAAAACCAGCCTCGTAAAGCTGGAACAGTAAATGCAGCGTGCGCTCGCTTTCTTTTTTTGCATTCGCACCTGAGCCCATGCCGTCGCTGAGCGCGAACAGCGCTTTCCCGTCCGCGAGCTGACGTTCGCCCATGCTGTCTCCGCTGATAAGCTGCCCGTCTAAAGGCAGTCCTGCCGAGCCCATGGAACAGCGCAGCATGCACGCTTCTTCCAAATCCAAAACAGACCTCTGCGCCTGCGTGTTTGCGGACAGCATGCGCATCCGTGTATTCAGCGCCTGCTGCGCGCACGTTAGTATTCCGGGGTGTGCTGCAAGGGCCTTCGGCACGTTTAAACGCGCGTGCAAACGGCCGTTCGTGCGAAAAACCACAACGTCGCGCGCGTGGAATCTGATGGGCAACTGTTGGCGGAACTGTGCGGTAAGGGTTTCATCTGGATAAGTGCTTTCTTTCATGTGATGCGCGAGATCGCGCATGACGCTGCATACGCCGCGCATCTGTAAATGCAGGAATGTGCGCTGCGATTCTTCACGCATACGCCATACCTACGGCGCGCACGGTTCTTCTTGCGTATCGAGCAGTGCGCTCATCTCATCAAATGCGTCCGCCGTACAGGAAAGCTGTTGTGCGGTACGCGCACGCAGATGCGTCAAAGCGTTGTGCGTTTGATGTTCACTCCGTGCGGTGGGGTCGATGTATCCGCGCAGGTACAGCATGGTGCGTTTTGGAATGAGAAGGAATACGACGAGGGCTGGAACTAGACTTTGCGGCGGCAGCGCGTATTGCAGGCTGCCTCCGATGTAGCTGCGAATCACAAGGTCACAGACCAGGAATGCGGCGCCAATCCCCCAGCGCCCTAAACGTCTGCATATTAAAGCCGCAAAAGTACAGACGGCAATGCTGCCGATAAACAGCAGCCCTACGTGTCCGCTGAGCGCGAGAAGCGTACCGATTGCCACAGCGACCGCAAGGCTGACGATGCCCTTTGCGTATATGATGAACAGAACGCCCAGCGCAGCTAAGGCGATAGGGAGGGAGAAGCCGAAAAAAGCGATGTCTGTAAGCCCCATGAGCATTACGCTGAACAGAAAACACAGGCTGAGCTGCTCATCGTCCTTTAAGAGTCGTTTGAGCGGAAGCTTAGAAAGCAGGCGAAGCGCATGCTGGAGGATGACAACGAGCGCAGTTGCGGCTGCGAGCTGTACGAAACCGAGCATGAAGTGATCCAGCGAATCAAAGAAGAAAAGAGGAAGCGCAAGTAAATGCGAGACGACGAACAGCAGGAGTTTGATCGGCTGTTTTAGCTTGCCCTGCCATGCGCGCCACAGCAGCCCGAGCAACAGGAAAAGAGCTGCAGAGCACACGTTGGGCCATTGTGTGAACGGGCAGAATAGGGAGCCCAGAACCGCACCTGCAAAAGGATAGTAGGGATTGTATCCGGCCATCCAGGCTGCGGCGAAAAATGCGGTTCCGAGCGGCGAAATATTGCCGGGGAGAAGCACCCGCGCGAGCAAAGCGCTGCATATCAGCAGCAACACCTCCGTAGGAAAAGCACGCCGTTTGATGTATGCACGCAGGCGGGCAAACATGTTTTTAATACGAATTTGCATCCTGAGCCTCCAGTTATCGATTGATAACTGTATTATGCGTGCCTGCCGATATAAAAATTGTCGTACTAACGATGTAGAAGCAAGCCTTTTGCCCGACATTTTTCTGGGGAAACCCTGTCTATAAAATACTTTTCAACAGATACGGTGCGGATTGTTGCAGATGCGACATCACAGATATGACGATTTTAGTCGAGAACGAAATATGTCAGAAACGCTTTTTAGCGGCGCATTTACGGTTCTTCGAGGAAATAGCGCGCATATGCTTTCGTGTAGTGCGGGCCGATTACTGCGTTTGCCGGATCGTGGTCAAAATCATATACGCCGTTTACGCGCATGAAATCCAGTATCCCGATGCGCATGGCGTTTGCGGGGCATCGGAAAGCGCAGCGGGTACAGCAAACGCATTTGCCGCCGAAATGGAATTTCCCGTTTTCAAAACGGATATTCTGCATCGGACAATTCTTCACGCACTGCATGCATTGGATGCAGAGGTCCTTTCGCACGTGAAAAAGACGGCCGTTCAGAGGGTAGAACATATACTGTAAGCGGCAGAGCCACGACATCAGCTTTGCGGAAAGAGGTGCAGCTTTTTGCGCCGAATCTCCTGCGGCGATCTTTTTTGCGGCGAACGGGATTCGCGCTTGCGCGGTCTTCCACATCCTTGCCGCCATTTCATCGCTGTGGCGGAAAATCATGTTGTATGGCATGACGTAGTGAAATTCGCCCATGATGCGGTAGCCTTTCCGCCGCAGGATTTTTGCGGGTTTCGCGGAAGAATAGTCGTTTAGATGCAGCGGTTCGCCGGATGTTTTGAGAAAATACACATTTCCCGTGCCGGACGGCACGCCGCGGCAAAAGCGAAGCACATTGCCGGGCGCGTTGAAGCCGTAAATCGGGTAACAGATAATGAGGTTGGTTTCTGAAATGCCTCCGTTTGATTCTGCAATATCGTACAGCGCAGCGTTAACGCCGGCTTTTTCGAGCGCCTGCTGTAAACAGGCGGCGCACATTCGCGTGTTGCCCGTTCCGGAAAACGCATAGATTCCATACTCTTTCATTCTGCTCGCTCCATCTCGGCTTTGCCGTCGCGTAAACGGTATGTGTAGAGTTCATCCGGGTTGTGAGAATCCAACCAAATCTGCGCGTGAAACGGACTGTGCTTTGCGACGCGGTCCATCTGCCACGTGTGTTCGGACTGACAACATTGCGGGCACCAATGTCCTGCTTTGAGGATCGTGTAGGGAGAAGCTTCAAAGCAATGCCCTTCGCTGCATTGCCAGAGATGTTTTGTGTAAAGGTCGCCTTTTGTCATCGAATCGGACAGGCATTTGCCGCCTCGAAAGGCTGCGGCCTGTTTCAAATCGGCGATATCCAATTCGGAATCGGGCTTGTTTTCATCGTACCCATGATCGAGGTCAAAACGTTTGTCATGATGCTTTCGTTGCGCATAGTCCGGTTTTTCACAGAGAAGATCCACATTTTCCCAACGGTCGGGCATGCTTTCATACGCTTCCCAGCCGCCGTAGTAGGCCTGTATGCGAGCCGCATCCCGATGTGCATGCCAGTAAGCAGGCGCGTTGCTGTTCTTCAGCAACGGCTCCAGAACCATTTTCCGCAACAGTGCGGGAGGGACGATGCGCCCGAGCGCGTAGATAAAATGCTTCTTTTTATACCAGCGCCAAAAATCCGCGCAGCTCTGCGTGCGGAAATGGAACATCTCTTCCAGCATGTCGCTGTCGCTGAACCAGAAGCAATGAAAGTTTCGGGGCAGATTCCAGTGCGGCAGGAAAAAACGCTTTACCGAGCCGCCGATCAGCCTAAAACCGCCGTCAAACGTTTCATAGCCCGTTTCCCGCGTGTTGACGCCGCCGCCGATGTTGTAAACCTTTTTCCAAAAATCGTCGATTTCACCGGCCTGATCTTTTTGAACAATATTTGCAAGCAAAATACCGCTGTCCTTTGCCGTTACCCATTCGATGAGAGCATTCCAGGGCGTATGGAACATCAAGCCGTCGCTGATGTTGTTGACCAGAATATTGTCGTAAAGGACGGCTGTCTGCCGAAGCACGGACCAATGAGCGAGGCCTGATTCCATGACGTTGAATTCCGCTATCGTTTTACTGAGCCCGTACACATCAAAAGCGCTTGTTACCAGAGGATCGCCTACGCGTCCCCACGGATGCTTTTCATTTCTGTTCCCGTAAATTGCAACCGTGGAAATGAAAATAAATTTTGTTGTGTTGCCGTTTTCGATCACCGCGTTTATGAGATTTTGCGTTCCGTCGCGATTGATCGACATGGTCAGCGCTTCATCGTGATCTGCAAGAGGAGGAATGACTGCCGCCATATGCAATAGATAATCGGCGCCTTTCGTTAAAAGCAGGCAATCGTCATAATTGCGAATATCTCCGTAAAGGATTTCGACCTGCTTGCCGAAACGCTTACGAAGCTTGGAAGCGTATGCTTTTCCGCGCCGGGTAGTGCGGAGGAGTACTCTAAGACGCAGCGCCGGATTTTCGGTCAAAAAATGGATCGCTTCTTTTCCCATGGTACCTGAGGCTCCGGTAATGGCGACTGTTGGCATATCTTGTCCTCCTTACGCTTGCTCCTCTTTAAATATACTTTAAAATATCAAAATGTAAAGAAATTTTGCATATATTTCACGGTCGTGAAGTGATGGCGGATATTTTTCTTCACAGACCGCGCTGCGCATGATACAATAACTCCAATAATGAATTGGGGTTTCAAGGAGGAAAATATGTTTAAGGCCAACGGGAATTACAGCCGCTTACAGGGGAATTATCTATTTGCAGAAGTTGCCCGGCGCGTGGACGCATTTAAGGCGGAGCACCCTGAAGCGGACATTATACGCATGGGAATCGGAGATGTCACGCAGCCGTTGGTGCCTGCGGTCATTCAGGCGATGCATAAAGCGGTCGAGGAAATGGGGCAGGCGGAAACGTTCCGCGGTTACGGCCCTGAGCAGGGGTATGATTTCCTCAGAAAAGCGATTGCGGATTTTGATTACCGTGCGCGCGGCGTAAATATCGATATGGACGAGGTGTTCGTGTCGGACGGCGCAAAGTGCGACGTCGGCAATATTCAGGAGCTGTTCGGCAAAGATCTGGTGGTTGCCGTGACGGATCCGGTGTATCCGGTTTACGTGGACACCAATGTGATGGCGGGGCGTTCGGGCCTTTTTAACCCGAGCACCGGCGGATATGAAAACATCGTATATCTTCCCTGTACGGCGGACAACGGCTTCGTTCCTGCGCTTCAAACGGAAAAGGTCGATGTGATTTATCTGTGCTATCCCAACAACCCGACGGGTACGACGCTTAAAAAAGAAGCGTTACAGGTGTTTGTGGATTACGCGCGCAAAAACGGTGTGCTGCTGCTGTTTGATTCCGCGTATGAAGCTTACATTCAGACGCCGGGCGTGCCACACAGCATTTACGAAGTCGAGGGCGCGCTGGAATGTGCGATCGAGTTCCGTTCCATGAGTAAGACCGCCGGCTTTACCGGCACGCGCTGCGCGTACACGGTCGTACCCAAAACGCTCAAGTACCGCGACGACTTTGACAACGAAGTGTCTTTGAACGCGATGTGGAACAGGCGGCATACGACGAAGTTCAACGGCGTATCTTATATTACGCAGCGCGGTGCGGAAGCGATCTATTCGGCAGAAGGCAGGCGGCAGATCAACGAAGTGATCGCATATTACATGGAAAACGCGCGCCTGATCCGTGAAAGCCTTACAAAAGGCGGATATACATTGTTCGGTGGCATCGATGCGCCCTATATCTGGCTCAAAACGCCGCGGGACAGCTGGTCTTTCTTTGACGAACTGCTAAGAGGCAAATGCATTGTAGGCACGCCGGGCGTGGGCTTTGGCGTAGCGGGAGAAGGGTATTTCCGCATGACGGCGTTTGCTTCGAGGGAAAACACCGTGCGGGCTATGGAACGCATTTGCAAATAAATGCTTGACGCAACGGTAAAAATATGTTATTGTACTTTAGTCTCCTTGGGAGACAGTACATCGCGGGGTAGAGCAGTCTGGTAGCTCATCGGGCTCATACCCCGAAGGTCATGTGGTTCAAATCCCATCCCCGCAACCAACTTGGCAAGGTCATCCGGCGGGTGACCTTGCCCATGTGGCGGCGTAACTCAGCTGGCTAGAGTAGTCGGTTCATACCCGGCCTGTCATCCGTTCGAGTCGGATCGCCGCTACCACCCTAAAAGCCCGATTTTTTCGGGCTTTTTTTGTAATCTTTCATCTGCTCTGTGGCGAAAAACTGTCGAAATAGTAAATCGATGAACATATTTTTTGAAAAATGAAAAGCCCCGAGTTCGGGGCTTTTATAGGAATACTGTCTATTTTTCTTGTGAGAGATTTGGCAGCACATCTGGGAATATCCTCTTTATGAGGGACGAATCCGCCTCAAGGTTCGATGCTGCCGAAGGCGGCGATTGCCTCATCGACAGTCATTTTTCCGTTGCTTACCTGCCAACCCGCCCGACGCATCTGCGTATCCGGGGCGTCCAAAAGGCCTAAATTCGAAAGGTTGATCACATGCGTAGGATCAAGCGTTCCGAAGGATGCGTAGACCCCGTCTAAGGACATATCGTTGCAAGGCGTAACCATGCGCTTGAGCTGTGCCATACGGTTCAGTTCCGAAGTGCGGATCAAAAAGCGCATAAACTCATTGGTCATGTCCAAGTTTTTGCTGTTTTTATTGACAGAAAACCCAAGAGAGAGCGTTTCAAGGAAGTACCCGCCTTCCTCCGTGGAAGGGACAGGGTGGAAGCTGTATGGGAAGGGGCGGGCTGTAAACGCCTCAGAGAGACTCTCTCTTTTTTTGGTGCCGGACACGGTTCCTCCCGATGCCAACATCATAGGCACATCTCCCTCAAAAAAGCGCAGGATGACCGCTTGATAGTCGTCTTCAAGCTGATTGCAGGCCTCCAGATCGATAAACCCGTTGCGCATGAAGTTTGCTGCCAATTCTAATGCATCCCGTATATATTCTTCGGCAGCAGGATCCATTTCGTTAAACGCACGAATGGCGGCCTCGTCTCCTTGAATCTGCGCGCAGAAATAGGGATAATACAAAGGGAAGATCAGAAAGGAACTATAACCCATTATTGGGCTAGCATAACCGGCCTTTTTCAACGCGTCACAGGCGGAAATCAACTGGGAATAGGTTTCGGGAATAGGAATGTCTTCCTTCTCAAAGATGGCCTCATTGACCAGCATGCCGTAAGTGGAGGAGAAGATCGGAGCCATAGGAACCCGCCCCTCAGCGTCTTTATAGAGAAGGACGTTTCGGACGCACGACAGGTCGATTCCCAGCGTTTCATCAGAAAGATCTTCGGCAACGTCGAAGAGGGGCTGGTAATCTGTGTTGGCGATCATCCATGGATACGTAAAAAAGATATCGGGTGCTTCGCTGCCGTTTAAGGCAGTAGCAATAGTCTGGTTATAATTATCTAAGAAGGTATAGTTCAGCGTTACGTTAGGGTAATACTGATTGAAACGGTTAAACTCTTCTTCAAGGAATTCAAAGTAGTTGTAATGGCCTACGATATGGATGGTACAGGCGGTTTCTGTATCCAATACAGGGACAAAGTCTGTACCCGTTTCAAGCTTCTTGGGCTTCTCCGATACGCTGCAGGCAGCAAAGCCCACCGCCAAGATGATTGACAGGGCACACAGCGCCACTTTTATGTGTAATCGGGTTTTCTTTGCGTTC
>JAEEGL016502913.1_pt1 | contig 10831 bp, 15 predicted proteins | sample 9134231 | NCBI WGS metagenome assembly JAEEGL01 (sample SAMN16246548, study PRJNA631951) | gut metagenome | biome: gut microbiome; feature: rumen; material: fiber-attached | host: Bos | place: Iran: Karaj | collected 2018-10
ATTTCTTTTTGCATTTGGGGCTTTTCAGCTTGGCTTATAGTTTTTCTCGCTCTTGATTGGCCCAACGGAGGGTACCCCTTTTGATGATTCCAATCCCGCCAGCCTCTCAAACCGCTTCCTCGCCTCTTCCGCCGACACCTTGGGTGCTTCGGCCTTTTTTTTGCTCCCTTCCCAGGGGAGTGGGAGCACCTGCCGCGGGGTCACCTTCTTCTTCAGGTGGGGCTGGATGGTGATGGTGGCGTTCATCCGCATCCGCTCCCAATCGCCCCTTATCAGAGCCTCCTGGTTCTCGTGCCAGGCCTTGCACACCGCACCGAACTCCTCCGGACTCAGCCGGCAAAAATCGTCAAGCGCCAGGCCCATACAGCCCAGCGCATGACCGAGAAGCTCTTCTATGCCTGCCGGCTTTTTTTTTCATCCTCACCGGAGGGCTCGCCGCCGCCCAGCGTCTCCGCCCAGGCCTTAACGTCCTCGGGGCTGATGCTGTCGGCGAAGTCCATCAGGGAGAGGTCGAAGTCCAGACCGTCATGCTTGCTCGCAGAGCACACGCAGCACCACAGGTAGGTGCACAGGTCGCTCACCTCGCGCTTGATGTCGGTCACTTCCTTGCCCGTCTCGCGCTTGAAGCGCAGCATAGCCCCCATAGTCTGCCTACAGGGGTATGCCTTGCCGTTCACTGTAATCTCTATCTTCGCCATAGCTTACTCCGATGCTTTGCCGGGATAGGTGGTCGGTTCGCCGTCGTTCTCCAGCTGGATGCTGTAAGTGGCGTCGTCCTGGGCAGGTGAGGTCTCCTCCAATGAGGTGATAACGAAGCTGCCCTCCAGATATGGAGAAGCATCGCCCTCACGCTCGAAGGCCTTGACGGTGACAGCGGCGCCGGCACCCCAGAGGGCGCTCAGCTCCTCAAAGCCATTCTCAGCCTCGCCGTAGTAGCGGAGACCGTCAGCAGAGATGGAGATGGTGAGACCGGTCACTCCCTTGCCCTTCCACAGTCCTGCGGAATAGCCGGCGGATGCGGCTGGCTTGGCAGCGCGGTCTTTGGTCTCGGAATTGAATGTCAGCGTGTGGCTGGTGCAGTGGCCGATGGCCTTGCCGCCCACGCTCAGCAGTATGTCGCTACCGTTGATGTAGCCAGTTGTAGGTTTTGCCATGTCGTTTCTTTTTGTCGTTTGTCATTTCTTATTTGTGTCCAATCTTTCGAATCGCCAAGAGGGCGAAGCCAATACAGGCGGTCATAAAACCGTAAAAATACCATTTCAATGCCGTTCCAATGACATTAGGGGGCTTTTCCTTCACCTCCTCCAGTTCATGCAACGTGGTCGACAATCGGTTTTGAATCTCGTTCAGACGCTCGCCATACTCGCTGTGGAGATTCCGTATCTGGCGCTCGTAACGCTCGCACTGCAGTTCCAGACTGTCGCAGGATGCGTACACATAAATGTACTCGGGCTCGGTGGCAGTAGCCGCCTTGCGGCTCACCTTCACGCTCGCCTGGCCGCTGCGCTCTGAATAGCTTGCTCCGGCAGGCAGGCTACGGAGGCTGTCCGTCGCTATCCTCAGATTCACCGCCGTCATCGGCACCTTCACAGCATCCGTCCGTACCTCCACCACCTCGCTTGCGCTGTCCAGCGACAGGCGAGCCGCGCTGGCCGTGAGGGCGGTTTCCGATATTTGCTCTTGCTTTGATGCCGTCACGCTCTTTCGATGTGACGCGCATCCGCTCGAGAACAGGACAGTCAGAGTTATAACGGCAACTGTTAGCACCGTCAATGGCTTTCCTGAGACGGGCAATCTCACGCTTGATTGAACCGATTTCTTTTCTTGTCTCATTAAGTTCCTCTGTTAAGGGTTTTACGATGTTCTCAACCAATATACGCGTGGCTTGCTCAGTGTTCGTAATCTTCACCGTGTCGGCCTCGGCCTGTGCCTTCTCGGCCTCCGCACGCGCCTTCTGCAAGGCGCTGCGGATGGTCACGATGGAGATGATGGCGCCCACAAGGCTGCCGCCGAGAACCACGTTGAGGATTTCACTGAGTTCCATATCCGTCTGCTTTTATTGGTCGATGCCTATTTCCTTCAGCCACTTCCGCACGTCAAAGCTCGGACAGGCTTTGTTCGCAACCTGATTGTGACCGATGATTCGAACTGCGGGGAAACGCTTGTGGAAGTCCAGCACGTAGGCTTTCAACGCCGCTTTCTGAGCCGCAGTCCGGGTGTCTTTCGGGGTCTGACCGTCAACGGCCAGACCGCCCACATACACCACGTGGCGGCTGATGGCATTGTAGCCCACTGCTCCGTTGGTGATTTCCCAAGGGTCCACCTGCGCGTCCTCGTTGTTCCTCACCAGACGTTCCACCTTGCCGTCCAAGTGTATCATATCTGTGTAACCCACCTGCTTCCAGCCACGACCACCCTTCGACACAGGGTCTGTGTGCCAGTGGCGAATTTCACTGCTTTTCACCTCACGGCCTTCGCGCGTGGCGGTGCAGTGGATTACAAGATATTGCAGGGGCTTGCTCATTTTTACAATCAGTTCCTTCCTTTTCCTAATTGTTGCTCCTATCCTTCCACAATGGCTGTGCTGTCATAGTCACTGTATATCACGGCACCCGCATCGGCCTTCTTTCGCATCGCGATGAAGTAGTGACGGAAGTTGATCTTGTTTCGCTGATACTCTGGGTCTGTACCGGCCTCGCTGTAGTACATCTTCGTCGAGCCGGTGGCCTTGAACACTCTCGGAACGTAGAAGGCGAACGAGCACTGGAACTCGCCGGTCTCGGCGGTGGCGCCCAGGGCTTTCTTCACACCGGATGTGGTGTAAAGCGGGTTGTTCGCAAACTCGTAGATGTCGAAACCGTAAAGGCGGCCTACAGTCCCGTCGTTTCTGTTGATGTTGTACTGCTCCTTGAACACCTGGCTCGTCTCAAGCAGGTCGTTCACATGGTCAGAGCACAGCACCAGACGCAGGCCCTGAGAAGGCACACCAAGGGCATCCATCTTGCGTTTCAGTGTCAGCAAGTCGTCCATCGTCATCTTCTTCCGGCCGGTGGTCGGGTCGGCGGAACCCGTCGTCTTCACCACAGGGGTCTTCGCGCCGTTCTGAGTCGCGCACATGGCATGCGCTGCCTTCGCAAACTTCGAGTCATTGATGGCATTACCGTGGCTCTCTTTCACGCGCGACATCTTGTCGTAACTGATGGCGTAGAGTTCGTCATCGGTCACAGGGGTCACCTTCGTCTGGAACTTGTCAAGCTGAATGGCGATATCTGCGTCATCGAGTGCCTGCAAGGGGATAGGATAGGTCGTGTTGTTGATCAGTACGTCAGGGTCAACGCCTACCTCCACCAGATGTATCACGTCGTTGTTCACGATGCTCGAACTGTCGGGAATGCCGTCAAGCCATGTGGCTTCAAGGCCACGGCGGAGGTACTTCACCAGTTCGCCGGTCCAGATCTCGGTATAGACACCGGCGCTTAAGGCTCCGGCAGGGGCTGCGTTGCCCACGGTGGCGGCAAGCACATTCAGGCCGACGGCACCCAAAGCGGGGTCGGCGCCGACCACGGCAGCAAGCAGGCTGCCCATCAGGCAGTTCACAAGAACCGCTGTCACAATTGTCATTAGTCTTCTCATTTCTCTATCTTTTTATTGATGTCGATAAATTGGTACGTTTTCTGTATGGCGCGGTTTTGCCGCGCCTTAAATCTCGCAGTCCATGCCGTACTCGGCCTTGTACAGCTTCTTGTACTGAGCCGGGTTCTGCTCGCGCATCTTCGACAACTCGTCGCTCGGCACGTCGCTCAGCTTCTTGTACTCTGCACTGCCGCCTGCAGCACCACCGCCATGACTGCCGACAATCTCGCTCAGCTTCACATGGGGCGACATGGCGTCGAACGTCTGCTTCAGCTCGTCGGCGCCGATTTTCTTGCCGAGGTCCAGGAACTGCTGCTTCTTGTCCTCACCGATCTTCTTCTCGGCAATGGCAGCGTTCACCAAGGTTTCAATACGGGCGGCACGCAGCGTGTCGCGTTCCTGGCGCAGGGTCTCTGCCTCCGCACCGTCTGCCTTCAGCTTTGCCAACTTAGCATTGATGGTGGCTTCGTCGGCATCCTTGGGCAAGCCCAATTCAAGGGCTAACTTCTCTTGATCCATTTGCTTTGGTTTTTGATTTTTGTTGTTATTACTATGCAGCAGCGGCAACACCTCTGCCGCATTTTTGCCTAACGTCAGTCGCACACCGTCCTTCTGCAGAACGATGGCATCGTCATTCGCGCCTATGTCAACAAGTGACACCTCGAACAGCTTGCTCTTGGTAATGGTCGGGGCGGTCTGTCCCTGCACCAGGAACTCGGGGGCATCGCTGGTCTCCAGAATGTCTATGCCCACGCTCACCATCTTCAGGCTCCCGAACTCCCACTGCTTCTTACAGCGGATGCTCAACTCACTGGCCTCGTCAAACATCAGTTCACCGGTCACCTCGTCACCTTCCACCTTCAAGTCTTTCACATAGCCGATTACCTGACCACGCTCGTGCATATACAACAGTACAGGGTTCCTGTTGTACTGCTCCACGTTCATGCCGCTCGTCAGTACACGGGTGCCGTAGCTGTTAAGGCTCTCGTTGCTGATTCTCACTCTTCGTGTCTTGCTCATTTCCTCTGTCTTTTCTCGTTTGCAATGCAAATATCTGCTCTTTCTGCAATTCCGCAAAATTAGTGTGCGGCCATTGCGCGCTTCCGTGCAGCCGTCGCACGCTTCTTTGCCCATATAGTGCAAAATATACAATTTTGCACCGTAATCACACGAAGTTTTTATGAACAAGGCAGAATTGGAAAGAAAAAAGGCCCTCGCAAGGTCGCTCTTCATCGCTGGGTCAGAGCAGGCGGCAATTGCAGAGCAGGTACAGGTCTCAAGGGTCACAGTCTCCAAGTGGGCAGCACAGGGCGAGTGGGCTAAGGCGCGTGCGGCAAAGAATATCTCACGCCCGGAACTCGTCAACAAGCTCCTCCTCGCTATCGACAAACTCATCAGTCAGGTCAACGAGGCGGGAGAGCCGGAGGCTATAGGAACATTGGCCGACAAACTCGCAAAACTCTCCGCCACCATCGAGAAGCTCGACAAGAAGGCGAACGTCATCGACGCCATCGAGGTCTTCATGGCGTTCAACCGATGGATCCAGGACCAGGCTTGCTACGACCCGGACATCACACCCGAGCTCATCAAGGCCATCAACAAGTACCAGAACAAGTTCCTCATGGAGAAAATGGCGTCCCCGGCTTCTCTATAGCATCTATCACAGTCTATGCCGTCTATAGCAGATCTCAAAAAGGTTCAGGAGGAGTGGAGGGAGCATTGCCGGCAAATCCAGAACCTCACCGACACGAAAAGTCTCGTCCGCGAGAATGACGCGCAGAAGGAGAAGCGAATACGCCGCCTCCAGAATGACTATGCAGCGTTCTGCGAGTATTACTTCCCGCATTTCCTCACACTACGAGACAAGGTGACGGGCGAAGCCTTGCGCACCATACACAATGCGACGTTCCACAATGAGGCTGCCAGGCTCGTAAAGAACACGCCGAACCTCAAGGCGGTATTCAAGTGGCCACGCGGTCACGCCAAGTCCACACACTTCGACATCTTCATGCCGCTCTGGCTCATGTTCCAGCCAAAACGGCTGATTAACTTCATGGTCATCGTCGGAAAGTCTGAGGACTCCGCCGACCGACTGCTGGGTGACATTCAGGCGGAGCTGCAGTATAACAAGCGCATCATTGCCGACTTCGGCACACAGATGTCCATCGGCAACTGGACGGAGGGTGAGTTCACCACCAAGGACGGGGTCTATTTCCTGGCTTGTGGCCGTGGGCAGTCGCCGCGTGGTCTCCGTAAGCGTGAGTCGCGTCCTGACTATATCGTCATCGACGACCTCGACGACGATGAGCTGTGCCGTAACGAGCGGCGTGTCCGCGAACTCACTGACTGGGTGAAGGAGGCGCTTTTCGGTGCGCTGGATGTAGGACGTGGCCGCTTCCTCATGGTCGGCAACCTCATCTCCAAGACTTCCGTCCTGGCGAATATATGCGCCACAAAGGGCGTTCACGTCTCGACGGTATATGCCGTCGACAGCGAGGGCAACCCCGTCTGGAAAGAGAAGTGGACAAAGGAGGAGGCGCGCCAGTACATGGAGTTCGTCGGATACCGCGCCTGGAACAAGGAGATGATGCACAACCCCATTGTGGAGGGCACCGTCTTCCGTCAGGAATGGATCCGCTGGGCCAGGCGTCCGAAGTGGAAGGATTTCTCGGAGTTCGTATTGTACATCGACCCCTCGTGGAAGTCCAAGAAGACCAACGATACCAAGGCAGCCAAGCTCTGGGGCAAATGCGGCACCAGCCTCTGGCACCTCCGGGCCTTCGTCCGTAAGGCCACTGTCGCCGAGATGGTGCGATGGTGCTACGACCGGTACGAGGAATATTGCCTGGCATCAATCACCGCCGGAGTCTTCAGGACTTCCGATATCGCCAGCGTATCCCTGCCCGTACGCTTCGTCATGGAGGCTTCATTCATGCAGGACATACTGCTCGACGAGTTCACCACAGAGGGCAACATTCGCGGCTATCAGCTCCCCATCACGGGTGACACCCGCAAGAAACCCGACAAGTTCCAGCGCATTGAGGCCATCAGTCCGCTCTGGGAGCGTGGCTTCGTGTTCTACGACCAGGCACAGAAAGAAGACCCCGACATGCAGGCGGGCATCGAGCAGCTGCTGGCATTCGAGAAAGGTATGTCAGGAAACGACGACGCACCTGATGCCGACGAGGGTGCCATCTGGATCCTGCAGAGAAATACAAGACAACAGATTTATTCACCGAGGTTCGGCAAACGCCCGACCTCCAAAAACCAATGGTAGTGCAAGTGAGAGCAGAGCCAAGCTTGCTTGAGCTTTGCCGAGCGAAGCCTGCCTTCAACAAAGTTAATGGTAAATAACGTGCAAACCGAATGCAGAAGAGCTTGCTCTTATGCTGAGGTGCAGCCGATATTCAAAATTTATTTTAATATGTTCCAACTCATTAAAGACCTCATCTTCGGCTTCCGCTTCAAGCGGGCCGTCAAGAAAGCAGACCGCTTTCACCATATCACGCACCGCAAATATATGGTGCTGGTCATCAACCGCAAACTCGAGGTCATCTCAAAGCAGGATCTCAAAAAGTTCATCGCTGGTGGCATCTTCCGAAAGGGAACCACCGTACAGGACATCGAAAAGATGGCTCTCTACATCACACTATAGGTTCTATTATAACTATAAATACTATGTTCATCACAGATCAGGATTATAAGGTAGTAGTAGGTGACAGGGCCCTGCAGATCATTTCGCAGGCAAGCCGCGAGAACCGCGACAATGCCGAGACCGAAGCCGTCGAGGAAATCTCAGGATACCTCAGGCCTAAATACGACACCAGTGCCATCTTCAGCGCAACAGGAAACCAGCGCAACAGGCTCATCGTCATGTACACATGCGACATCGCGCTCTATCACATGGCCGCCGCAATGCCGCAGAAAATGGGCACGGAGATAAGGAAAGAAAGATATGAGCGAGCCATAAGGTGGCTCGAGGACGTGCAGGCAGGAAAAATCATTCCAGAGCTGCCCCTCGCCACCGACGAGGACGGAGATCCCCTCGGATTCCCCATGGTCTATGGAAGTCAGAAAAAACTCCGACACAATTGGTAACTTGTTTCTCAGCACGCTGCGGCGGTGACGCAGCATAAATCAACATAGCATGAAGAATAGGAAAAACAAAATTCTCGTCAATACTCCATTCGGCACATTGCGACTCGCAAAAAAGGATGGGCAGCGCTTCAAGAAAACGGTCATGGAACTGCAGCGCACCACCGACTCGCTCACCCGAAAGGATATCGGCGACTGGAGAAATGCCTGGCAGTTGGCAATAAACGTGGATAGCCCGAACCGCCAGAGACTCTACGACATATACCGCGATGTGGAGGTGGACTTGCACCTCTCTGGCTGCATACAGCAGCGCGAGGGCTTTGTCATGGCCCGGTCCTTCAAACTGGTCAACGAGAATGGCGACGAGGACGAGGAGGCCGCAAGCTACTTCAACACGTCCTGGTTCAAACTGCTCATCAAGCTCGCCCTCGACGCCAACTACTGGGGGCACTCGCTCATAGAACTGGGCAACATCACCACCGACATAAACGGACGGCAAACCTATGACGGGGTGCGCCTCATTCCGCGCAAGCATGTCATTCCGGAATATCACCGGGTCGTTCCTGACCTCGGACAGGACTGGCACACCGGCATTGACTACCACGACACTCCGTTTGACGAATGGCTCATTGAGGTCGGACAGCCGGACAGCCTGGGGCTTTACCTCAAAGCAGCAACACAGACCATCCCGAAGAAAAACGCCCTGGCGTTCTGGGACACCTTTGCCGAGATCTTCGGTATGCCCATGCGCATAGCACGGACCACCACACGCGATGACAAGGAACTCGCCAAGATGGAAAAGATGATGGCCGACATGGGTACAGAGGGATGGGGCATATTCCAGCAGGGTACAGATATCGAGGTGGTCGAATCCACCAAGGGCGATGCTTTCAACGTCTATGACCGGCGCATAGACCGGGCAAACTCGGAACTATCCAAACTCATCATCGGGCAGACCATGACCATCGAGGACGGCTCAAGCCTCTCTCAGTCACAAACACACCTCGAAGTCTTACAGAACCTCATCGAGGCGGACTGCGACACTATACGCGACATGGTCAACAACCAGCTCCTGCCGCGAATGATACGCCACGGATTCCCGCTCAGAGGAATCCACTTCGACTGGGACTACTCCACGGACTACACGCCGGAGCAGCAGGTGGCATACGAGACGATGGTGCTCAACGAGTATGAGGTGGACCCTGCCTACTTCCAGGAGAAATACAACATGCCTGTAGGGGAACGTAGGCAGATGCTGCCGCCTGTCGCGCCACCAGAGCCGCCACAGGACGATGAAGACCCCAAAGGCAATAAAACAAAGACGCGACAGGAACAAAATGCGCGCCCTTTTTTCGACTGAGCCCCAGTGATTACCTGGGGCTGCACGAACGCTATGCCCGAATCCTTGCGGAAGGCGGTTTCCCCGTCGCAACTTTCGACCGTGAGGAACAGATTCGGCAGGAACTCTCACGCCTCTTCAATGGTATGATGAAGTCTCTCTACAAGGAGCAGGGGGCACAGTTACGTATCGACATCCTCGCCGAACAGCCGGCACAGGACTTCATCAATGCGCATGCCGATGCGCTCAATTCCGGCTTCCGGCAGGTCAAAATGTCCGATGACATGAGGCAGAGGCTGCAGCGGTCTAACTACATCTTCTCTGGCATCAAGACGTTCCATGAGCTCAATGAGGCCTTCCCTTCTCTCATCGACGGGAACGGCAATCGTAAACTGTTCGAACAGTTTTTGAATGACGTTCAAAAGATAGACCAAACCTACAACCAGCACTACCCGCGCGGAATACAACTTCTGCCAGGCTTCGGCTGATATGGCCGCAAAGTGGGAACGGTTTGCACAGGACGGAGACAGGTACAACCTGCAGTACCGCACGGCAGGAGACGACCGCGTCAGGCCGGAACATGCAGCCCTCGACGGCGTCACGCTGCCCTTCACCGACCCTTTCTGGGAGTCTTATTACCCGCCCAACGGATGGAACTGCAGATGCACCGTCGTGCAGGTAAGAAAGGCAAAGTACCCCGTCACTCCGCACGACGAGGCAATGGCGCTCGGCGAGGAGGCTACGGGCAAAGACACAAAGGGCATCTTCCACTTCAATCCTGGCATAGAGAAGAAAACTATTCCGGACTACAACCCGTACACCATCAAACGGTGCCGTGACTGCGACATTGCAAAAGGAAACTTGACGCTGGCATACATCCCAGAAAATGAGTTGTGCGCAGCGTGTAAACTCGTTCGCCAATGCTTTGATGGGAAGACAAGAAAATCAGAATTGAAAAGGATTGAGGAAAACAAGAAACTCTACGACAAACTATCAAAAGATAAACGATATAAAGAGGTGGAGTTCAATCCTGAAACTGGGGCATTGAAAGCCACACATCTCGGACATAATAAGGGGCACGACCCAGGTTTTATTCTTGAAAGGAAATTGGTTGACTCCCTATACGAATGTGGTCATAGTATTATCCTTTGCGACGAACAAAAGAAAGGGCGTGACGGGAATACCCTCGTCTCACTTGACATGGTTCTTGATGGCGTTCGCATGGACATCAAGTCTATAACAAAGAATAAGGATTTTTACGGTTCCGCAATTAGAGAGAAAAATAAGCAACTTGTGAAGTTCAACGCAAGGACTGATGTACACGAACCAGCTGACACACTTTGCCTATATTTCGACGATCCAACTATGTTTGCTCCAGAAAAGATAGTCAAAGGATATGAATATATGGCAGAAAGAACTTCAAGGGAAATTCAACTCCACCATATCATTTGTGTTGTCAACAGTGCGAAAGGGCTTGAAATAAAAACTTTCGATTTCCAATAAAAAAAAGCGAAGTCGGACCCGAAGGCTCCCCGACCTCACCAAATTGGATGTTGCAAAGGTACAAAAAAATCCGTTACTTCCAACAAAAGTACCGGATTTTTTATTTTTTTTCGGTTTTTCTGAAAAATGGCTCAGATACACTTCACACAGCGGTATGAATATACCTCAACCTCTTCCACTATCTCCTCATGGTCGTGGTTAGTGTGGCTTTCAACAAGCGTCAAGTCACCGAAACTGCTCCCATCTACCTTCAGCATCCGA
>JAEEGL010613423.1_pt1 | contig 10830 bp, 8 predicted proteins | sample 9134231 | NCBI WGS metagenome assembly JAEEGL01 (sample SAMN16246548, study PRJNA631951) | gut metagenome | biome: gut microbiome; feature: rumen; material: fiber-attached | host: Bos | place: Iran: Karaj | collected 2018-10
ATAATCGTTTTTCAATTTTAAAATAAGAGGCAAAACATCTTCTTCGTTAAAAATTTCCGGACATCTACTACGACTTTTTTCCAAACAACCGATAACGGCAATATTTTCAAATATCGCAAAAGGTTTTTCTTTTGTTCCAAAAAATTGAATATTAGGATATTTCTCTTTCAATATTTTATATGTAATATTAAAATTATTTGCATCATTTGAATGATTATTTGCCAACGACAAAGCTACAAAATTACATCCGCTTATATTTACAATATTATCTAATGGTAAAATACAAGAATATGCTTTATAAGATTTTATTTCCTGTTCGGAAAAAGCACATTCTAAATTTCCAATTAAAATAGAATTATTATTAAATTTTATCGAATATTTAGGTAAAAAATCCCCACAAAAAGAAATAATCATTTGTTATATATCTCACTTTTAATAATATCTAAATATTTTCTTGCTCTCGTTTTATTATCATCAAAATTTAATAATTGTTTATTACCTTGCTCTATTAAATATTTTTGTCTTTCAATATCATTTGCTAAATTATAAATTTTTTCAGCAATATCTTGTGCAGATATCGGGTTAAAATATTCAGCTGCATTTTCACAAAGTCCATGTGCAAATGATAAATCGGAAGTTAAAATAGGCTTTTGCATTTTCATAGCTTCAGGATATGAAGCAGAAAAACATTCAAGCAATGTAGGTAAAAACATAAAATCACTTTGTTTATACAAAGCCGTACATTGAGAAATTTTTACTTTTCCTATAGGTAAAAACCAATTTGGAATATTATTTTTGTTATACCCAAAATCTTCAGCATTTATAGTCACCACAAATCTAAATTTAAAATCTGGATATTTGTTAGTTAAATATTCAGCTACAGGTTTAATTATCTTGAGATTTTTATGTGGATAGTTAGATGCTATTGTAAGTAAAGTTATACCGTCAATTTTTGGTAAAAAAATTTCCTGTTGTAAACTTTCATCATCAAAAACTTGGTTATAATAATTTGTAACCGTATAAATTTTATGATTAGGGAAATGTTTTTTTAAAGAATTTGAAACATCTTTATTTTCAGAAATAATAATTTTTCCATTATTTCTCCAAGAAAAAAAACCAAAAAATTTCTTTATTTTTATTATTAATTTTTGTTTTACTGAAATAATATCAAAAAATGGTGAGTTTTTATAAATATAATGCGGTATTGCAAAACCACAAATATGTGAAATATTTTTAGGTTTCCAATATGCAGGTCCAAAAATAGTAAAAGCCACATCCGGCTTATATTTTTCAACAATATCATCAAAAGTTTTATATCTTGCAGAAATTATTCTTGCAAAACTTGGTTTTGAATATGTAATATTTATAAACTTAAAATTCTGTGGAAATTTATCTAAAGGTTCTAATAATTCTTTTACTTCGTTACTTATAATAACAATATATTCGTTTTCAGTATAATTAATAAGTTCACGAATGAAAGAATCCGCAACCTGTAACCCACCACCTATGTGTAAACAAGCATTAATCAAAATCTTCATCATTATTTAACCTTATTAAATAATTTTTTATTTATCTCAGTAATAATTTTTTCAATAATTTCTTTTATATCTATAGCTTCAAATAAATTTTTAGAACCTTGTATATAATCTGTTTCATTTTTTAATAAATTTTCTATTTGAAGTTTTAAATATTTATAATCAATTTTATCTAAATTCATGCTTATACCAGCTTTAAAATAATTAATTTTATTTTTTAAACAGAAAACATCATTGGCTAATATAGGTAGAGAAAATCCGGAGTATTCATAAATTTTATTTGGTGCACAAAATTCAGTATTCATAGAGATATGGTTATAAAAGATAAGACCTATATCAACGTTTGATGTTATTTCTAAATGTTTAGGTGCTTTTACATATGGAATCTTATAAACTTTATAATTTAACAAAAGATCTTTATAATAGATATTATTTGCTTCTGGACTTTGTATAGCAAAAACTAGTGGAGAACCTATTTCTTGTATTGCCCTTGCTAATTGCCTCAAATCTCTTTCTTTATTTATTATCCCTTGATAAAAAATAATTTTTGAATTTTTTGGAATCTTTTCAAATGCTTCTTTTGCAGCTTTATCTGTTATTTCTAAATTTCTTTTTCTTGGATGATAATATGGTTTGTTTGGCAAAACTATAGGGGTTTCTTTAAGTTGGTACCAAGCCCTAAATATATGTGCACGAATTTCTTCAGGAACTACAATTTTTAAGGCTTTTTGCATATAAATTTTTAAATGCTTTTTATAATATGGAATAGTATCGTAAAGTTCTTGTATCTGTAATACATATGGATATTTCAACAAGAGTTTTCCTATACTCAAAGTTGCATCTGCAGAAGCTAACCAAAGAAAATCAAATGAAAGTTTTTTTATAATATTAATAACTTGTATCTTAAAGTAAAATCTATTAACAATTTTAGTAAATATAAAAAACTTAAAAGAAAATTTTCTGCACAATAATATTTTAACTCCTTTTTCTTCCAACAAAGATTTTGTCTCTTTGTCTATTCCTGTTAAAATCAAAGTTAAATTTATCTTCAAATCTACCAAAGTATAGACAACACTCAATATCGGAGGTCTACGATTTAAATTATCTTTTAATATTAAAACTATTTTCATATTCTTGCCTCTTGTTTAATATTTATATTTTTAGTTATATAATAAAAATATATTGACTGAAATATCGTATGTAAAACATAAGAAGACAAAACTGCTAATGCTAATGATTGTGCACCGGTAAAAAATTTTAAAAATAAAATAGTAAATAATATTATCATTGTCCCCCATAATAAATTAAATAAAAAACCTATCCATGTTTTTGCTCTGCTTATAATAGCTTGACCTATAACATTTGCAATTGATGCAAATATGGTTGATGCTCCAAGCATTAACATTGGATACATTGCTATTTTTTCTAATCCATATAGTTTTAATATGAATGAAGAAAATATTAGTAAACCAATAAAAGATATAACTGTAGCAGACATATTCAAAATTATATTGTATTTTAAAGCTTTTAAATAAGATATCATATTGTTATCCGAATAAAGATTAGATAAAATTGGCAATACTATACGAGATAATGCACTTGGAACAAAAAGTAATACCATTCTCCATTGATCGGCTACAGAGTAAATGGCAATTTCTGAAAAATTTGTGGAACGAGCAACCAAAGATTGTGCAAACCACATTACAGGTGCAACCAATAAACTTGAAAACATTAAAGGAATACTAAAAAAAATCAAATTTTTTAGTAATTTTAAATGAACAGTACTAAAAGAAAATTTAATATCTAATGGCTTTAAATTTTTTCTTACAGAAATATGGTTTAATAAAGATAAAACTATAAAACCAATTCCGTAACCTAATAATGCACCATATAAAGAGAAAAAGTAGGCACCTAAAATAATACACATAAATTCTGCTATTGAGCCTATTATTGTATTTAAAGCAATTTGTTTAAATTGTTCTAAACCAGAAAGAATTCCATTTTGAACTGAATTTATAATTGTAAAAAAAAGTAATACACCACCTATTCTAATGGCAGATGTTAAAGAATAATCTTTCAAATAAATAGCAATTTTAGGAGCTAATAACAAAACAAATATTAATGAAATTAATCCTGTACAAAAACTTATTATATTTACAATGGAATATATGCTTTTAAGGTTATTTAAATCTTTACTACGAAACTCAGCAATAAATTTTGTAGCTGCAGAGCCCATACCAACAGCACCTAAAACTATAAAAATTTGTATAGTGGATCTTATAATTCCTAATTTCCCAAATAATTCTTTTCCTAAAAGATGAATACATACTATACCTATTAGCAACATTAAAGCATTTTGACAAATTGCACCTATAAAAGACCACTTTGCAGCATTAGAAATTCTTTTTATTAATGCAGATTTTATTGTTTGTTTTAAATAATTTATTTTTGTTTTAAACATAATATATAAAATATATCTAATTTTTAACTTTCATCTTGATTAGCTTGTCATTAAAAGAACGAAATAAAACTAATAAAAATATAATATTTATCGGATAAATAACAGTAGAATATGCATATTGAACAGACCCTCTTATAAAAATTGCAAAAAAGGTTAACTCAAATGCAAGTAACATTGATACTATTTTGTATTTTCTAAAAAAATATCTAATATATTCTATGAAAGATACAAATAAAGCAAAATATATAGCTGTTATAATCCCATACCATTGTAAATCTATAAAAAGCCATCCATATGCTGTTGGATGTAATGAGCCCCAACCAATAAAAAATCTTTCATCCGCAAGTTGATAAGTAATATCATAATAATTATTTGATTCTAAAACATGTGGAATTCCCGTTTGTACAAGGCGAATTATATTATTGGCAAATTGATGATAAAAAGTATTTGCAAAAGCAAAATAACCATCTCCAACACAAAGATCCCTCCAAAAAGGATAAGTCAAATGAAAAGAACCTTTTCTAAAAAAATTAAACATAGGTATTAAAATTAATATAAATCCAACAATCAATATCATTCTTAATAAAAAATATTTATTTTTTTCAAAATTATCTAATAAGAAATAAAATAAAATTAAGAAAAAGGATATAAACAAAGCCCTACTTCCAGTTGTCAGTGCAAAAAACAATACTGGTAAAAGTAATATTATAAATTTAAAATAATGTTTCTTTTTTAAAACAGGAATAATCCCTATTGTATAACCATTAGAAAAAAGATAAAACAAAACTGTAGCCGTAGAATTAAAAACACCAAGATTCTTACGAATAACAAAAAGTATTACAGAAAATAATCCTAATAAAATATAGAATAAATCTGAATGGAAAAGTTGATGTTGTATCCTATATTTGTCAACATCCAATTTGAACGTAAATATTTTGAATGATAAAAAAAACAATAAATTAAAGCAAAAAACGAATAATGTGAATTTAAAATTGATTTCTGAATCAAAAAAACTCACATTATACATATTAGAATTGTTATTTATTATTATGTTTGTATAATTTTGACCTAAAAAATTGATTCCAATAGAATCTACAAAAATAGGAATTATTACAAAAAAAAGAGACAATAAAAAAAAATAAATTATAATACTATTCTTTTTTAAGTAATAGGAAACAACCCATATAGAAAAAACAATTGATATTGAATTTATAAAAATCGCTAACATATGCTTTTTTTAGAAATTAGTACATCAACAATTCTCTCACAAGCTTTGCCGTCGCCGTAAGGGTTAACAGCTTTGCTCATTGAATTGTAATATTGTTTATCTTCCAAAAGTTTTGAAGTTTCTTGAATTATTTTACCGTAATCGGTTCCAACAAGTTTTACTGTTCCTGCATCTACCGCTTCAGGTCGTTCCGTTGTGTTTCTCATTACCAATACCGGTTTGCCAAGTCCCGGTGCTTCTTCTTGTATTCCACCGCTATCGGTAAGAATTAAATAAGATTTTTCCATTAGATATACAAACGGCAAATAATCAAGCGGTTCTACAAAAAACATATTTTTCGGCTGTTCATTACCAAAAACTTCTTTTATCGGTTTACGGACATTCGGATTTAAGTGCATTGGATAAATAAAATCCACATCGGGATATTTTTGATTTAATGTTTTAATTGCTTTACATATTGAAACAAAACCATCACCGAAATTTTCCCTTCTGTGACCTGTAATTAAAACAAGTTTTTTATTGTTATTTAGTCGATTAACATCGTAACCGAAATTTAATATTTGTTGTGAAAGTTCTTGTTGTAAATTTTTATTATTTTTAATTTTATCTACTACCCAATAAAGTGCATCTATAACCGTGTTACCGGTAACAAAAATATTTTTATCATTAACATTTTCTTTTAGTAAATTTTGTTTACTTAACGGTGTAGGGGCAAAATGATAAGTTGATATTCTTCCTGTTATTTGTCTGTTTATTTCTTCGGGAAACGGACTATAAATATTGTTAGTTCTTAAACCTGCTTCTACATGCCCTACCGGTATTTGTTGATAAAATGCTGCAAGTGATGCTGCCATTGTTGTAGTAGTATCACCGTGAACTAAAACAACATTAGGTTTTTCCGATACTAACACTTGTTTTATACCTGTTAATACCCGTGATGTAATATCATATAAATCTTGCCCTTGTTGCATAATATCTAAATCGTAGTCGGGTATAATTTCAAACAAATTAAGAACTTGGTCCAACATTTGCCTATGTTGAGCTGTTACACACACTATTGTTTTAAAATTTTTAGTATCTTTTTGGAACTGTTTTACTAACGGTGCCATTTTTATGGCTTCAGGACGAGTTCCGAAAACAAGCATTACTTTTTTCATTTATTATCTTTCCTCAATGCTCCACAGAAATCCAATATTTTCTTATTGTTATCGGTAGGGAATGTTTTAAATTGGTTATGGGCGACTAATATGGCGACAATATCTGCTTTATCGAATGCTTCTTGATAATTTGTTAATTTAAAAATTTTGTGTTCTGTAACATAAGGTTCAACTATAAAAATCTCACATTCGTTACAGGTTTCTAATACTCTGCTTACTATATGCTGCGCGGGCGATTCTCTTAAATCGTCTATATTCGGTTTAAATGCAAGCCCCATCAATGCGATTTTCGGTTTTCTGTTATTTTGTAATTCAAAATTTAATGCTTCGTTTTGTATTCTTTCCGCACACCAAAAAGCTTTATAATTATTTATCTCTCTTGCTTTTGCTATAAGTTGTGATTCTATAGGGAAATCCGCTGTAATAAAATAAGGGTCAACGGCAATACAATGCCCACCCACACCGCAACCGGGATTTAAGATATTTACTCGAGGATGTTTATTTGCCAAGGATATTAATTCCCAAACATTAATATCTGCTTTTTCGCAAATAATGGATAATTCGTTTGCAAATGCTATTTGAACATCACGGCTTGAATTTTCCGTAAGCTTGCACATTTCTGCAGTTTTTGCATTTGTTTTATGTAATTTACCTTTAACGAAATTTGAATAAAAAGAAATTGCTTTTTCGGTAGATTGTTCGTTTATTCCGCCAATAACTCTATCGTTATGTTCAAGTTCGTAAATAACATTTCCCGGTAAAACTCTTTCGGGACAATATGCAATATAGATTTTATTTTTAAGTTCAGGTCTTTTGGAAAATATAAATTTTGTCATAAGGTCGGTTGTACCGACGGGTGATGTACTTTCTATAATGAATAAATCGTTTTCTTTTAATAAAGGGATTACCATTTCCGTTGCAGACTGCACATAGGATATATCCGGTTCATGGTTTCCTTTGAACGGTGTCGGAACTACTATCAAATAAACATCGGATGTTTCAGGTTGAGTTTTTGCCTTTAAACTTCCTGCAGAAACAACTTCTTGAAGATACTGTTGTAAATTAGGTTCAACTATGTGTAGAATGCCTTTGTTTGTCATATCTACAACTTTTTGGTTTATATCACACCCTATAACATCAATACCATTTTTAGCGGCAATAATTGCCGTAGGTAATCCGATGTATCCAAGCCCCATAAAACATTCTTTCATAAAAATCCCCCGTATTTTAGTTGATAAATTGAAAATAGAATTTCAACTTATCGAATATACTTTTTATACTTAATAATCCTTAAAAATAAATGGTGGTTTAATTTAATCGCTTCTTTTCTTATAACACTCAACACCTTATATTTTTTATAAAAATTATCTTTTTATTATACATTTTTGAATATATTTTTGCAATAAAAAACATTATGATTTCTTAATAGTTTTTATGGTATAAATTCTACTTTTTTTATTTATCGAAAACTTTCAAATAAAAATTTTGAAGTATGTATTGATTTTTTTTATACCAATATTTTTGGAAAAATGGTATAATTATGGTTTATATAACATTTTGGATTAATTTATGAGATTTTTATTTTTATTATTAGATGCAATATCATTTTTCACATTAAATGCAATTATTTTAAATATCAGAGCATCAGCTACGATTACTGATGTTACTTTTAAGGTTATGGTTCCGATATTTATATTAAATGTTATTTTGCTCTTTATTTTTTCCTTTTATGATTTCAAATATGTTTTTAAAAGACAAACAAACCATTTAGCAGATGCAATTACGGCTTTTACAGTTTCTTTTGTAGTTTCTTCCACAGGTATATATTTTGGTACTACTCTTTTTAAAGTTCCAACACCAAAAACAAATTTATTACTGATTTTACTATTCTTCTATATTTATGTATTTATATCAAGAAAATTCTATAGCAGTTTGCATTTTTCACAAGTAAAGATACTTTCTATAGGAACAAGCAGAACACTAAACAGAATCAAAAATACATTAACCGATATTCAGAATTATAAAATTGCTTATGATTTTAAAGATACTAATGAAATAACTACTATTCCAAACAGTGAAGATGTTGATTTATTATTAATATCAAATGCTATTTTGGAAAAAGATAAAAATATAGCAAATATCATTTATACACACTTTGTTTCCAAAGGAATATTTTGTTTAACAGACTTAGATTTTTTTGAGCATATTTTTTACAGATTACCTAAAGAAACTTTAAGAAATACTAATTTGTTAATTAAAAATATCAATACAAAAAATGAACATTTAATGTATTTAACCGTTAAGAGAATTATTGATATTTTATTCTCTGTTTGCCTAATACCTATATTTCTACCTTTAGGGTTAATAATTTATTTTTCAATTCTTATTGTAGACAAACAAAATCCTATATTCTTTCAGGAAAGAGTTGGATACAAGGGTAAAAGCATACAGATATGTAAATTTAGAACTCTTATTATTGGAACAGAAAAGCCTACAAAAACAGGGAAAATATTAAGAAAGTTCCGTTTGGACGAAGTTCCACAGTTAATAAATATTTTAGATGGTGATATTTCAATTGTTGGACCAAGACCGTTATACACAAAGGATTTTGAATTATTATGTAAATATGTACCAGCTTATTTAGTACGAAGCATAGTAAAACCCGGACTTACCGGATGGGCACAGTTGAATTTTAAAGCTCCTCCAACTTATACAACCTTAGAAATACCGGAGTTTGCAAGCGAAAATCAAAAAAACGAGTATTTTAAAGATGCTTATGTAAGACTTGCTTATGATGCCTGGTACATTAAGAATGCATCTCTACGATTGGACTGTGAGATAATGTTTAAAACGGCGAAGAGAGCTTTTGTGAAGGATACAAAGCTAAGTTCTTAAAATTATCAATTAAAATTAACAATTTTAAGCTAAGCAACTTTGTTTTTTGAATTATAACTTTACATTTAGTTCCTTTATGTACCATCCGCTACCGCTTACATTTATGTACACTGCAGTCACTAAATGCTTTGTTATAATTTAAAACTTTAAAAGTCTTCAAGAGCAACTAACGACAAAAACGGCAAAAAACAACTGCGAAAACACAAAAAGAACATCTTGATATTTTTTTAAAAATCGTGTAAAATGGAGTAGTATTCCAGATTATACGAACTTTTTATTATAAAAAGGAGGTATCTTTATGTTCAAAAGAACTTTGGCAAAAACAGTAAAAGATATATCTAAAACTTTCCCGGCATTACTTGTTACAGGACCAAGGCAAGTTGGCAAAACCACATTATTAGAAATGTTATCTTCAGAAAAAAGAAAATATGTTTCTTTGGATAATTTTACGGATAGAGAACTTGCAAATAAAGAACCTGAACTTTTTTTGCAAAAATACAAACCACCTATAATTATAGATGAAATTCAATATGCTCCTAAACTTTTTACTTATATAAAAATTTATATAGATGAACATAAAAATTCTAACGGACTATTTTGGCTTACAGGTTCACAAAAATTTGAATTAATGCAAGGAATTCAAGAAACATTGGCAGGTAGAATAGCAATTATTGATTTATTAGGTTTTTCATACAAAGAGATTAATAATTTAGCCGATAAAAGCAGACCATTTTTAGCAGATAAAAATTGGATAAAAAATAATATAAAAACTATTTATAATAAAGATATTACGGATTTATATAAAATAATATGGAACGGAGCTTTCCCAAGATTAGTAAATACTAATAACAGAAACAGAGATGTTTTTTACAGAAGTTATATACAGACATACATAGAGAGAGATGTTAAAGAGTATTATTCCATAAGCAATGATATTACTTTTTACAATTTTTTAAAAGCTGTTGCAGCAAGAACCGGACAATTGTTAAATTATCAAGATATGGCAAGAGATTTAGAAGTTGATTCTAAAACAGTTAAAAGCTGGCTTGCCATATTGGAAAGATCCGGTATTATAAAATTACTTTATCCATATTATAATAATATTACAAAAAGAATTATAAAAACACCTAAATTATATTTTTTAGATACCGGATTATGCTCTCACTTAACAGGGTGGAATAGTCCGGAAGCATTAGAAGCAGGTGCAATGGATGGAGCAATACTTGAAACTTATGTTTTTACGGAAATATTAAAAAGTTATTGGCATAACGGTAAAAATCCTGAAATATATTTTTATAGAGATAACGATCAAAAAGAAATAGATTTTATATTGGAACAAGATAATACTTTATATCCTATAGAAGTTAAAAAAACAACGATGCCACAAAATGCAACAAAACACTTCAATGTTTTAAAAAATTTAAAGAAAAATATAGGAATAAAATGCTTTTTATGTTTAACTAAAGAAATAAGACCTATAACAAAAGATATTTATGCAGTTCCTATTTGGAGCATATAAACACAATTAGTGATTAGAAATTAGCGGTGAGAATA